>Ga0102860_1000109_pt1 | contig 22748 bp, 31 predicted proteins | sample Colrivmeta1449A3_FD_84496 | JGI IMG/M metagenome (GOLD analysis project Ga0102860, IMG submission 84496) | Estuarine microbial communities from the Columbia River estuary - metaG 1449A-3 | ecosystem: Environmental > Aquatic > Marine > Intertidal zone > Estuary | place: USA: Columbia River...
CCAGAGACTCTTAGAGCTTCTTTAAGAAGAGCTGACCGTTCTTAGTGATTACATCAGGATGAAAGAAATCTTTGTAAAGATGTAAGAATATCTGCACTGCCTTCTTTACCTCTGGGTCAAACACATCATCCCAGATAATCCATGCACCCTTCTTAGCCTTCTTTAAACTCACTATAGAATCCTCTAACACATATTTCGTAAGATGATTGCCGTCTATGTAGATGATATCAAACATCTCATCCGCAAACCTCTTATCAATATCTTCAGATTTCATACGATGAAGATAAATCTTGGATAAATCCCAAGCAGGAAGTTTAGAAATATTATTAATGAAGATAGAATAATTATTGTTCTGTTTATCTTTATATTCATTGTAGCCATCATAATCTTGCCAGGGGTCTATCACATGTATCTCAGAAGATGTATGGACGGCGTATGTCTTTGTAAGACTGCAAACATTCCCACCATGATAGCCACCTATCTCCAAGATTTTTACAGGATTTTCTGTTCCCGGGAAGATTTCTTGCCACTTGTAGCTAAGGTTGTAAACATTGCCCTGGAAGCCAAACGGGAGTAAAGATTTTTCTCGCTCAGAAATCTTGGAATAATCGTAGTCCATTCTACTCCAGCAAATATTATTTCTTAGTAGAATGGACAAGGAAGAGACAATCAAATCTCTGGCACAGATTATAGAAATCTTGCGGCCGCTAAATATTAAATTGAATGCCCCGGCACTAACACCCATAGAAACAGCCTATTTCCATATTTGCGCATTATATACTTATCTTAATATAGATGAAATTAGAATCGGTCGTTAAGGCAAATGATGGCACTCACAAATGGAAGGCTACTTTCATTCGTGAAGACGGCAGAACAAGAACAACATACTTTGGTGCAGCAGGGATGGATGACTACACTATAACAAAAGACAAAGAACAGCGCGACAGATACAGAGACAGACATAGAAAAGATTTAATTACAAATGACCCGACCAAGGCTGGCTTCTTGAGCTACTATGTCCTCTGGGGAGATTCGACAAGTTTCGCAAGAAATCTCGCAACATACAAGAAAAGATTTAACCTCTAAGACTCTAAACACAGAAGCGTCATCTGGAACTCAGAGGGATACTTCTCCACATCTCCAGGTATTAGTTCTCCATAACAATCTCTCAATTGAAAATCTATAGAAGGTACTGCAACATCTGGTGTCCATTCAATCACCTTTGGACTATTCAAATCGGATGTCATAACAAACGGTGCTGAACCAAGAGCCATTAGGCCTGTCTGTATCACAGGACTGCTCACGCCTGATAAATAGATTCTTGCTATTAATCCTTTCGGCTTTGCGACAGATGTATTCGTATCTTTCATACTCTGGTAATTCGTCAATACATCAGAAAAAATATCTATATAAGGAGTGTATAAGAAATTGGGATAGTTGAAAGATATTTGGACATCGTCTTCATTTAATTCTGAGTTTTCAAAAGTCATTCCATACACTCTATATGTTTTTAAAATCCTATCTATTTCTCTTTGTGAATAATTAAACTCTAATAATCTTTCAGGACTCGCAAATCCAAAATCTGTATTACTACCTGATGTAAATGTAAAACCGTTCAATTCGTTATAAGCTACGGTAAGCTGTAAAGAAGCGAATGTGGCATTTGCATTTATAAGAGCCTGTGTGGCCGCCTCTAATTCATTTGGTGTATAAAATCCAAATGGAATTGTTATTGCTCCATTTATAAAATTACCAGATTCTTCCCATGTTATGACTATCTTATCATTTCTATTGAAACAGATTGTAGGAATATTATATTGTAGTTGTATCTGACTCACTACTATACGATTTATATAACCATATATAAGAGCGCCAGGACTTGAGATAATAAAATTATTACAAGGACTCCCCCCTTCATCTGGGCCAAGATTTCTGTATTGTCCCAATATGATATTTGATACTGGCTGAGAGGCTGACCCAATGTTAAAGACTTGCACTAAAACTTGGTCTCCATTTGAATCAGATGTTACAGGAAAGTTTATTGTAATAATTGGAGAAGGACCAGAATTATCTATATCTAAAATCAACACCTTTGACCCAGGAGGAGGGTTAGGAAATCCATTACCTATCTCTATCAATTGTGCACCAAGAACAGGAGACCCTTCTGTCACTATCATTTTGAATGGGTCGGATAATAGCCAATATGCTTCTATATTTGTTATGATTTCATTTCTAGAAGTTGTATATCTATCCAAAGAACTTATGGCTAATATAGCATTTGCGGAGTGCATCTCTATATTAGACATTACTTTTTATGATTTTATTCTGTCAAAGTAAGTGTGGCCGACCACTCAGTCGGGTATTGCGTATCCCAAGGCAGAACATCTCCCCACTGGTCGAGAAGCTTGATGTCTATCGTATTCACCGTCTGGTTAGGCGACCATTGGCACCAGTTAGGATTTTGCCATGACTTTACAACCGTGATAGGAGAGTGCATCCCAAGAGCCGTCTGTGTATATGGTGCAGCATACGGAAACTCAGAATTGTAATCATTCGCTCCCTCCGCCAACCACACACGACCCAGAACAGCCATCGGGGACGCCTCGGAAGTATTCATATCTTTTACTTCTTTGTAGTTCGTTAAAGAAGATGACACAATATCTACATAATCCGTCGCAAACATCTTAGGGGAAGCACCAACCGCAGTTAAGAATGGATATGGAGCGGTTTCTATTTGAAAGATAGGCGCAGGTCCTACCACCCAAAATGGAGCTCCTATAGATTGTGTAGGATAACCCCAGAACTGTGCGGTAGTCAATCCGAGAGTATACAGTGTTCTTGCTACTCTTAAGTTATTGGCGGCGCTCTGGTCAGTATCTACCGCATCCGTCTGACCAAAAGATAGTGCTATTTGAACATTAGCAGGTGCCACATTGTTTATCGCAAATCTAAAACCTGAATTACGCAGATTATTCGGTGCAGCGAAGGGCGCGTCGCATGTAAAAGCGGCAAGGGCCAAAGTAGAAGTGCTAATCGCAGTTTGTAGGAAAGTTGCCAGTGTAGCAGGAGTCCAAGACCCACCCGGAATAGTGATTGGGATGTGTAAGGTATTGTTCGCCGGTGGGAAGAACTGCCCGTCATTTCTAAATGTAATATAAAATAAGTCATTGTAGCCTTGTATGATGGTAGGCAGTCTGTACCTGAGCTGAAACTGTGTTAGGGCTATCCGCGCAAAATATCCCTGTATCAAAGCGTTCTTGTTCTGGAGCACTAAATCTGTGGACTTGCTCGTGGCTGTAGGTAGCACAAAATTGGCTATCCACTTTATGAAGTTTTGGCTGTTGGCAGGAGTAATAGTGCTACCATTTCCAAGAGGGCCAGTCACAACGCCGCCCGGGAACGCTCCTGTCTTAAATCTGTCCAATGAATCCAGATGCAGTTCAGCGGTCTTGGGGTTGCGATAGGTGTGCGTATCAGCCTTCAGACCATTCTTTTCCTCCAGGGTAAAGCGGAAGTTTGTTGAACCCACATCCATTCTAATCTATATTAGAATTATATATTATTTTCTAACAATAGAGAATGCCCCGGGGAAGAAAGCCCAAGCTCAAAGATAATCTACCCATCTTTTACATAGAGCATGGAGATTTCTGGATTTCATTTAACTAATTGCCAAAGACAGAATGTGCCGTTCTCATTACATCTGGGGTGTTCGGTGAGATAAAAGCGGTAGGAGTCCCAGGAATAGAACGAGCCTCTTGGCAAGACATAAGTTTCGGCACTAACTTATCTTTTGCCGTCATTCTCTTTAGAGTCTTTACAACCTTCTTTCCATTCACATCATTGGCAGACGCTTGTTCGCTCGTAGCAAACTGGAAGGGTGAATAATGAATATGAACCATTCTAATTCAGCTAAATATATTATATATAAATATAATGGAAGGATTCCCTCCCACACCCTTAGTCCCGACCGGGTGGGTAAATGCCACCACTCCTTATTTCTTTACACAGCCCCAAGTCACACATATCTTGTCATCACCCACTTCTGTCTATGTGGCGACAAATGGTTCAGACGCAGCAGACAATGTCGGGTCTATTACTTCTCCTTTCTTAACAATTCAGGCGGCTATTGATTATATCACAAACCAGCCACCATATCTTGCGTATCCGCAAACCACGGTCTGTATTTTTGTTGCACCTGGAGAATATCCGGGTAACATTCAACTAGAAGACAATATCTATATTGTCGGAGCAACCCCAGCCAACAACTCCCAAGTATCTAGCAAACTCGGGCCTGTGACAATTGTGTCAGGCTATCTGACAATCATCAATAATGAATCCAGTGATTCCATCTGCCGGATTGACAACATCGCATTTAGTGGCTCTTTGGGTGTTCGTATTACTCCAGCATTTTATACATCATCTCTGGAGCTAAGCAACTGCACTTTTGTGACATCTAACGCACTCTCGGCATTGGCTTTTGATCAATTGACACTATCAGCTGCCGCCTATGTTACCGCAAAGAATTGCACTTTCAAATCTACAAGCCCTTTGACTAATGCCGTTATTTCTTCTGCTGTTTCGGATTTAAGCTTCTTAACGCTTGAAGAATGCACTATTATATCACCTTCCGTAAATGGCTCTTTGATTAATATGCTCGGGTCTTTAACGCTCAGAGATTGCGTCTTGAGAAATATTGCATCAAACCAGGCATCTCTTGGTCCTCTCATAAAAGTAGTCTCTGGAGCAAATCAAACGCCACAAGCAGATATTACAGGATGTGTGTTAGAGTATATTGATGTGTCAACTGTAGATGTATCCGGCACTAAGCTGGCAGTTCTATTCGATGCCCCCGCATCTGCCATCACATCTCGTATCACCAATAACACAATATCCATCTTTCTCGGAGCCGCGCAGACGGACATCGTCAAAAATATAGGGGCGGGGCAGGTCACTCTCTCGCAGTCCGCCAACTCTTGCCTCTTGGACGGTAAGACGATTGACACCACCAATCTCGTCCTCACTACCGCCTTCTTCCTACAAGACAGCCCTCTACCCCCACCTCCTGCTGGTGGAGTCACCTATCTCAATAGCTTAGAAGGAAGTGTCACTCTGTCTGGCGGGGACGGCATAACTGTAGGTTCAGTAGGCAGCACAATCACTCTCAATAACACGGGCGCTCTGAGTGTTGAGGGTGTGACTGGCGATATTACACTGACAGGGACAAATGTTGCCATCACGGTGGTAGATGAGAATATTGACTTGGCTGTGACATTCCCTACTATACCCGTGACTAGTGTAGGTGCCAAGACAGGTAATGTCACCTTTGCCACTGGACTGGACGGTGGTCTGGCTCTTGCCTATGGAATGAATAACGGCGACCCAATCACAATCTCTAACACGGGCGTAATCACTATTGAGGCTATTGCGGGAGATGTCACACTATCTACTACTACAACTGGTCTAACTATCGTGCCATTCGGACAGGACATCGCCATTGATGTAACATTCCCCGTGACTACTGTAGGCAACAAGGGAGGTGATGTCACCTTTGCCGCTGGGGGTGGCATAGGAATTGACTATGGAATGAACCCCGAAGACCCAATCTCTATCTCTAACACGGGCATCTTGAGTGTCTCGGCAGGGACGGGAATATTGACTGAAACGACTTCTGGTGCAGTGAATGTGAGTGCTATAGCGAGACCCTATACTCTGCTGGGTGCGACGACAGGCGGTGTTGTGACGAATGTGATAGGCATTGGCTCAGGAAATCAATGGCCTGCAACCACTTTTAATCTCGCATCTACCATACAGATAAATGTGCCTCCTGGCTGGTCTGGAGGGCAATCCGTTATGTTTGACGGATTCGCTTATTACAACTTCGCTTCTACAGTGGTTTCTTTTTGGGCTATATATTATGTAACATCAACACAGCCCACGGAGCAGTCACTAGTAGGCGTTAAATTAGCCAACGATTCTATCGCAGCTCCCGCAAGTGTAGCGCAGATATATCTACCTATGAATCTAACTATCCCACCGACCTATCTTGTGAATGCAGGGACTATCACCATCAGAGTCTATGGTTATGTCACAACATCGGGTGAATACCTAAGTTCTGACCCTCTCATAGATGGGAGAGTGGGTCTTGTCTATCCTTAATCACTCTCCAGGCTCTCTAAATCTCAACATAAGGTTCTGGGCTTGTGTAAGAGAATGATTGTGTGGCTCTGGCTCTGGCACCGGCTTCTTCTTGCGTCCTTTAAGGGGGTGGGGTAGGCCGTTCTTCTTGCTTAGATATGTGGTGTTTCCATCTTCACGCCTCCAAGCAATCACCCACACACCATCCACAATCACCGACTCATAATCTTCTAAACGGCGTATCATTGGATGACGCGGAGGAGATTCCAATGTAAAGAATACGATTGACCAGCGTCTGCCAGTAAAAGGCTTGGTCCAATGCTCTATCTCTGACCCATTGAAGAGTATCGGACGATGCCAGATGTTATATTCTGTATCATTTGGAATCTTCAGCACTAATTCGCCGCCCGTATAATTGCCAAACCCCACAATATAAGACATGCCCACATTATGCTTATCTCTGTGGGCAGCACACTGATAAGAGTCATTCACCTGCACTGATGTAAAAGGCACCGGCACATTGACAAGAGCGAACTTCATTAAGAGATGATGAAGTTTTGCATCCATCCAAGAGTTGCGGGCGAGGTCAGGGGCCATTGACCGTTTTCTTACCATTCCAAATGTCTGAGAACGGCCATCACCCACGCCTCTTCTGTACCGGTTCATTGGAATTGTTGCCTTAGACAAATGTTCTTTCAAATCTTTGAAAGCAGATTCGTCTAATTCTGGGAGCTGTTGCATCTATTAACTCCGGAGAATAATTTCGAAATGGTGGAATCCTTCATCGTCCGTCTTCACCCACATGATTGAGAGCAGGTTCTCCTTTTCGTATTTCTTACACATGTAATCCATCGCATCACCCTGGTGTCGTATGTCGGTCTTGTCGTGAATTGTCAGGGGTTCCATCTATTGTGTAAAAGGGAAATAATCTCGCCGGATTCTATCTACCCAGGGGCGACTATGGCCTATGCGTCTTGCCATTTCACGCCTTGGAGTGTTCTCGGCAATCATCTGTCGTAATTGAGTTAATTCTTGTTCTGTAGGAGCTACACGATTCATTGCTTTGGGATTTCTTTCAACCATTTCATTTATATTTTCTTGGACTGTGCCATAGGATAAATGTGCCGGATTCACACAAAGACGATTATCACAACTGTGTTTGATACAATATCCTTTAGGAATCGGGAGAGGAGAGTCGTTCCAATGATGACAAGACCATTGGTGTGCGTAGCCTGTTCCCCATACACGCTTAGTTAATTGGCCATAACAATTAAGATATTTATTTCCAGTCCAAATCCAGCAACCATCAATATCTTCAACCTTAGTCAAGAAATATTCTTCATTGCTCTGATTGACACATCGCCGTCCTGACATTGAACTCGTATAATAAAATTACACAATTCAACTTTAAGTGGGGGCAGGACTAGAATATGTATTCTGCGGACCCTCGGGAGCACAGAAGAGACGCATTGTAGACATACATGGCGTGGAGTATGCCCGCCGCCGGGGCCGTGAAGGACAGCTGGACCACGGCGTTGAGAATGGGCTTTCCGTGGATGAGAGTGCTGTCACGCTTGTCAGGCAGAGACACCTGGGCAAAGTCCAGCTTCACATAGCTCTGGACGGTCTGTGCGGGAGAACCACCCGAGCCGGAGTTCATCGCCGTCATGTTTTGCACCGCCGCAGACTTCTGGTCCTCCACAAGATTCCAGAGCTGAGACGCACCAGAATCAAAGCGGTTGAAAATCTCGCCGTTGTAGGTCAGCGTCACATCAGTCATCTGCGACCAGAATAGGGGCTGGTAGTTGCCAGAGCCAGGGACCTGCGCATTTACAGTCGTGCCGCCGCCCACAACCGTGGGAGAAAACCAAAGAGCAATCTGCTTCACCTCGCCCGCACGGAAGCCCGTCAGATTCACAGACTGCGGACCAGCACCCGAAATCGCCACCTGCGTCTCCTGTTGGCAGAAGTAGGGCAGAGGGAAGGTCAGCGCGTGGGAGTTCATATCTACACGGCGGGCAAGAGTGTCGGAAGTGTCCGTCAGCATCTCCTGCTTCACCTGAAGAGAGGCAGAGGCCAGGGCGGTGGGGGCCGTCGCCAGAGGTGCCTGTGCCGCCTGGTTTACAATGATTTGGTTGAGGCCATACAGCTCCACCGTCACAACTATGGGCTGCACGAGGAGGTCGCTGGGGAAGGGCAGAGGCTTGCCATCCGCGCGGCAAGAGTTGTGGGGGAGCTTCAGATATACAAGCGCCGTCGCACCAGAGGCAGCCCCCGCCACCGCCGCCGCACCACCGAGCTGGGCGAGCTGAGCGGCCTTAGTGTCAGTCTCCGCATCCAGCATATTCTGGAGGAAAACCTGAGCGCCAGACCAGAAATACTGCGCCGAGCTGCCATAACGCACGGAGATGCGGTTGATGAGAGCATAGCCCCATCCAGTCGGCAGCGCAGCACTGGTGTAGTTCGCACCACCGGCCGTAGTGGGCAGAGCAAACTGAAGAATCATGTCAGACACGCCACCATTGGGCGAGATAACGAACTGAGAGCTGCCCTGGCCCAAGTTCGTGAATTGCTGCACGAAGCGAGTATTCACGACAGCCGGATACGCTTGCTTCTTCACATTCGTCTCTCCCGGATACATAACATCCACCATTTCGCCGGGGCGGATGGAAGCCTGAACGGACTCAGTTAAATCGTTCTGCATCTTATATTAATTCTAAATATTTTAATTTATCTAAATAAAATATACAGTCTAATTATAGAAATGCCCAAGACAACCAAGCATTTGGACAATGACAACAAGGCAACCAAGGCCACGGGAGAATCTAAATCCGGGAATCTTATGGATGGAATTGTGGCGGGTCTTCCCAAGCATGTATCCCCCGCAATTGTGGATGGAATCGTCCGGGGTGTTCCGAAAGGTGTAAGAGGGAGTGCTGTGTCTTCTGTGGCCTCCTCCGCCACTCGCACGGAGAAGGGGGCGTTCGGCTCAGGTCTTTATCCCGAGGGAAAGCTATAATCATTTCATCTTAACGGCCGTAAGCTCTTTTACTCTTTCTTTGAAAAACTCCATCACGACTTTCTTGTTGGGTTTTTTCTCTATGATACCTTGTATTCCCTGCTCTAACTCAGCCTTGCCCTTATGGTCTGACAAGCCAAGATTCTTCTTCACTACCGGCGACGACTCCTTATTTTTCAAATGCTGGCGGTGCTTAATAAACTCCTGAAGAGCTGCAGGGACTTCATTTGTGGGCATTCTAAATTGACAAAATAATATTCATCTATTAGATGGACTCAAGCAGCTCGGACGATGAATCTGTAAAAAGCACAGGCAAGAAGGAGGAGTTTCAGAGGGGCGAATATATCACTCAAGGGAATATGCAAAATGTCGGAGGGATTAATATTCCCGTTCTTAATTTAGCATCACTTGAACTCCCCGACCCAAAGTTTGGCTGCTCTTTCATCATGTGCGGAAGCACAAGGAGCGGGAAGACGACCCTGCTGAACTATTTGTATAAAAAGCACTTCAAAGAACACATATCCGTGTTAATGTCCAACTCTCTTAACTCCGATGCCTACGATATGTTAAAGAAGCATTGTGTATCTGCTGACTTCTATTTCCCGGAGGTGTTAAAGGAGATGTATAAAATCAATCACGAGACCAAGAACAACTATGAGTTTATGGCAATTATTGACGATGTTCCGGATAAGCGGGAAGACCAGGAGATGAAACGCCTTATGACGATTTACAGAAACAGCCGCATCTCTTCGATTGTCTGCGCGCAGACCGCCACCATGATTAACAAGATGAGCCGTTCCAATATCAACTATGTGCTTCTCGGACGCATGAACTCGTCGTCAGAAGTCGAAAGAAATATTAAAGATTATCTGACCGGGCATTTACCGACCAAAATGAAGATGTCAGAGAAGATACAATGGTATAAGCAGGCAACAGAGCATTATCAGTGGATAGTCTTGGACAACATCAACGGCCACATGTTTATGACGAAACTCCAGCCATCTCAGATAATTGGAACATAAAATATATGTTCTTTTAGATGAGCTTAATTGTAACTGGGGCGTATATAAACAACGATACCCCGTGGTGGACTGTGGATGCCTCAGGGACATCACCCGCCAATATCTTGGCCTCCACCTTAACTATCAATGCAGTGCCTAACGGAAATATCTTATTGGAGCATACTATATCTTCCAACATAGAGTTCAATGCACCATTAATCTTTCAAAGACCACCAACAGACCCGAATGAGCCATCGGAATCTCTGAACATGAATACATCTTTCAATGTGCCTACAAAGGCGGCAGAAGGTGAATATATCACAGCAACAAAAGCAGCAGGTACGGCTTATGATGATATAGCGGTGGCAGGTCTTCAAGTATATGGCGACCAGACAACATCGGGAAACGCAGGGGCAGCAGGTTATATCACAGGCAGCAACGGAAATGTTATCATAGCCGCACAGGATAGCGTTTATATTTCGTCATTATATGTCAGTTCTTTAATTGCTAACAATACAGTATCCACTACTACTACACAGCTCCTTCTTGCCTCAACCATAGATGCAAAGTTCACTCTCACATCTACCCTATCGCTCTTTGGAGATACGCAATTCAATCCAGATATAAATCTTGGTCTCGGCGATGTCATTCAGGGTATGATAGGAGGTGCGGCCAGTCAGGGTCTCGGAGTAGTTCTTGGGACAACTGCTCTTATCACTGGAGCCACGGCCTTGGTGACTGGCCGGACTCAAGGAGGTGTATCTTCCAATGTCTTTCAAACGGTCAATGGCTCCACACAGCTACAATTCTCAACGATAGGTTCAAATGTAAGCAGTATCTTTCTAACCACTATTTCACCAGACCCTTTTACAACCCCAGGCATAGAGACACGAGAAGAGCAGGGCGTGGCGGCCGGAACTTATTGTGTGCGCTCTGTAGGTGACCCCCTCTACATCAAAGACAGTGTCTCGTCCATTCAAATGTTCGGACAATGGGTTCCAGTCATACAACCTACAGCAACTGTGCCAGCTCTGGCTATTTCAAGTCTTAATGTAAGCACCGCGCAATGTGTAAGAGGGAATGTATCAAGTCTTTTCGTCTCTTCTGTGAATGGGGCACCATACCCCCCAGGAGGAAGCGGTGATATACCTTCTACACTTCAAGCCTCTACTATCACTGTGGATGGTAATCTTTCAAGTATTGGGACGGGCCAGTTCAATTGGAATGGGACTAAATTGACACCCACGCAAGTACGCTTTGACAACCCTGTCTTTATGCATAATACCCTGAATACTTTTAGCGGGGTGACTCTAGGGTCAGGTGCGCAGGTGAACGGCCAGATGCAGGTAACTGGAGGTCTCTTATTAGCCAACAACGGAATACAAGCAGGTCTTCTTACACAAGTTCAAGATTTTGCCGCAGCTGGAGTTTCTCGTCTTGTAGGAGTCAGCACCATCACCATCAGCACAACTAGCATCAGTAGTATCTTTGGTTCTTATTCCAATATCAATCTGAGTTCTGTGAATGGAATTATATATCCCCCGCCGGTAGGAACACCCACAATACCTTCTACAATCAACTTATCAACTGTCAATGTAAATGGAAACTTTACACAGAGCGGTTCTGGGACAGTTAATTTCACTGATATAACCGCAAACAGTCTACTGTTAAACGGCCAACTCAATACATACGCGCTCTCACAATTGAGAAACGGTGTGGATGTTATAACGGGGGATTTGCGTGTCTTAAATGGCGCATTCGGTGTGCAGAATCTCGGAACATTCAACAATGGCTTAACAGTTAACAATAATTTGGGAACATTCAACAATGGCTTAACAGTAGCCAGTGGAAATACATCTTTGGGAAACACGACTGTAAGCGGCACTCTGGGGACATCGGGTGCAGCCACATTCAATAACGGTCTGACAGTCTCTGGAGGAAATACATCTGTAGGCAACATTAATCTGACGACTGTCAATAACCAAGCCTATCCACCGCCGTCAGGAACACCCGTCATACCTTCTACACTGGCAACATCTACCATAACTGTGAATGGCAACATCGTCCCACTTACAGGCAACAACACTCTCAATATTGGAGGTGCTTTAGCAACTTCTGGCGCATTGACTGTCACAAATGGAAATCTAACAGTCAGTGGGACGGGTGCCATTAGTGCTTTTAATCTCAATGTTTCAGGAGGAGGTTATATAGCAAATCTTAGTTCTATCAATTTATCTACACAAAATATAAATCTAAGCACAGTGAATGGGATTATATATCCCCCGCCGGCAGGAACACCCGTCATACCTTCTACACTGGCAGCATCTACCATAACCGTGAATGGCAATTTAACACAGAGCGGTCTTGGGACAACAACTCTAACAAATGTCACAACAAGCCAAATGACAGCGAACGGGACTCTAACGGCAAACGGTCAAACGGTCATCAATGGGTCATTCAACACATTCTCAGGAGCAACTATGAGAAATGGTCTAACTGTTCAAACAGGAGGTTTCAATGCAACCGGTGGCACAACCCTAAATGGGAATGTGGCCGTTCAGAGTGGAAACTTAACCGTTCAGAGTGGAACTACAACTTTGACAACCACGAATATAAATGGAAACACATCCATTAACGGCAGCCTCTCTGTTACAAATGGTAGCGCCACATTCAATAACGGTCTGACAGTCGCCGCAGGTAATACATCCGTTAGCAACATTAATGTGAGCACAATCAATGGGCTATCTTATCCACCAGCAGGACCTAGTGGTATCCCTTCTACACTTAACGCATCTAGCATAACTGTGAATGGTACTCTTATCCAATCAGGCACAGGCCAATTTAACTGGGGCAATAATACAATTACAAACACTCAGACTAATTTCAATACTCCAGTGGCCGCCAATAACACTCTTTCAGTATTCGGGGCAGCTTTTCTCAATGGTGGAACAATCATGAACGGCGGACTACAGGTCGCATCTGGTGGGCTGACTGTCACAAATGGAAATCTAACAGTCGGTGGGGCTAATTCAATACAAGCATCTGGCATTGATATTGGAACAGGGGGATTTATTGCAACTCTTAGCTCTATCAATATATCTACAACAAATATTAATGTCAACACTATAAACAATAACCCATATCCACCAAACGCTAGTCTGCCATCCACTATCAATTTATCCACTGTCAATATAAATGGAGGTGCTAATATTACTAATGGAACGCTTCAAGTAACTAAGCTGACAAACTTATCTACCACGACCATTCTAGGTGGATTAAATGTGAATAGTGGAAATCTGAATGTAAGAGGTGATATAATATTTAATAATCCGCAAGGTCCTGGATATCTAACAGGAACAGGTCAAATAGCATTGAAGGCATATAATGTTTCACCGGACAGAGTGTATTTTGATGTGGATTATAGCGGACCAGGTGCTCAATTTCTAACTCTTGGCAACGGCAGTCAGTTTTCACAAGACCTACAAAGTGGAAATCTATTCACTGGTAATATTGGAACATATTATCCCCAAGAACAAACTGCTCCACTCGGAAGAGTGTTTACAAATCTTGTATCCACTGTGACTCTACAGGCAAATAATGCTATCGCGCCTAATTTAACAGCAAGCAACATTATTGCAAGCAATTTAACAGCAAGCAACATTATTGCAAGCACCATTAACGGTTTTCCATTCCCTCAAAGTGGCTTAACACCCACAGGCGGCATCATAATCTGGGCTGGAGGAGAACCTATCAATCAATGGGCTATTCCGGCGGGATGGCTAAGATGTGATGGAACAGAGGTTTCTAAGACAACATATCCGGCTCTGTTTGCCGTCATAGGGAATAACTACCAATACGACAAATTACCATCAACCCTGGATATGTTTTTTCTCCCAGATTTGACATTTGCCGTGCCTATGGGAGCGCCGTATGCCAATACTTTTGGAACTGTGAGCGGCACAGTCAATAAGGTCCCTTACCTGAAAGTCTATTTTGTGCCTTGGCAAACAGATTATGTAAATACACCAATTAGACAGTGCTGGAAGATTGAATCTGTTGATGGACAATCTACTGCCATTAACATCGGCACTCTATTTCCAGCTGATGGATTTGGAGCTGGTGCTAGCGGATATCCAACTGTCTATGTTGACACTATTCTTGAGTTTGACGGATATGTGGGCTATATCATTGTGTGTTCTCACGATGGAACTACACCTCTCCCTACGACCAATCCCGGACCCGGTTTAGAATTTACAGCCAGAGGTGCAGGTATTCGCGCGGATGGCACTTACCCATTCCAGCACTTTAATTATGAAGGCCGTGCTAAAACTACACGCACTCAGCAGATGGATGAAATAGCACCGCACAATCACCATTATTTTGCTAGTGCTCAGAACCGACCTCCCTACTCGGCTCGGATGTATGATATTGGTCAGCCAGATCCAGAGTTTCCAAATCCTGACTATGTTGTAGTGCCACCGACCTCTGTTGACCCAGTCTATAATGTGACGCAATTTAATGCTACAAATATCCTATCTACTATCTCTACTGTAAGTCTTCCATTAAAGGTACAGAATATCGCAACTACCACCGCACCCAATTTCGTGAATATGTCATATATTATCAAAGCCTAAACTAGAAAGCAGAAATGAACTTCTTAGAAGCCAAGAATATTATTTCACCGAGGCATGCTGTCATTCCTGGGTCAAATGAGCACAAGGAAATATTAAATCTGATGAGACAATCCGGCCGAGTATTTGCAGAAGACAATGTTCCACCCGTTTCAGTGCCTCTCAAATCAAGAGCCAAGTTCATATCCAGACCCTCAATTCCGCAAACCACCAAGCCTGTGTCAAAGAGGGATTCTGCTATTTTGAAAATGATTAGCCCTCCCCTAGCCCAGACAGCCCAAGCCCAAGCCCAAGCCCCTTTATTCTGGCGTAATAAAAAAATCGCTAGTCTTAATATAACAAAACATGGACGCCGAGAAAAAGTCCAAGTTGCTCCAGAGATTGAAGGAAGGGCGGGAGAAAGTAAAGAAAGCTCGTGAAGAGGCTAAGGCGAAAGGTCTGCCCGACCCTAAGCCCCGAAAGAAGCGTATGGCAAAGACGGACACTCCCGGCGACAATTCCAAAATCCCCCCGATTGATGCTGCCCCTCCTGCTGCAGTGAATGATGTGGCCGCCAAGCCCGTTGACCCCAGCGTCAGCAAATCCACGCCCATAGATGTGCCGAATCTTCCTGGCGAGGGTAAGGAGGTCGCATCCAAGAAAGACATTGTAAAGGATGCCGAGGCTGTCCCCGAGGCTGCCCCCAAGAAGGGCATTGCGTCATCTGGAAAGCCCAAGGATTATGAATACAACGAGGCCATGCGCTCTGGCTCTGCTGATGTGTTAAAGCAGACTATGGAGTTTGATTTCCCAGGCCAGAAGGATGCGATAAAGAAGGAGCTCGGCGAGAAGGACAAGCCCCTCGCACCTGCTCCTAAACCTGCCCGCCCTTCTAAGACTGTGGAAAAGGTCAAGACGCATGTTCCTGATGTGAAGGCCGTGGAAGCTCGTGCCCCTTTTTCTTTTTCAGCAATTCGGCGTGTATTGTATCAGTAAGGCGTCTAAACAATAAAAGCATATATGAAATAGAATGTGGCTGCCAATTGACGATGTTTATAGCGTCTCAATTGACGGACAGATAATGAAGAACGGCAAACTTATGAAAGGTTCTACAGATTCAATTGGCTATAGACAAGTATCACAACACGGAAAACTTAAAATGGTTCATCGCCTTGTAGCATCTCGTTTTTTACCAGAACCTGCAACCGGTGAAAAAGTGGAAATAGACCATATTGACAGAGACAAAACAAATAATCACGCATCTAATCTTAGATGGTGCAGTAAATCAACGAATATGAAAAATAGGAATCATAAGATTTCAAGTGATACTGGAGAGCCATACATTCATATGTATTATCATCTGTATGGTCGGCTAATTAGTTATGTATTCCAAGTAAAAAGAAAAGAGCCTAAGTTTAAGTTTGTAAGATACTTTGAAACATTAGAGGAAGCAATTGATTTTAGAAACAATTTTCAATTCCCCGAGTAGATGGATTCGCCTGTTATTCGCCAAGCCAAACTCCGAGCATTCAACGACAAAGGTCACTGGGCAAAAGCGGTCATGGAAAGTCCATCTGTAAAAGCAAAAGCACCCAAGAAAGCAAGAAAGGCACCTTACAAGACCAAAGCACTTATGGAAAAGATAAATGAGCATCCCGACGACTTTGACCCTAGTCTTCGCAGTCAGGCAAAGTTCATGAAGAATATCCTGAAAAAAGATTAACACCTATAGAATGGACGAAGACCCTCAAACACCTACCAGAGAAATGCCTTACCTTCCCTCAAACTATAAGCCGCTCCGAGAGTTGAGAAAAGTTAATTTTGGAGAGAACAGACGCACATATCTTAGACCAAGTGCGATGTCTCTAAAGAAACCTCTTGCTCCTAATACTCTTGATGTTGCGGCTATGGAGCGCGGGAAAGAATTAGCGGCACAAAGAAGACAGGCAGGTCACAAATGGGTTCAGGTTCTTATACGGTGATTGTGTTAAAGAAATTATCCTTCTTAACATTAGAAATGTTGGGAAAGATAATGACACATGTCAGGAACATTAGCGTTGAGATTTTCAAAGAGAAGATAATCTATAGCATACCAAAATATCTACCTCATGAATGCAAAGAGTATAAGTATGAAGTAATAACACTCCCCGACAGAATTGAGATAGTAGCTATTCTTAAAAAGGAAGAAGAAAAGAAAGAAGGTTGTAAGATACAATAGTTCTTCTTAAATGTTCTTCTTAAACTTTGAAAACGGAAAAAGGAATTCTGGCTACCCTTCCAATACCCCCGGCACACACCACCCCACCCTGGGGTGTGTAGGGGGTCCAAGACTCCCTAGGAACTTTTATTTTAGGGTCCATTTGGGGGGGGGGGCAATTTAAAGATTTATAGCATCTATTCTCTATATAGAATGGAAGGAAAGAAAGACATAGAGAAGTCAATTGCTTCTTTGAAATTAAAGATTATGAAAGCAAACGATGGGATGTTTAACAATAAGCAGCATATTCAATTTCAACTTGCTAAGATTGCAGATGCTGAGAGGATTCTTAGAAAGTATAGACACTATCTTGCTTGTAATGAAGAGCTATTAGTTAAGAGTAATAATGAATTAGAGAGATTATATTCTAAATTAGAAAATCCAAACGCACCAGACGATTCCTGAATCCCCGGCACACACACTTTGGCGATGCGTGTGTCCCGGCAGAATAAAACCTAACCACTAAATATAAAACAAGATGTCTGGCGTTTGGAATCTCCCTGAGCATACAACCAAGGAACTGTCTTCTATTTCCAACAAGATTATAATACAAAAGGGAATCATAGAAAAAGCAAAAGCTGTTTTAGCTGAGAAAGGTGATACCTATGTCTGTCATAGAGCAAGAACATCTCTTACATTTCATAAAACTAAGTTAGATAAAGCAAAGGCAGAATATGAAGCTTATGTTAAAGACTTGGAGACCAAGATAGAATTGCAAGAGAAAATAATTTGGGATGAAACGCATAAGAAAACTCCTACTATTATATCAGCAGAGAAAGAAATAGAAATCCTTGAAAAGAGAAAGAATGATATTCTGAAAGCCAATAACATAACAATGACTCCTTTTACACAATCCGCACAACCCCCTCTAACACCTCCTGCACAATCTCGTGATATAGAAATGTCTGATACTATTCCAGAGTATGCGCCTGTTAGTGTTGACATGAGTGATTTTTTCAGAGAAACTCGTCTTGATGGTAAAGAACCTGGTAGGTCATATCTTGATGGTCCTTTTAGATATCATGAAAAGGATATACCTGGCATTGGGAACATTTCAAGAAGGGCCCCGTGCTACGGTCCCGTTTCCCAGTTGGAGAAACCCCCGGCGTGAAAATAAAAGTTGATTTTTTTTCTCCGGCCTAAAAAAAAATGTAAATATAGTTTAGAATGGAAACTGCCCGGCGTGTTATGGAGTTTTACTATCCTGCGCACTACCACTATTGGCTGACGATACTTGAGAGACTGGCGACTCCTACGAAACATTGTTTTACATCAGTGCTGACTTCTGTATATATTGATTCTTTCTTTCCTATTGCTCCTTATGGACACAAGAGCAAGTATCACAGAGACAAGTGCTTGAAGATTGCAGCTGTGGCATTTCCTGAAGAGTGTACGAGGTTGTTTATTACTGTTCCCGCAATCCTTGATAATTTGAATTGGGACAGAGACACAACATACGAAAGCATTTATAAGAAGATGAACTCAAATCCTGCTGTTGTTGATTTGTTGAATCTGAAGATTCGCATTGCCGCGGAGAAAGCGGAAGTGAAGAGATTGACTGCAGAGCATAAGGAAACACTTAAATATCTTAAGATAAAGAAGCCAGATGAATCTGTACCCCTACCCGAATAGAAAGGGCCGCTACTTGTATTTTGAGAGGAACAAGTATATCGCCCAGCGTAAGCATTCATCTGGTGCTAGAGAATCAGCTACCTTTTACACATTCGACGAGGCGGTCATTTGGCTTCTGAACAAATGGCCTGAGGATTAAATCCCAAGATATTTTTATCTTGGCATTTAACAGAAAATGAAATCCGTGTTGGTTGCTCCCATGGTTTATGTTCTTGAGTTAGAGGATGCGTGTTGGTATGTTGGCATTACTCACAATTTGAATCTTCGTTTTGCTCAGCACATGGCAGGAGATGGTGCTGTATGGACGAAGATGCACCGCCCTATTCGGGTATACGATGTGTATTCTGAAGACGCTTCTCTCCGGCTTGAGAATGAAGTGACCCAGAAGTTTATGGAGGAGTTTGGGGCCGACAAGGTGCGTGGTGGCTCATGGTGCTATAAGACACCCAAGGGAAAGCACATGACCCCGGAGCAATTTAAGACATGTATAGAAGGGTTAGGTCTTGCGGGCAGTCAATCAAACACAACATCAAATGAAGCTTCAGAATAATTATAAACAGGATATTTTGTCTTAAATATTCCTGGAACTCCCTTCTTCTTTGGTCTGCTATTCTTCTCACGCCATTCATATTGCTTGAGACGAATATGCTCTTTCTTAGATGCATAGTATTTGCGTCTCTTCTCTAACTTATCCATCTAATCCCAGGTGACAAGAAAAGAAGCTTCTTTAAACGGCTGAGAAATCTCGGCCGGGTCATAGAAAATCTGTTGAGGAGGCTTGGGAGGCTTGGGTTCGGGCTTGGGTTCGGGCTTGGGAGATTTCTCGGGTTTAGATTTCTTGGGATGTGTGAGAGCATATTTCTCTCTTCTTCTGGCAAGAACCCGCTCATAATTTTTTTCTTTCCATTGTTTGTAATATTCCTGTTTCTCTTCCCTATGAGCCCAGTAATAGTCTTTAGCAGCTTGAAGACATCTATCACGCCTGAGATAGTAATTTTGCAGGGCTATTTTTCTTTGGCTTTCATGTGTCTTATAGATTTTATTTTGGGGGGGTTGTTCCATCTGTTCTTGCCGGAGGTTTTATGGCAATGCGGATTGGCGTATCTATACGGTCTTTATCTCTATAGACCAAGATTTCATCCAGACCATTTGCAATGATAGGTCGTTTAGCTGTCGAGTCCTTAAACTTTTCTTTGAACTCTGATATAACTGTGTCAGGAATATCTGGCGACACTTCTGAGACACGGGAGAGTTTATCTCTTACATCTTCCAGAAGCTTGAGAGGCTCAGACCTTTGTGTAATAGGTAATGCTAATTCTACTTCTAACTGTTTGTAAATCTTGAGATATAGTTGCGCACAAACTCTATGGCCTTCTGCTTTTGCCGAGAACTTGTAATACGCCAAGATTGTTGACATGATTCCGGTTAGTATAGAAATTGCTCCAAGTGCGAGGGGAGGTACAAGGCCGGACGTGGCACTGAGAAATCCTGTTAATGATTGAAGAATAATGCTGGGGATGTTTATCATATCATTGTTTCTTGCTGCTACGGAAGACGAGCGATGATGTAGCCAGTAGAGGGACTCAGAAGTCTCCGCTTCATTCTTTAACACCATCTCCAGTCCGCTGCTCCATTGAGTCAGATTTTCGTCGCCCATTATATATAATGCCAAGGTTAAACATAAGAAATCTAATTGACAGATTGACAGATGTTCTTGCTGAAATTACAGAAGCATGGGCTGAGTGTGTCAATGTAGAGATAGCTGAAAGACTCGACAGACAAAGAATAATGATAGAACGCATAATACAAACTTTGGAATCACTTCTTGAGTGAAAAAAAGTTGATTTTTATTTCCCCGGCATAGTTAGTTAGAAAATGCCGATTGACTTGACCTTCCTGACCGCCAAACGTGCTGAAGAGATGGATGCCTGCACTCGTAAAGCCACGGAGCTTCTTGAGATATATGAGGAACGTTCTTGCTGCGAGACTTGTGAGATTACTATTACAGAGAATGTGTCAAATGATGCCTCTCTTATTGTGATACAGAAATACAACGACCTAACCGCTGCTATTCTTTACAGCAGCGGGTATTGGTGCAGGGTGATAAAGAACCAGAAGATAAACGATAAGGTTCGCCGCATCTCTTGGTGTGTCGCAAAGATGACTGCTGAAGAGAAGGTCAAGGCACATAACGCAAATGATATGGATTAAGAAGCGGCAGGGCGGCCTGGAAAAAAAGTTGATTTTTATTTTCGGGGGTTGGGTGGGTCACAAAATGAGCGTTCTGGCACTGGCAAACGCAGACATCCTGAAGCGCATGGAGACACAGGGCTACATTCATTACAAGGCCAGGGCAGAGTGTTTTGCAGATGTGATTGAGGCGTTCCACATCATACAAGAATATAACATTGAACTAGATTATAATCTTAAAAGCCATCCAAGCGATATAATACGGCTAATATCACCAACTATTACGGGTTCGCCTATGGGTGATACAGATTTTGATTTCTGGACGGAAAGCCCCATTAAGAGTATTAAGAAGCTATGGGATACACGGGGGCGTGACCTTCATCGTATCATTCAAACTATCAAGCCCATTGAGGAGTATGATGGCAAGGTTGACCTTTCTTTCTGGGATAAAGAGGAGTCTAAATAAATCTTCAGGGCAAAAAAAAATTGATTTCATTTTCGGCCGCCAAAGTGAGTCCCAACAACAAGCAAATAAGATGCCTACTACACTTGTTCTCTATTACACTGCCTCTGTGACGGTGACTGTGCCGAACAAGATTGCACGAAAGCTGAAAGAGCAAGAAGGAGTCCAGAGCTGTGAGAATGCGGCCTGGGCGTTTGGAAACAAATGGGGAAATCTATATTATCAGGATGAGGACGGCAAAGAACACGAGATTGAGGGGAATGGTGGCGACTGTGATTACAAGCGAACCGAGCAAGGCGAATGGTGGGACGAGGAGGAGTCTGAGGATGAGGAGGATGACGATGTAATTGCTCAATGTTGCAACGATGCGAATGGATGCCCCCAGTGCTGCTCTGAGGAGGAGGAAGATGAGGATGGAGATGGATTTGTTATCTGTTCCAAGTGTGGTAAGGGTGGCGGGAAGTGCGATGGAGAGTGCGAGGAGTCTAAATAAATCTTCTAACTACAGGATATAATGCCCCGCGCCAAGAAATCTATTCCTGACCCTGAGTTTGCGCCCGCCCCTGCCCCCCCGGCAGCAGAAAAAAGAACATCAAAGAAGAAAGAGAAAGAGAAGAAGGAAGAGAACAAGGAGCCTTCTTGGTCTGATTTATATTATCTATTGGCCGAGGTGTCTGAGCGTCTACTAAAAAGCCTTACGAGGCGTGAAGACCTGCCCCCAGATGTGGCGGATTTACTGCAAGGTATTTTGGCCCTAAGAGAGGCAAAAGACCTTTTTTACGCAGAGAAGGAGCGGCTGAGCCCTTTCTCTGCTTTGTTCTGGGCTGAGGAGCTACAGAAGTGGGCTACGAAAGATATGGAGATGCCTGATGGCGTACATGTGCGTCGTGCGATGATGGAAGTGGATTCGGACGAGATTCCTTTTGCTGAAGATTAATCTAAATGTCTTCCATAAAGAAACCATACCATAATAATTGCTAAAGGAATCACCCACATTCTATACTCTGAAAATATTTTAATCTTCTTTCTTTTGTTTTTTGTATTCAGTTTTATCCATCCAAGGAGTTTGTCCATCATTCTGATATGTTGGATAGAGTGTCTGGAAGAACTTGTGATACATCTTGAGCTTTGTCTTGGGTTCATCGCCCAGTGCATAGAATATGGCAGACATAATGACTCGCTTCTTGTGTTTAGCTTTATCTGTCATGAGACCATTCTCGGTGTTAGAAACATATTTGATAATTGCTTTTTTATTCTTCAATAACTTTTCTCTTGTATCATGTCCTTCATCTGCGAGCTTATTTAGCTGTGTCTTGTAGTTCTTGATTGTGCCTTTAGTCAATTCAGATTTAGCTGCCGGGATTTCAAATAGTTCAAAGGGCATTCTACTGCTATGTGCGACTATAATTTCTATATGAGATTTCTTGCTTGCGCTCTCTGG
>Ga0102860_1000120_pt1 | contig 21824 bp, 23 predicted proteins | sample Colrivmeta1449A3_FD_84496 | JGI IMG/M metagenome (GOLD analysis project Ga0102860, IMG submission 84496) | Estuarine microbial communities from the Columbia River estuary - metaG 1449A-3 | ecosystem: Environmental > Aquatic > Marine > Intertidal zone > Estuary | place: USA: Columbia River...
CCCTTCTCGCTGTGCTTACAGGGTCCCAAATCTGTGGACAACCTGTGGATATGTGGACAAGTCTGTGGACAACCCGAGTCTGTGGAAAAGTCTGAGACCAACCCTGTGGAAATGTGAATAACCGAAAAGACCGGGTGTGGATAAGAAAACACCTGTGGAAAACTCCTTCTGTGGAAAACTTCTAGCGAATCGAGACGCCAATGCCACCAGGCTCCAAACCCCAACCACCAGGCAAAGCCGACCAGCGTGAAACCGTCTTCAAATGGCAGCTCGCCGAAAACGAAGGCTGGCAACACGGCAAAGTCCCACCCTGCCCAAAGGGACTTTCCGCCCACGGCCAGCGCGCGTGGAAGACATGGATGAACTCCTGGTGGGCTTGCTTCTACTCGAAGGAAGATGTGCCAGGACTCGAACTGCTGGTCGTGTTGTATGACAAAGTCATGCTCGAGCTGATCGACGTCACGAAGATCATGCCTCTACTGGATCGGTATGGGATCACCCCGAAAGGCCGTCAAGACCTACGATGGGCGCAGCTGCCAGCAAAGGCCGCCACTGAAACCCCGACCGCTGCTGTTCAGGATGAGATCGCTGAACGCCGCCAAACCCGCCGAACCAATCTGGCCTAGGACTTCCATGCCACTCACCCGACTCGTAGCCCCCACCGAATGGCCGACCCTTGGCTGGCAGATCATCGACTGGACAGAAAAGTATCTTTGTCACGGACCAGGAGACATCCAAGGCGAACCCCTTGTCTGGGATGAAGAGTTCTGCCAGATCATCCTTGACTGCTACCGACTGTTCCCGAAAGGCCATGAGCAGGAAGGCCGACGAGTCGTCTCCTACTTCGGGATCTCCATGCCAAAGGGACGCGCCAAGTCTGAGTTCGCCGGAGCGATGGTTTGTGCTGAACTCCTCGGACCCGTTCGCTTTGACGGTTGGGATGCCAACGGAGATCCAGTGGGAAAACCTGTCACCTATCCGTTCATCAGGCCGCTTGCCACAGAAGAAAACCAAACTGGCAACACCTACGGCAATGTTCAAGCCATGCTCGAGCACGCGCGCGAACTGTTCCCCTCGGAATGGGGTTTCTCACAGCTCGACATCGGATCCACCCGAACCCTTATCGGCAAGGGTGGCCGTTTGGGTGAGGTTCGCCCGTCAAGCGCCGGCGCTGCTTCTAAAGATGGTGGCAAAGAGTCCTTCGCTATTGTTGACGAACCGCATCTTTACTATTTGCCAGAGTTGCGGCAGATGCACGCCATGGTTCGGCGAAACACTCGGAAGCGGAAGATTGCTCAGCCGTGGATGTTGGCGACGACCACCATGTTTCAACCTGGTCAGCATTCCGTCGCCGAGGATTTGTATGACGAGGCGGAGAAACTGATGGAGCAGCAGAAAAGATCCTTTGGTTTCTGCTGGCATCACCGGGAAGGCGTCATGACAGAGTCGAATTGGGACGACGATGTCGCCCAACTGGCCTCTCTGAAGGAAGCTTATGGGCCGGCAGCGGATTGGATGGACCTTGCTGGCATGATCGAACACGAAATCCGAGCGCCAGGGTCCGTCAAAGCCGAAAACGCCCGCTACTTCCACAATCTCCGCTGGAAGGGTGACCAACGCGCCATAGATCCGGAGAAATGGGACGCGCTGGCAGCTCCAAACCTCAATCCGCTTGGCGGAGAGTTCATTGCCATCGGATTCGACGGCTCCGACCGTGGCGAACACGCCGACGACACTGTCCTCGTCGGCTGGGTGCTGACTGAGAAGCCACATTTGTTCCTCATCAACGCTTGGAAGCGTCCAGAGTTCGCCGGCCGTGACTATCGAGTCCCTCGAGAAGAGATCCGAGAGAAAGTCACGGAACTACGCGAACAGTTCGAGGTTCGCCGCTTCGCCTGCGACCCTCCTGGCTGGCGTGAAGAGATTGACTCATGGGAAAAAGAGTTTGGCGAACGATTCGGTGAACCTGTCGTCGTTGAAGTGTTGACAAACAGACCTACTCGCATGGGTCCGGCTATTGATAGATTCTTGGAGGCAATCGACGAACAATCTTTCACCCATGACGGTTCGCCAGAACTGCGCGATTATGCGTTGAATGCATTGTTGACAAAGTCGAAAGGCAGGTCTGATCTGCCAGCCATTGTCAAGCCCACGATTGATGCCAAGATTGACGGTTTAGTAGCCGCAATCCTCTCCTACGACGAGGTCGCCAAAATGCCCCCCGAACAGCCAGTCGCCCCGTTCGCTCTTCTCGCATGAAAACCGCTCTGCTGTCTGTCATCGTTGGCATTGTCTCTTTGACAATCGGTCTGGCACTTTCCCCACTCCCCTGGCTTGCTTTATGTGTCCCAGGTGTCGCCCTCATAATCGCCGGCCTCCTCAAGGATGTTGAATGAGACTTCTAGACCGCCTCCGAAATGCCAGTGAACCAGAACGCTCCTACGCCAACGGACTCACTTTCGAAGATGTCCTCGCCATGTTCTCCTTCAACGGAAACACCTACCAAGGCATCTCGTCGCCATTGCGCGCACCAGGCACAGCCGTCTCAGCGAACTTCCCGGGCTATGTCCAAGGCATCTACAACCAGTCCGGAGTCGTAGCAGCTGCCATCACAGCGCGCGCGTTGCTCATCTCCCAACTTCGCTTTCAATGGAAGTCACTGCTCCAAGGCGAAAACGGTCGGCTCTTCGGAAACACTGAACTCAGTGTCCTCGAGCGTCCTGGTGATCTGACTCGAGCCGAGATTCTTTACTGTGCCGAGCAGCACAACAGCCTCGCCGGCAACGCCTTCTTCTATCGCAATGGCGGCCAACTCCGCCTTCTTCGCCCCGACTGGGTGACCGTTGTTTATGGTTCCTACGAATCTGATGTCGACCCGACCGCACAGCTCGACACTGAACTCGCCGGCTACTCCTACCAGCCGGGTGGCATCTCATCACAAACACCACCCGTCTTCCTCGCCCCATCACAGGTTGCTCATTGGAAGCCGGAACCGGACCCAATGCATTGGTGGCGTGGTCAGTCATGGATTGGTTCGGTCCTTTCCGAAATCACCACAGACCGTCAGGCCACAGAGTTCAAATCCAAGTTCTTCGCCAACGCTGCAACCCCGCAACTCATCGTCACCCTCGACCCACACACCACCCAGCAGCAGGCGACCGACATGGCTGGCGTTATCAACCAACGCCACGAAGGCTCAGCCAACGCCTACAAAACCCTCATTCTGGGTGGAGGCGCTGATGTCACTGTCGCCGGATCCAACCTGCAACAGTTAGACCTCAAAAACACTCAGGGTGTCGACGAAACCCGCATCGCCCTCCGATCGAGAGTCCCAGCAACTGTTCTCGGCATTTCCGAAGGTTTGGCCGGTTCGGCTCTCAACGCCGGCAACTACTCCCAAACCCGTCGAATGTGGTCTGACGCTTGGTTCACACCTACCGCCCAGAACTTGTGTGCATCAATGGAACGAATCTTGGCTTTGCCAGTCGGGACGCCAGCGGAACTTTCCTTCGACCAATCGCAAATCATGTTCCTTCAGGAAGACCGCAAAGACGAAGCCGACATCCGAGCCACCCAAGCCTCTTCTATGCGGCAGCTCGTCGAAGCCGGCTTCGAACCTTCGACAGTCACCAAGTTCATCACCACAGGCGACTCCACAGTCCTTCAACACACAGGCGTCTTCTCTGTGCAGCTCCAAGCGCCGACAGATGGCGAAACCAATGCCATATGAAGTGACGGATGAGGCTGAAGGTTGCGATGGCTACGCCGTGGTCAAATCGGAGACCGGTGAAGTCTTGGGTTGTCACATCACCGAATCCGAGGCAGAGGATCAACTGACGGCCCTCAATATCGCCGAATATGGTGAGAACTCTTATCACACCAAGAAACCTCGACGTCCAAAACGAACTGACGAACCAAGAGCTGCTGACTCGTACCCTCCGACCGATGGCATGGTTGAAGAGGCTCAGCGTGGTTTGGACTGGCGACGAGAGTTTGGCCGAGGCGGAACGTCCATCGGTATCGCGCGCGCCAGAGACATCGTCAACCGCAAAGACCTCCCCATCAACACTTGGCGAAGAGTCAAAGCGTTCTTCGACCGTCACGAAGTCGACAAAAAAGCGGAAGGATTCAGCCCAGGAGAAGACGGATTCCCCAGCAACGGCCGAATCGCTTGGGCGCTTTGGGGTGGAGACCCCGGTTTCAGCAGAGCGAAGGCCATCATGGAAGACTTCAACAACGACGAAAGGTCCGTTATGGATGAAATCCGAGACATCGAAACCATTTACCCCATAACGCCCCTGCAAAACCAAATCTACGAAGACCTCGAGGATGTTGTTGACGTCTTCGGAAAGTTTGACCAAGGAGTCGGAGCGCAAGGCGCCCACTACATCTACCCTGACGAAAACATCTTCGCTTCCGAAGGAATGGTCTGTAGTAACTGTATCTTTTACGCCGGAGGCCGAGCCTGTGAAATTGTCTCAGGCGAAATCGACCCCAATGGACTCTGCAAATACTGGATCATCCCCGAAAGCCTGATGGATCACGACGCTCAAAATATCGACGAGGAAGAACCCATGATCGAAATGGAATCGGCACGCTCAACGGAAACACGCTCGGATCTTTACCGTGACGTTCCTTTCGAAGTTAGGTCGGCACACGACACGGAAGACGGCTTGACCCTCACCGGGTACGCCGCTGTCTTCAACCGTTCCACCATGATTGACAACTACGAAGGCCGCTTCGAAGAACGAATCCGCCCAGGAGCTTTCAAACGCTCTATCAACGCCAAAATGCCTGTCCTCCAATTCGAACACGGCCGCCATCCGCTCCTCGGATCCATGCCACTCGGACAGATCACCAAACTCCGTGAAGACGAGCATGGTTTGTATGTCGAAGCACGACTCGCCGACAACTGGCTGATCCAACCAGTACGCGACGCCATCGCTTCCGGCGCCATCGACGGAATGTCCTTCCGCTTCCAAGTAGTTCGGGACAGTGTCGACGAGTCTGGCGATATGCCAGTGCGAACCCTCGAGGAAGTCAAGCTCTTGGAACTCGGACCTGTGGTCTTTCCGGCATATGAATCGACGAGTGTTGGCGTTCGCTCTGCTGATCTGTCACCATTGTTCTCACTGCCCCAAGATGATCGCCACGCGATCGCTAGGGCGCTTGTTCTCGGCACCCAACCAGAACCCGCCAGTAATGGCACTTCTGAGCGGCCCGCCGATTCTGACCAGGACTCGCAACAGCACTCCGGTCTGTCCCCCCATCAACGCAGCTCACAGCTGCGCGAAATCGAAGGAGTCCTCTAATGGACGAAAAGAACCTCCGCGAAGGCGTTGACTATGTCAAAGCCGCCCTTCGCGAAATGCACTCAGACGCTGAAGAGCGTTCATTTGACCCAGACGAACAGGCTTCATGGGAAGCCGGCGTCGAGTTTGTACGCGCAACAGAGGCCGAACTTGTCGCCCTCGAAGAGCGTAAGGCTCGCATTGCCGACTTCGCACCAGCCGCCAAAGAAACAGGAGACGGAGCAATGACCTCCATCAACATCAACACTCACACTTCACGCGACGCATTCGATCACGGAACCCTCGCCGCCGATGGTGGCTCGGAACTCCGAGGCCGCGCGCTTGACGTAATCGAAAAGCACCTCCCGTCCTTCGTTTCCGACGAAGCCCGTGAGAATGCGACCAAGCTCATCGAACGCCGCTCGAAGTTGGACGCCGATGTTGTGGCCCGCCACATCGTCCGCACATCCTCCCCAGAGTACCTTCAGGCTTTCGAGGATTACATTGAGAACCCCCAAGCCGGTATGCCTCGCATTCTGAGCAAGGGTGAAGCACGCGCAGCGATGTCGCTTACAGCGGCAAACGGTGGCGTACTTGTTCCTCAGTTCCTGGATCCGACCATCGTTCTCACGAACGCCGGTTCGGCAAATGCTGTCCGCCAGTTGGCCGACGTTGTGTCCATCACAACCGACCAGTGGGATGGCGTCACTTCAGCAGGCGTCACCGCTGAATGGCTTGCAGAAGGCACCGAAGCCGCCGACGCGACTCCGACCTTCCAAGGCCCGACCATTTCGGTCCACAAGGCAGCAGCGTTCCTCTTCGGCTCATACGAGTTCCTCGCCGACTCTGGTTTCAACCAGGTCGCAGAACTCATCGCCGACGCCAAGGACCGTCTCGAAGAGACCTGCTACATCAGTGGCACCGGTTCGGGTCAGCCTTTCGGCCTGATCACCCGTCTTTCCGGCACTGGCCCAGTCGTCAACGGCACGTCGGGTGCAGCAGGAGCAGCGAACCTTGTGGCCGCTGACGCCTACGCCCTCGACAACGCACTTGGCTCACGTTTCCGTCGCAACGCTTCATTCCTTGCAGCGAAGGCGACCTACAATGAGCTTCGTTCGGTGACCGACTCCCGCACCAACTTCTGGTCTGATTTCGGTGGCGGCCTTCCGGCTCAGCTCATCGGATACAACACCTACCAGAACGAGGCAATGGACACGACCATTGTTTCCGGTTCCAACGATTTCGTCCTCGTCCTGGGCGATTTCGGAACCGGCTACAAGATCGTCGATCGCATTGGCGTCGAGGTTATGTACGAACCGATGGTCATGGGTGCCTCTCAGCGCCCAACAGGTCAAGCCGGATTCTTCGCCTTCTGGCGTACCGGTGCAGACGTCATCACCTCCAACGCCTTCAAGGTGCTGAAGGTCTGATCGTCTGACAAGAAGTGAACCGGACCTCCCAGCGTCGGGGCTGGGAGGTCCGGTCCACGCCTCCCCGATATCCCCCGACACCCCCGACACCCCGACACCCCCGACAAGGAGCCACAGTGGCAAAGCAAGGCAAAGTCGCCATCGGAATCATCTATGGTGGCTTCGAACCCGACTTCGTATTCTCCCTTCTCGCATTGAAATCTTGGGATCACAAAAGCGACGGCCATTTAGACCACGCCGGCTGGATGATCGCCCAAGCCGGAACCAACCTCCCCCAACAGAGAAACTCTGTCGTCCGAACCTTCCTCGAGGGTGACGCCGAGTGGCTGCTGTTTATCGACACCGACCAGCGTTTCCGCTTCGACCTCGTCGACGTCATGCTGGAATCCGCCGACCCAATCGAACGCCCCATCCTGTCGGCGCTCATCATGGCCGAAAAGTGGAATCCTCATCATCGAATCGTTCCGGCCTGCATCGGCTTCGAAACATTGGATCCGCCCACACCACGCGAATATCAGACAATCCCACCTGAGCAGCATTGGCAGGTCGGTGCTGTCGGCTCCGGCTGTGTCCTACTGCACCGAACAGTCCTCCAAAAGATTTGGGACGCCAACCGGAAAGACGCTCAGCCTTGGTTCAAATATGTTCAGTGGGACTACACCGACCCAGAAACTGGCGAAGAAATCCACGACATCATGGGCGAAGACTATGTGTTCAGTCTGCGCGCGCAGGCGGTCGGCTTTCCTTGCATTGTTGACACCACCATCGAAGTCGGCCACATCAAAAAGCGGACACTCACCACTCGAGACTTCTGGCCGCAAGTACCGCCCGAACTGGTCCCCACCAAAAACTTTGTTCTAGTGCCAGTCAAAGACAATCTCAAAATGACGAAGGCACTTCTACGGCAGCTGCACGACCAAGGCGAACACGACGGCATCCTTGTTCTAGACAACGGCTCCAACCCTGAGACCGTGAAATGGTTGGGATCTCAAACCTTCGCCAAGGTGATGGACTGTGAAGGAATGGGGATCCACGAAATGTGGAATCTCGGAGCGACATGGGCGATGAACCGCCACCACAAATGCAACATCGCTTTCCTCAACAACGACATCATCATCGGCGACAAGTTCATTTCGACGATGGCGGCAGGGTTACGTTCCGACCATCAGATGGTGGCGATCTGCCCCAACTATGACGGCCGAGAAACAGTGGAAACCGTGGTCCAACTCCACGGGATCTGTGCCGACCGTTATGACGGCACAGGCGGCCTCGCCGGCTTCGCTTTCATGGTGAAGTCGGAATGGTTCCAAGAAGGCTGGCGTTTCCCCGAAGACTGCAAATGGTGGTTCGGAGACAACGACCTCGTCCTCTCTGTTGACATGGCCGGCGCCTGGTATGGCATGGCAACTCAAACGACAGTGGAACACATTGACGGAGGCTCGAAGACTGGCAACTGGGAAGACCCAGTGATGCAGCAGCAGCTCGCGATGGACAAGGCCGCTTTCATGCGCCGTTGGGCGAGACATGGGGTGCAAGTTCAATGATCCCGAAACTGGCGCTCATGGTCATCACTGACGGCCGCTGGGATTATCTGCAACGCACCCTCGAGTCCGCTGCTGTAGCTCTTGACTGGCCGTGGCATCAAAAGATTCTGGTGGACGACTCAGGCGAAGAAAAAGGTTTCTGTCCGGATGGCTTCGAGTTTGTGAAGAACACGCCTCGACGGGGTTTGGCCGGTGCCATTCAATCCGGCTGGGACGCTTTAGAGAAAGACATCGACTATGTCTTCCACCTCGAAGACGACTTCATCTTCCCAGACGTGGTCGACATTGAACTGATGATTGAGATTCTCGAGTACGAACCGGAACTCGCCCAGGTTGCTTTGCTTCGCCAGCCGTGGTCGCCGGAGGAGCAGCAGGCCGGCGGCATTTACTCAATCGAACCTGAGCGCTTCAAACAAAAATACGGATTCGTCCAGCAGTCACATCTCTTCACTTTCAACCCTTGCCTGTACCCCATAGGTGTCGCACGCGACTACCGGGCAGGGTTAGAAGCCGAACTCACTGCTGATCTGTTGGCGGATGACTGGCGTTTCGGCTATCTCGGCGAACTAGGCGACGAGCCGAAAACCATTCACATCGGGATCCGACGTTCACGGAACTACCAACTATGAGTCCAGTGGTGATTCTTTGCGCTGGTGGTCATGGTCAAGACATCGCCGCCATCTTGAAAGATTCCGGCCAACCCTTCGCCGGATATTTGGACGACGAAATCGACGGCCCCGACATTCTCGGCCCATGCCTCGACCTCGAGTTGTATGACCGCTACCTCATCGGACACAACAACAGCCGAATCCGAGAAGCCTTAGACAGACCAAACGGAGCGGCCACAGCCATCCACCCCTCAGCAGCCGTTCATTCGACCCTACAAGCCCTCCCCGGTGTCGTAATAGGCGCACACACCACTATCGGCCCCAAAACCCGTCTAGGGCGACACAGCCATATCAACGGAAACGTCTTCATCACACGCGCCCAAATCGGCGACTTCGTCACCATCGGACCAGGGGCCACGATCTGTGGTCACGTCACCATCGGAGCCGGCGCCCAAATCGGAGCAGGAGCCGTCATCTCCAACCTCGCCGAAATCGGCCCACGAGCAACCATCGGCGCCGGAACAGTGGTCCTCCCCCGACAGAACATTCCACCCAACTCCACATGGGTTGGCGTACCAGCCAGGAGAATCAAATGAGCGTGGTTGCCATCACCATGGTTCGCGATGAAGAAGACATCATCGACTGGACACTCCAACACCTACTCGACCAAGGGGTCGACCACATCATCGTCGCCGACAACCTTTCCGTCGACGAAACCGCTTGGAAACTTGCAGCCCTCGCCAGCACAGGAAAAGTCACAGTCATCCAAGACGACGAACCCGGCTACTACCAAGACAAGAAAATGACCGACCTAGCCCACATGGCGGCCGCCGACTTCGACGCCGAATGGATCCTCCCATTTGACGCCGACGAATACTTCTACTGGACCGGCGGAACCCTCGCCGAGTTCTTCAGCAAAGCAACCGCCGACATCATCACCGCCACCGGCTGGGACCACATCGTCACCGACGACGACGACCCCACCGAAACTTCACCATTCCGACGAATCACCCATCGCCGGCTAAGCCCACAGAAAATGGGCAAAGTCGCTTTCCGCTACCACCCAGACATCCACATCGACTTCGGAAATCACTTCATCTTCAACCATCCCGGCCTTCACGCCCAAGCACTCAATTACCGCCACTACCAATACCGCTCCTTCGAACAGCTCGTCACCAAAGCCCGAAACGGACTAGCCGCCTACCAAGCCACCAACCTCCACCCCACCTACGGGGCGCACTGGCGGCAACTCGGCGAATACGACGACGCCATGCTTTGGGCCACCTGGCGGAAACTTTGTGAAGAAAACGGCCTCATCTACGATCCCGCCCCATGACCATCGCCGTCATCATCCCCACCTACAACCGAATCGAACTTACCCAAAACTGTCTCGCCTCAATCCAACGCCACGACCCTGTCGACGAAATCATCATCATCGACAACGGATCCACCGACGGCAGTGAACGCCTCGCCACCCACTCACTGAAAATCAACACAGGCTTCGCGACCGCCTGCAACATCGGCGCACGCCACGCCACGGCCGACCATCTCATCTTCCTCAACAACGACACCATCGTCCATCCCAACTGGACCTCCATCACCCGACACCTCGAGGAACCAGACATCGGGATCGTCGGACCTAAACTTATTTACCCAGACTGCACAATCCAATCAGCGGGAATAGCAGTCGACTTCACCCGCCCACCAGGACTCGAAGCATGGAACCTGAACACCAACTGGGCTGAAACACTCGCCGACGTTGACGCTATCACCGGCGCCTGTCTCGCCATAAGCCGGCAACTCTTCACCGACCTCGGAGGTTTCGACACCGGCTTCTGGAACGGCTACGAAGACGTCGACCTCTGTCTGGCATCCATCGCAAAAGGCTTCCGTAACGTCTACGATCCACAAGCAACTGTGACGCACCTGGAGTCTCAATCCGGCGCTGAACGCTGGTCAGCAGTCAACGACAACATCATCCGACTCCGAACAAAATGGAGCCAATAATGGCAATCATCAACGGCTACATCACCCTCAACGAGTTCAAGGCGTACCTGTTCCCTTCAGCGAACTACGGCACAGCTGAAGACGCCCAAATGGAAGGCGCCATCGAAGCAGCGTCACGGATCATCGACAACTTCACCAACCGACGCTTCTACCTCGACGCCTCAGTGTCTGCGCGCGTCTACTACTCCGACACGCCCATCCGATGCACAGTCGACGACTTCTCCACCATCACCGGCCTCATCATCAAAGTCGACACAGGCGACAACGGAACCTTCGACCAAACATGGGCAGCCACCGAATACATCCTCGAGCCACTCAACGCCGAAATCGGTGGCGTATCCAGCCAGCCCTACAACGTCATCATCGCCACCATCCCCAAACTCTTTCCGGTAACCGGTCGACGCCCCCGAATCCAAGTCACCGCCAAATGGGGCTGGGCAGCAGTCCCACACTCAATCGAACAAGCCTGCCTCATCCAAGCCGCCCGCCTCTACCGACGCGCGCAAACCCCAGAAGGCTTCGCTGCTGGTGAAGGCTTCGGAGCGATCCGAGTTTCAACCCTCGTCGACCCAGACGTCAAAATGCTTATCTCCCCATTCCGCCTTCGAGGCCAAGGACTGGTCATCGGATGAACCTGGCATCAGTACGCGCAGGCATCAGCGACACCCTCCAAAACGTCAACAACCTCCGAATCTACGAATGGATCCCATCAACGATTCAACCGCCAGCAGCTGTCGTTTCACTTGGGACCGGCCAATACGACGCCGACTTCAACGACGGAATGGTTGTCAACTATGGCGTCCTCGTCATGCTCACCAGGGCAGACGACCAACACGGACAAGAACGACTCGACGAGTTCCTCGGACAAGGCAACGACTCCGTCTACCACGTCGTCGACGCCAACCCCACCCTCAACGGATCCTGTGACTCGGCACGCGTCACCTCATGGAATAACCCCGGCACCTTCAGTATCGGCGGCATCGAATATCTAGGTGTCGAAGTGAACATCGAGGTTCTCGGCTAAGTGAGAATCCTGACAGTAGAACCCGGCCCAGCATTCTCCGTCGCAGACGTCCACAACGGATGGCTCAAAGCCTTCCGACGAACCGGCAATCAAACCCAAAACTTCAACCTCGCCGACCGAATCAACTTCAGCGAAAACGCCATCAGAGGCAAAGTCCCTGAACTAGAGAAAGCCCACATGGCAGCGCGCATGGTCGGCGAACAACTCCGAGCCACCTGCTTCGACTTCTGGCCCGACCTAGTCGTCATCACCTCCGCCTTCCTGGTACCACCCGAAACCTTCGACATCATCCGCTCACGAGGAATCCGAATAGCAGTCATCCTCACAGAATCCCCCTACGAAGACCCATCACAGCAACCAATCGCAGCTCGAGCCGACATTGCATTCATCAACGACCCAAGCAACCTCGACACCTTCCGCCTCACACAACCCAACACCTTCTACAGTCCTCAGGCATACGATCCTGAAATCCACTACCGACGAGAACCCCAAGCAGACCTACGCTCCGACTTCGCTTGGGTAGGAACCGCCTTCCCATCGCGAATCGCCTTCTTCGAACAAGTCGACTGGACCAACATTGAAGTCGCTTTCGCCGGCAACTGGCAAGACCTCGACGATCACTCCCCACTGCAACAATTCCTCATCCACCAACCCGAAGGCTGCTTCCCGAACGAAGACGCCGCCGACCTTTACTCATCCACCAACGCCTCCGCCAACCTTTACCGAAAAGAAGGCGCCGACGGCTTCGACAAAGGATGGGCAATGGGGCCTCGAGAAATAGAACTCGCAGCCACCGGAACCTTCTTCCTCCGAGAATCACGCCCAGAATCCGACCATGTTCTTTCAATGCTTCCATCATTCACAACCCCCGAAGAGTTCGGTGAGAAACTAAGATGGTGGCTCGCACATCCCGACAAACGCCAAGACGCCGCTCTGAAAGCGCGAACCGCGATAGCCGACCGAACCTTCGACAATAATGTCCGGCATATGCTGGATTGTGTCTCAGCTCTTCCGACAACCCTGACGAGTCGTTAGAAAAACCCCAAACCCCAACTCCACAAGGAGAAACCAATGGCACGTCGCCACGGCCGTAACGGCCGCCTTTACCTCGGAATCGCTACAAGTGCAGCGGCTCCCTCATCTGTAGCATTCCTGAAGCAGTGGTCCGGAGAGTTCGGCAGCGACACAGTTGAAGTCACCTCATTTGGTGACGCAAACAAAATCTATGTCTCCGGCCTTCCTGACGCTCAGGGCAGCTTCTCCGGCTACTTCGACGATGCGACTGCCCAGTCGTACACCGCCGCAGTTGACGGTGACGCCCGCAAGTTCTACCTGTACCCAGACATCACCAACGCCCCGAACGTCTACTGGTACGGAACTGGCTTCTTCGACTTCTCCGTCGACGCCCCTGTCGATGGTGCCATCACCATTTCTGGCAGCTGGCGCGCAGGCAGCACAGTCGCAAAGAACGGCTAATGGCCGTTGGGTCTGGGGTTTATGTCAGCAACTTGGCCGAGGTCCGGAAGTATCTTCGAAAGATACATCCGGACCTCGTCCCCGTACTGCGCGACGACCTCAAAACCGCGATCATCCTCAACACTCTTCCAGCGATCATTCGAAGAGTTCCAAGAAAATCCGGTTACGCCCAATTCACCATCAAAGCCCGCTCAGGCGGGAACACGCTTTACGTCATAGCAGGCGGCCCATCATCGGTAGCCCCCTACTTTGGCTGGCTGGACTTTGGTGGCACATTGAAAAACCGTGGTCCTGGTAGAAATCAAACGATCGTCCGACCCATCTTGAAAAAGGGTCGCTACGTTTATCCTGGCATCATGGAAACACAAAACCGACTTGTAGAGGCCGCTGGCCGAGCAGTCGACAAAGCAGTCCAATCCGCCCTCAGATAAGGAACAGCCCGCCATGTTCGCAAAATACAAAATCACTCACCTCGACGGAACTGTCATCGAAGCAGCAGGCCGCAAGGTCGACGCCGTCAAGTTCGAACGTCAATTCAAAATGCCTGTCTCCAGCCTGTTTGGAGACGATGGCATTTACACCGAACATCTGTGGTATTTCGGATGGTGTGCCGAAAAACGTGTCAACGCTGACCTTCCAGTCTTCGATGACTGGATTGAAACTGTTGAAGGCGTTGACATTGTCACGGAAGAAGAAGAAGAAACCCCTACGGACCCGAGTTCTTCACCCTCGCTGTAGCAGCGATGGCGATTGACTCGGGGATCCCAATGTCCGTACTTTTAGAGGAACCCGACCACTACCTCGACGCTATGTTCGAAGTTCAAACGAGACGCCGAGAATCCGCCGAATACGGGTCGGATGCTAAGCGTTGGGATGAGTGAGGAAAACCGATGGCCGGTGATAAACGAGAAGTAAGGGTCGCCGTTGTAGGTGACGCCGCCCAACTTCAGCGGGAACTTCAAAAAGCAGAAGGTCATCTCTCCGGTTTCGGAGCCAACGCCAAAAAATCGGGTGACATCCTTCAAAGCGCTTTGTTCGGGGGGGCTGTTCTTTACGGTGCGAAGAAACTGGTGGACGCTGCTGGCGATCTCCAACAATCCATCGGCGGAACAGCAGCCGTCTTCGAAGACGCTTCTGGGGCTGTCAACGACTTCACCAAAAACTCGGCCGACCTGGTCGGAATGTCCGAAAACGCTGCCAGAACAATCACCAGCCGGCTCGGTGCATCCCTCAAAGGCTTCGGGATGTCCACTGAAGAGGCAGCTGCACAAGCAATCAACCTCACCAAAACAGGCGCCGATCTGGCTGCCACATTGGGTGGAAAAACTGATGACGCTGTAGCAGCTCTCGGATCTGCACTCCGAGGCGAATACGACCCCCTCGAGCGTTTCGGTATTGCCTTGAAAGCCTCCGAGGTCAACGCCAAGGCAGTCTCAATGGGCTTGGCTTCATCCGAATCAAACGTGACCGCCTACGCCAAAGGCCAAGCAACCCTCGCACTCATCACCGAACGCTCAGCCTTCGCTCAGGGGCAATTTGCTCGAGAAGCAGACACTGCCCAAGGCCAAGCACAACGAGCAGCAGCGAAAACAGCAGACGCCTCAGCCAAACTTGGAGAATCACTCCTCCCCATTTACACCAAAATCCAACAAGGAATTGGGTTTGTCGCCGACGCCTTCACAACACTTCCAGACTCAGTTCAAACAGGTTTGATCGCTTTGGGAGGCGTGGCCTTTGTAGCCAAACCAGTCGCCGACGTGGTTGGTTTGATGAACACAGCTGTTCGAGCGTTGCCTGACCTTCTCAACAAGGCAGCAACAAAAGCCTATGACATGGCCGGCGCTATCGACACCGCTGGAGCCAAAGCAAAGTCAGGAGCCGGAAACTTCGCCAAAATAGGTTTGGCAGCCGCCGGAATCTTTGCGGTCGCTGAAGGATTGAAAGCAATTTCCGCAGCCCAAGCAGATTTCGGGTCCACCGACGTCGAAAGAGTCACCGCCTCACTTCGCACGTTCTCCACAGAAAATGTCGGAGGCGTAATTGCCGACGACATGAACAAACTCAAAGACGCCCTCAAAGCAGTCGACCAAGCCAGCAACTTTTCTTACAACCTCGGTAGCGGCTTCGCTAAGTTTATAGACAAAGGCAGAATTGACGAAGCAAAAAAAGCCATTGAAGCAGTCGACACAGCCCTCAAATCACTTTTCCAAGAAGACCCAACAGCTGCCGGGACTGCCTACGAAAAACTTCTCGGCGACCTAGGTATCTCTGCCTCAGAAGGTAAAAAATACTTTGACGACTATTCCGGGGCAGTAGAAGACGCCGGCCTCGCCAGTGGAAACTTGGTGGACCCTGTTGAAGCTGCCACGACAGCTCTGAAAGATGAAGCGGTCGAGGCTGATAAAGCTGCAAAAAAACTTGAAGATCTCTACAAGGTCACCAACAATTTGTTCGGTGCCAACATCTCCTTGGAAGAAGCCCAGATCAACACCCGGAAAGCCTTGCAGGAATACAACACAAGTCTTTCTGACGGTTCTTCAACAGCCGACGAACGCACACAGCAGGGTCTTGATCTTCTAAAGGCATATCAAAATGAAGCAGAGGCGGCCGTTGACGCTGCCGAAGCCGCAGCAGCATTGAACGGGAAAATACTTACGACAGCCGAATCGGCAGGCATTACGGCCGGAAAATACTTTGAACTGGCCGAAACACTTGCTCCCGATAGTCCACTTCGAAAAAGAATCACCGATCTTGGTGTCCAGTTCTATCTTCTTTCTTTGGCAAAACCTGTGGTGACCATTGACGCCGAAACAGAAGAAGCATCACGGAAAATCAGTGAACTCCTTGGCCTGACTAGTCAACTGACCGGAGAATACGGACGGGGGCTTGGTTTTATGAAGAGAGCATCCGGCGGGCCAGTCAACGCCGGCTCCCCATACATTGTTGGTGAGCAAGGCCCGGAACTGTTCGTCCCTTCCGGATACGGCCGAATCATGGACGCCTTCTCCACCAGCAAAGCCCTCCTGTCCAACACTGGCGGCAGCATGGGTGGTGGCGGATCCAATGTGACAATCAACGTCAACGTCGCCCCTACCGCCGACAAGGCTGCTATCGGACAAACCATCGTCGAAGCCATCTCCTCCTATGAACGCCGCTCCGGTTATGGGTGGCGAAGCTAATGCCAGCCGAAATCGCTGATGGCGTGCAAATCACTGTTTCCATAGGCTTCTCCACCACCGCCGGCTCCGGCACAGTCCCAATCAACTCCACACTCGCCTCCATCACTTACACCGACGTCTCCACCTACGTTCGGAGTGTTCAAATCAAACGTGGCCGCTCCTCAGAACTTGACGACTTCACCACCGGAAACTGTCAAGTCATCCTCAGCAACGAAGACCGAACCTTCGACCCGGAAAACACTGTCGGCCCTTACTACGGAAAAATTACTCCAGGACGCCCAATCCGTGTCCAAGCCACAGCTCCTGGCGGTTCCGCTGAAACCATCTTCCAAGGCTATGTCGACCAGTGGGACCAGCAATACACAAACCCTTCTGACGCTGTCGCAGCCGTCACCGCCTCCGACGCGTTCAAAGTATTGAACCTCATCACGCTCCCGTCGTATTGGGAATACTCAGTGAGGACTGACGGCCCGCCAACCTGCTGGTTTCGTTTCGATGACGGCTTCACACCGTCAACGCCTTATGACACCATCTCAGGCAAGTCATTAGCGACATGGCGATGGCTCGCTACCGACGCAACCGTGCCTTCAGTAGCGGGCGCAGCGACAGAGGGTGACTCAACGGGTTCGCTTGTCGTGAACGACACCTCAGTGTCGGCATCTTTCACCGGAAAGAAATACATTGACTTTGCACCAGAACTGTGGCCCTTCTCCGCCATCAGTTATCTTGCCAAGACGGTTGAGTGTTGGATTCAAACCGGCGATTACGTTGTCGGTAACCAAGGCATCTTCTATCGCCCCGGCAACGAGTTCACCATTGCCTTGCACATCGCAAACATCACCGCCACTAATGGCGTTCTTTACGCTACTTGGGGATCTGCCGCTGGCGTCAACATTGCGACTCAAATCCAGTCAACTGTCAATGTTCGAGACGGCAAACCGCATCACGTTGTCATGCGTTGGGATTGGGCTACAAGCGCCGCACAACTATGGGTTGACGGCACCCTCGCAACCATCTCGTCTAGTTTCACAACCTCACCGCCGGTACAAACAGTCACGACCGTCGGCAAAGCGTTTGTCGCAAGCGCCGACACCACAAGAAACGCCAGCAACGACTTCACTGGCGTGATTGACGAGTTGGCGTTCTACGGCAACACCGCACTCACCGCCGCTCAAATCGCCGCTCATTACGCCATCGGAAAAGGCACCTACCTGACCGGCAACACCGCTAGTGCCCGTGTTACGTCGCTGCTGACAATGGCTGGCTGGATGAGTGACGGCACAAACCTCACCACCGCAACCTCAAAAGTCCAAGGAATCGACACCCAAAACGACACACTCCTGTCTGCTCTAAAGGAATGCGAAACCGCCGATCAAGGCCGTCTCTTCTGCGACCGTTCCGGACTCGTCAAGTTCATTTCCCACGATTCCATGGCAACAACCAGCACCTTCAACACATCACAAAGAACCTTCGGAGACGGATCAGGAGAACTCCCCTACCTCGACCTCGAGTTCACCTTCAACGACCAACTCATCTTCAACCGGTCAATCGCTTCCAGACTTGAAGGAGCAACCGCTGTCGTCAACGACACCACATCGCAGGGTCAATACTTTATTCGCACCGACTCGCAATCGGGCCTGATAAACGACACCGATCAGGCGATGACAGACATCGCCAACGTGAGACTCGCAACCTACAAACAACCGCAGCTGCGAATTGACCAAATGAGATTCAGCCCACGCCGCCTCACGTCTATGTATTCGGCGACGATCACAGACGACATCGGAACTAGAATCACTGTGAAACGACGCCCTCAAGGAGTCGGGTCTGTAATCTCTAAAGAACTGATCGTCGAAGGCATCAGCCACGACATCGGGATCTCTTCTTGGGAGACAACCTACAATCTGTCGCCTGCACCGCTGGCGTTCTTCATTCTTGACTCGTCGACGTTCGGCGTTCTCGGCACAAACCTGCTCGGCTATTAGGAGACTCTTATGGGTTCAGGCTTCAAAACATTCACAGCAGCCTCAGTGCTTACCGCTGCCGATCTGAACAACTACTGCCAGAACCAGTCGGTCATGTATTTCGCGACGACCGCTGCGCGTGATGCAGCGATCACTTCACCGCTTGACGGTATGGTCGCATACGTCGGAAGTAACGACTCGTCCGAGGGCCTTTACACTTACAACGGCACGTCGTGGCGAAAAGGTCCAGGCTGGAACGCGCCGTGGGGTTACATCGTACACGCCACGGCTACCTCAAACGTCGCCGCCAACAACGCTCTCATTCTTAGCAGCACCGCTTCGGTTCTGAACAATCGACGATACCGAATCACAGCACACGTTCCAGGTTTCCGGTCCAGTGATGTTACTGGTGTTGCGGGCATTTCCGTTGTAGTTGGCGGCACTGTCATTGCAAAGCAGCACATCGGTTGCGTTCTTGTCAATAGTGCAAACTTTGGTGGAACAATCGTCGCCATCTACAACTCAACAGCAACTAACAGCAGCCTCTCCGTAGTCCTTTGGAATCTTCCCCCCATCAACAGTGGGACACACACGTTTGAGGCTGCGGCAACTACGCCGATTATGATTATGACTGAAGACATCGGCCCGTCAGGCGCACCGGTCTGATGGGTTACTACCTGCTGGACAATCCGCCAGCGTCGCCTCAGTTCTATGCCTCACGGAACTCGACACCCACATGGGCTGTTGGTGTTCACACTTCTGAGGGTTCGACTGGTCCTGGCAGCGCTGCCAACTTGGCAGCGTTCATCGCCAGACGATCAGATCCGGGCAGCTATCACGCGATAGTCGACAGTGAAGAAACCATTGTCATGGTCCCGCCGGACTACACCACCTTCAGTGTCGCCGCCGATGGCTACAACTCGCGCACCTGGCACATCTGTCTCGCCGGTCGCAGTGCTGATCTCAGCCCCGACGATGCCAACACGCAAGCGATGATTGCTCGAGCAGGCGAAGTCATCCGTTTCCTGTGGGGCCTGTTGGGTATTGATCCAGCAGCGAACGCTCAATGGATCGGCACCGACGCACTCAACCGTCCGGGGTTATTCTGCCATGGCGATGTCCAGCCTTGGGATCGTTCCGACGCTTGGTCGACACATCCTGATCGTGCAGCTCTTGATCAGCTTCTCATAAACGCAATCACCCCTCCCGCACCACCCATCCCACCTAACCCACAGGACGACGAAATGAAACGCTACCTACTCCGAGGCAATAAGTCCGGCGAAATCTATTTGGCCGACGCCGGCTTGGGCTGGAAATGGCACATCCCAGCAGGGCAGCTCCAAAACGTCGCGTGGGTTATCGGACAGGCCGGCGGACAGTTCCTCATCTTCCCCGGCTCTAACACTGTCGTATTCGAAGGCCAAACAATCTGGGTGGCTGAACAGGCGTTTGTCGACGCTATCCCCACCATCTAACCGGATCGGCTGTCGATGTCATGCAATGGGAACCGATTATCGCCGCGTCAGTAACCGGACTACTCGCCTTTGGTGGTGTGATCTGGCAGTCACGGAAAACCCGTCGAATCAACACCGACGAACACTCCGAAAACTCCCGGAAACTAGACCGCATCGAACAAAAGGTTGACTCCACCGCTGAGAGGGTTGAGACTGTTTCCGACCGGCTTGACGACCATGTCGTCCTGCACAGCATGACATCCCGAAAACAATGGTGGCGCAAATGAGCTTTGCTGACGACGTCCGAGAAGAAACCCGAACCTCCGGAATCGAATGTCGACTCTGTTCTTTGCTGAAAATTATGGACACAAAAACCCGTGGCGAAGTCGATGCAGTCATCGCCGACCCATCCCAAAACGCCGAAGCAATATCTAGGGCGATGAAGCGGAGAGGCTGGGAGATCCGTGGCGACTCAATCCGAAAACACCGACGAAACTGCCTCCTTCGCTGACGAGGTAGCAGCCGGATCACGACCCCGACGAAACCATCCGCAAGGATGGGAACCAGGGGTCGCATGGAACGGCCGTGAAGGAACCCTCACCACCCCGCCCCTCGAGCAAGACCCCACGACAGGCGTTTGGTCGGAGCTGGTAGCGGACTGGGGTTTGGATCCTCTCACCACCGAAGTTGTCGAAGGTTCTGTGCAGGTCCGAGCATGGGACACTCATGACGGCCGGAGGCTTCGCTATTACCGGGCCACATTGCGCGCGCGTGAACTTGACTACGACCGACCCGACGTTGACGCCCTCTGTCGGCTTATTGAACGCCGAAAGCCCGTCAAAGCCGCTCAGAGCGCTTCACAGCCCCTCAGAGCGCTTGTATGCCTCATTGCCGACTGGCAGTTGGGAAAGGCCGGAGAAGCCAACGGAGGCACTCCTGAGACAATCCAAAGGATCTGCCAGGCACTCGACCTCATCCCCGCACGAATCCGAGAACTCAAAAAAGCCGGACGCCCAGTCGAATCCGTTTATCTAGTCGGCCTCGGCGACCTAGTAGAACAATGCTCCGGCCATTATCCCGGCCAAACCTTCAACGTCGACTTGGACAGGCGTGAACAGTTACGCCTAGCCCGCCGACTCATCCTCCGAGCCGTCGACAACATCATCGGCCTCACCCCAAGAACCATCCTCGCCGCTGTACCAGGCAACCACGGAGAAAACCGTCTCAATGGCAAAGCCTTCACCCGCACCACCGACAATGATGATCTGGCAGTAGTGGAACAGGTCGCCGAAATCTTGGCTGCCAACCCTGACCGCTACGGCAGCTGCACCACCGTCCTCGCCTCCGGAAACAACCTTGTCCTCGACATTGCAGGAATCCCCGTCGCTTTCGCCCACGGCCACAAAGCCGGAGCCTCCGGACACCCAGCCGCCAAACTTGAGAACTGGTGGAAAGGCCAAGTCATGGGCCGCCAACCCATCGCCGACGCCGACATCCTCATCACCGGCCACTATCACCACTTCATCTGTTCAGAAACATCCGGCCGAACTTTCATTCAAGCACCCGCAATGGATGGCGGGTCCGCTTGGTGGACTGACATGAGCGGCCAAAACTCTCCGGCCGGAATGCTCACCCTCGGCATCGGAACCGGCTACGGCCCCCGAGGCTGGGGCGACCTCCACATCCACTCCGTCTAAAGGAACCCGACAATGGAAGAAATGGAACCCGAAGAAGAGTTCGATGCCCACTGGCCATCCATCCTCCTCGACTCGTTCGCCCTGGTACACGGGGACAGGGGCCGAGCGTATGGACCGCCGTGGGAGGATTACGCGCGCGTCACCAACCAA
>Ga0102860_1000121_pt1 | contig 21807 bp, 27 predicted proteins | sample Colrivmeta1449A3_FD_84496 | JGI IMG/M metagenome (GOLD analysis project Ga0102860, IMG submission 84496) | Estuarine microbial communities from the Columbia River estuary - metaG 1449A-3 | ecosystem: Environmental > Aquatic > Marine > Intertidal zone > Estuary | place: USA: Columbia River...
CGGTGTTGTGGTACCTGTTGATCAGCTCGGCCTCGATCGCCATCGAGATCTGGCGCGCGGCCTGCCGCATCGGAAGGTTGCTCGAGTCCCAGACGTTCATCACGCGCAGGGCGATGGCCCGCTCGAACTTCGTGGAGTCGATCTCCGGCATCGTGTCGGCGCCGAGGACGTTGTGGCCGCTGCGGATGTTGCGGTAGTCCTGCTCGCTGAGGATCACCTGCTGCAGCTGGCGCATCTTGTCGCCGTCGTAGTCGCCGCGGATCGCCTTCAGGATGATCTGGCTGACGCCGTACACCCCGTCCGCCCCGCGCATGGCGAAGACCTTGTGCACCTGCGGCAGCATCACCTGCCAGGAGCCGGTCGAGTCCGCCGGGTCACGAGTGGCCAGCCGGCTGACGGCCTGGCTGAGCTCGAAGACCTCCGCGTCGGTCAGCGTCACCTGCTGGAGCCTGCCGTCGACGGCGAGCTCGGCGGTGTTGGAGGTCATGTCGAACATCGCCGCGAGGTCGGCGTTCAGCCCGTCGATGATCGACATCGCCTTGGCCATCTTGTCGTCGGCGAACTGGGCGTCGATCGCAGCGACGTAGAGCTCGAGGGTGTCCTCGAGACGCCGGCTCTGCTTCAGCACCGCCTCCAGCGTGTCGTGCTGCTCCTGCAGGCGGTCCACCACCGCCGCCAGCTCCGCGTTCTGCTTGTCGGACGACAGCGCTCCGCGCGCCTTGAACAGGTCGGACGCGATCTCGGCAAGCTGCTTCGCCGCGCCACGGGTGCGGTCCTGCTGGTTGACCAGCAGCTGGGTGTGGCTGGTCGCCATCGCCTCCGGGCGGAACGTGTACGACTCGTGCATGACGATCGGGGCGGCCTGGTCTGTCGCCGCCACGCCGTTGCCGAGCTTCGCCTCGTCCTCGGCGCGGACGAAGTCCTCGTACGCGGCCGCCTCGACCACGCCACCGACGATGCCGTTGATGCGGTCGGCCTCGATCTTCGCGAGCGCGCCGTCCACCAGCGACTTGCTCAGCGCGCCGGCCGACTTCACCAGCGTGCGCTTCTGCAGGTGGTCCATCTTGGCCCACTGGTCCTGGGTGAGGATCCCCCCGCCGGTCTGGTTCGCCCAACCCATCCGGGCGATCTTGAACATGCGCTCGTCCTGGGACGGGAGGCCGAGCCGCGCGCCGATCGTCATGCCCGCTCCGGCGAACGCACCGGAGAACCCGGCCTGGATGATGTCGTCCGCGCGAACCGGGTGGTCCTGCGACCACGGCTCGAGGAACGCCTGCGCCACCTCCTCGCTCGCCTCACCCGTGGCGTTCACCATCACCGTGACCAGGCCCCGGGTGCCCAGCGTCAGGTCGACCGCCGTCTGGTAGAGCTGCTCGGAGGTGACCGCACCGCCCTTGACCGCCGCGTCACGCCGCGCCAGCATCTTCGCCGTCAGCATCTGCAGGCCCTCGGACGGCGCCAGCATCGCCAGCGTCCCGCGGGTCTGGGTTCCCTTGCCGCCGGTGAGGTGGGCGGCGATGGACTTGCGCTCCTTGCCGATGATCTCCCCGGTGTCGGACACCACGAACTTCATGCCCGAGTGGGTCTCGATCTTCGCGGTGCCGTCCTTGAGGGCCTTGCGCTGGATGGAGTCGAGGTTCGCCTTCTCCAGGATGTTGTCGCCACGGAACGGGCGTGCCCACCGGCCCGGCTCGACACCCGTGCTCCTTGCGACCTGGTTGGAGAGCCGGTCCGCCTGACGGCTCAGGCTGGACCACGCGCCCAGCTGCACCACGTCGATGCCGACGTTGCCGATGCCGGCCAGCGCGTTGCCCAGGTCGAACGTCTCACGGATCTCGCCGGTGGCGGGGTCGTACTCCTCACGGGTCCACACGCTGTTCTGCCGCAGCAGGTTCTGGTCCCACGCACCCGCGCCGCCCGGCAGCACCTCGAGGACGCCGCTGCCGATCTGCGTCATCATCTGCGCCTGGTACGCGGCCTTGCCGAGAGGGGACGCCAGCTGCAGCGCGGAGTCACCGAGCAGGCCCACCATGTCCAGCGCCTGCCAGGTCAGCCCCGCCTCGCGGTCCCCCACCTCGTCGACGGCGCGGAACCCGCCTCCGAGGCTGCCGCCGGTCGGCCCGTTGTCGTACAGGTAGTCGTAGGTGCCCTGCGTCAGGTTCCGCAGCGGGCTCATCCCGACCGCCATCGTGACCTCGGACGCCATCGCCATCCAGCTCGAGACCCCCGCGCCCTCCTTGGACGCCATCTCGTGCCGCTCCTGGCTGGCCGCGAGCTGGTACGCCAGCGAGTCGTTGTTCAGCCAGGCACCCAGGCCACCGGCGAGCAGACCACTCACACCACCGATGGCCGCACCGACCGGGCCCCCAGCCAGCAGGCCGGCCGTGGCCGCCATCGCGCCCGCGCCGAGCGCACCGCCGACGACGATCTTCGCGCGATCCGGGTCGGTCTCGAGCTCCTCACGAACCCCCGCCTCGTACGCCTTCGCGCGCGGGGCCACCTCCGCCTTGGCGTTGTTCTCGGTGCGCAGGCGGTTGATCTCGTCCTCCCACGCCGACTCCACGTTCGCGGACTCGTTCAGCTCCGCCTTGCGCGAGCCCAGCTGCAGGACGTACTCGCCCATCATCACGTTCGCGGTGTGACGGTCGAAGTCGTCGTAGACGTTGCCGACCCGCTCACCGCGGGCGACCACGTCACCGAACTTGAGCTTCTGCCCGTTCCGCCCGGCGGCGTTGTCCCACAGCACCACGCCGGTGGAGTCGTCCCGGGAGTACATGTCGAAGATCTCGCCACTGGCCGCGGCCTTGTTGTACTGGTTCTGGAAGACCTCCTGGAACTGCGTGTCCCAGCCGTTCGCCGTCGGCTCGCCCTTCGTGGCCGCGACGTCCTGCCCCAGGTTCTGACCGGTGTACCAGGAGCGGAAGTCCATGGACGGCATGCCGGTCTGGCTCGCGCGCTGGGCCTGCGTGAACGACCCACCGGCGGAAGCCAGGTACTCGTCGATCGCCGTGGTCTGCGCAGCCCTCGCACTCGCGGTACCGACAGGCCCGGCATCACTGGTCGAGGCCTCACGATTCGAGCCGGCCAGGTACTCGTCGAATGCGCTCACACGGGTGAGGGTACCCGATCCACCCGCCCCACCACAGGCCTACAGACTCCCCGCGCGTCACCCACGCCAGTTCCAGAAACACCCGGGTGAGCGGAGGAACAGCGAGGCCGTACCGGTTTCTCGTGGCGAGGACGCGAGATCTGCCGAAGAAACCGGACCTTCAGGGCCCCCCCGACTCACATGCTTCCGCTTTCTGCCTCGGAATCCCCCGTACCAATCGAAAAACCGGAAACTTTTGTGGGAGGTTCCTAAATAAACAATAGAAACAAAAGAAACAACAGATACCCCCTCATACTATGTATATGTATATGTAAGTAAGCACATTACTGAATCATTAGGGATTGTTGTTTTGTTTGTGACATTAGGATTTGATTTTTGCAATTGTACATTCAACGAAAGGGTAACACCATGATGGGTTCCGGTCAGGGATTCCAGCAGAGCTTCCAGCGTGGCCTTGGCAACGTTCTCGAGATCACAGCTCTCGACGGGACGCAGTCTGCTCAGACGGCACACCTGTACGCGCTGAACATCGTTGCCAACAGTGGCAACAAGGCGGTCGACGATGCGATCACCAAGCTGTCGGACACGCAAGAGGCTCACGCAAGTCCGGACTGCAAGAAGACTCCTGCTCAGAAGCTGGAGATCGAGGACGCACGTCGTCGTCAGCTCAAGCGATCGGAAGGTATGGCTGACCGTATCTCTACGGTCTGACATCAAGAGCTCTGTCCCTGGCCTTCGGGCCGGGGATATCTCTTTTTTTTTTCACTGCTCTGCTTTTTTCACATGCCACATCGTGTGACGACTAACGACACACAAACTCATTTGTTTCTAGTCGTGTGACGCTTGCGCTCAGGCTACTGAGCGACCAGCCTCAGTTCATCACGACGTACGCTGTGTCATGTGGTTGTAGCAGAGCAGTATTCATACAGAGATATCGACTTAGTGTTCGATTACCACGCCACATCGTGGCGTAACCGCACATCCGTGCGGTTGGAGCGCCCGGATCGGGCGCAGATGTAGTCACCGTAGACACACGTAGTCACCCAGGGTGACTACGTGTTTTCGCAGGTCAGCGCCCGTGTAGACACGTAGACACCCATCTTCCCCAACATCTGTGAGCAGTTCCTGCGACAGCTTTTACTATAGGTATGTTGGGAAGATGGGTGACTACGTGTCTACACAGGGCCTGACCTGCGGAAATGCGTAGTCACCCCAGGTGTCTACAGGTGACTACGTGACTACACCACCGGGCCAGCTGAGACGAGCTCGGCTGGCCTGCACGCGCTCGCCAGGCGAGCGCCGTGCGGGGGGAGGGAGGGAACCAGACGACATTTTGTTTCTCATTGTTTTTCCGTGTCACAGGAGCGATGTGTCGCTCAGTCGGATGCGTCCTCCGCGGTATGCGTACCGCGAATCCAAGCGTGGATTCTGATAGAGGGAAGATACTTTTGGTAGGTAAGGGGAGAGAGAGAGTAAGAGTTTCATTCTGAAAGAGAGAAGAGAATACCTTCAATCTGAAAGAGTTTGATTCTGAAAGAGTTTCATTCTGAAAGAGAGAAGAGAATACCTTCAATCTGAAAGAGTGAGGCAACTGTCTTCAACCGAATCAACCCGGGCTGGCCTGTGTTCGTCATTCTCCCGTAGCGTCTGTGGACTGCACGGAGAGAAGTCTCAGGTACTGATGGTGGCACCATCAGCAGTGTGCCGTGGTCGGCTGTGCCCGCACACTGGAAGTAGCAGCACCATCCGGCTCGGACCCGGCGCCTGGTCACAGCGAATGTGACTGCCCCGCACGGTTCGGCCGCGTGCGACAGGGCAGATAGGCCATGAGTCCTACGGGACTACCGGTAGCCAGCACCGCAGTGCAAGCCCGTGCGCTGAACACGGGCCTGAGCCTGGCAATTCAGCACGTACTTTTACTGGAGCAGATCGGCTGCTCCCAACACACCAGGAGGTGTGCGATGGCGGACTTCCAGTCCAACATCACGTTCGGCCCGAGCAAGGTGGACCAGATCCTCGCAACTGTCGAGAGGATCTGGAACCTGCCTCCGCCCGAGCACTGCTGCGAATGCACCGCCAGTCTGTGCCCGGAGTTCCGCGATCCGCGGATCTGCGAGCCATGCGACCAGTGGTTGCACGAGCAGTACTGAAGCACAGGCGCCGGCCTTCCCATGACGGGAAGGTCGGCGCCTGCTTTTCACTGCGTTCCGCACAACACGTCACTCACCGACCCACGAGACAAGGAGATTCATCATGATCGTCACCTCGCTGGCGATAGCAACCATCACCATCGGCGCAGTGTGCGTCATCGAAGCAATCGACGCCATGCGCAGCCGGCGTCCCGCCGAACCGCTGGTCGTCGTCGCCGCGGGCATCATCGGCATCCTGTTCTTCATGGCGCTGTACGCAGCGGGGATGATGTTCTGATGAGCAACGAGACCCGGGAAGAGTTCATCGCAGCCCATGCCAATGGCTGGGTCGTGGTGTACATCGGTCGAGAGAAGACGCCCAAGCGTCCGATCTTCACCAACATCATCGGTCCCTTCGACGACAGGCCATCCGCCGACCGGCGTGCTGCCAGCATCCGCGGTCGTTACCGCCGAGCTGTTCGGCATGGCGATCCCCTCGACAGCGACATGATCTCCGTCAACGTGCGTCCCTTGTGGAAGCCTGAGATCCCGGACTGGTCATGAGCAACACTCGAGGCGAGGGCAGAGCCCCGAACGAGAAGGCTCAGGTCTACATGGACCCGAACGCGGCCAAGCGCAAGCGCAAGGAAGCGCGTGACCTCAAGCGCAGGTTCAACGACCTGTGCGGTGAGGTCACGATCACCAAGATCTCCGAGGTCTGACCTCGGTTGAGCTGGCATCTCACTGCCACGTCCATTCACATCCTGATCAGGAGGTAACACCATGGCCAACAAGGCCAGCACCACCGCGCCCGCCAAGGAGCGCAAGAAGCCCGTCCGCACCGCGCCGGTGCAGAAGGACTACCCGAACAAGCTCGCCTGGCTCAAGGCGATGACCGAGCACGAGGAGCGTGAGACCAAGGCCGCCAACAAGGCCAAGGTCGAGCGACTCGACAAGCGGATCGCCGCGGCCCAGGCCACGGCGGACGAGGCCACCAACAAGGTGGCCGCGCTCAAGGCCGAGCGTTCCGCCCTCGTCCCGGCCGAGGACGAGCAGCCCCAGGGCTGAGCGTCAGCCAGGGCCTGACAGGCGCACAGCCACCGGCGGCACACTCGTGACCGCCGGTGGCTGTGCGCCCCGCAGATCGCCTCCTGTGGAGACTGGACTCAGTCCAGATCAGAGGCGACCCCCCATCCATCACCATCAGGAAGGGTCACCATGACCACGTCCAACGTGGCACCGACCAAGCAGTCCGTGCTGCTCCCGCTCCGGGAGCTGCGCGGCCTGCTGCACGGGGCCAACGCTTGCATCGCCGGATCGGCTGTCGCAGCCGAGACCTACTCCAAGCCGCACAGCTACGACGACATCGACGTCTTCGCCTACGGCAACAGCGCGCTCATCAACATCGTCAGCACCCTGCTTCAGAACGGCTTCGACTTCGCCTCGGACAACGAGCGCATGAAGTGGGAGCGCTGGCTGGCCTGGGATCTGAACATCGGCTGGCGCACCAACAGCGTCAAGCTGGTGGGGCATCAGCCGATGTTCAAGCTGGACGACTACGAGGTCAACGTCGTCTACAAGACGTTCGAGAAGCAGCCGGTCAAGCGGCTGTCCCTCGTGCTCGAGTCGTTCGACTTCGGCCTGCTCGCCACCGGCTGGGACCTGCGTTCCATGCAGTTCCGGGACATGCGTCCGTTCTTCTTCGGACACAGCCGAAGCTTCGACGCACTGCCGATGCTGCCTGACAGGCAGGACCGGTGGGCCAACGGCCTCATCACCCAGTACACCGGGGTCAGGCAGGCCGGGCGCGCGGTCAAGTACATGAGCTACGGCTACGACCTCAGCCAGGTGGTGCCCGTGCTCATCGACGGGTACCGCATCGCCGCCGGCCACCACGCGGACCACTTCGACCCGGAGAAGGTCACGCTCGGGGAGATCTACTCCAGGCTCGCCGACCATCTCGAGGACGGTGAGCACGACAAGATCACCGAGGCGAACAACATCCTGCCGCAGTGGCGGGATGTCGACGCCATCCTCGAGAGGCTGGACTAGGTCATGGCCTACTTCTGCGAGGACTGCGGACGTGCCCACACCAACGTCACGTGCCCACTCTGTGGCAAGTCCAACACCCATCGCCGTCCGCACCCGGACGACGAGCCAGTGTCGGTGGCTGACGATAGCCTCGACACCATGATCGAGCAGGCGTCACGTCCGACGCTTGCTTCGCTCCTGAAGAGGGGCATCGACTCGGGCTTGATCAAGCCGAGTCACGAGTACGCGGCTGGTTCGACACCGACCAGCTGATGCAGGTGCAGTACCCATCCATCAATCCGACCTGGTACCAGGTCAGTTAGGAACACACATGTTCACCGTCCAGACCATGCTCGGCGGCACCGCACTGGTGTCCGGCACCGACAAGCTCGGCAACATCGGCAAGACCGAGGTGTACACCCACCAGTGGGACGAGCTCAAGGGGCGCACCAACTTCTCCAAGGCGCAGGCCGACTTCGACGCCGAGGTCGAGAGGTTCTTCAAGCCGCTGGAGAAGGCGGCCAAGAAGCTGGGCAAGGCCACCAGCCGGCCGAGCCAGGACCCCGCCGAGTACATCGTGCTCAAGGAGGAGGTCAAGGGCACCAAGCCCCAGCCGGCGGAGGTCGTCGCGCTCACGCGCGACAGCATCATCCTCCGCCTCATCGAGGAGGGCGACACCGACCGCCTCGTGTGGATCGACGAGTCCTCCCTCGGCATCCTCGCTGCCTGACTCACCATCAGGTAGCACGTGCTGCCAGTGGCCCGGGTGTACACGCACACATCCGGGCCACTGGTCACCGCCATGAACAGCAACCGTCCACAGTTCAATCTGCACACGTCGTCAACAACCAGCTCCCAGTGGCGCATACGCCCTGACACGAAGCAGTGGCAGTACCGCTCGGAGTTCGGTATGTGGGGACCACCACCCGAACCGAAAGAGCCAACCATGCTCGAGCTCATCCTTCGGCTGTACACCACAGCCATGGTCACGGGAGTGACCAGTCCACTGCCGCACCTGTTCGGTCCTCCGGGCAGCGGCAAGTCCACCGTCCTCAAGGAGGCAGCCGACCTCATCGGCGTGCAGCTGCACACCATCAACCTCAGCAGGGTGAGCCCGCTGGAGCTGGAGGGTGTGCAGATGCCGACCACTGGCGAGGACATGAAGCTTCGCCTGCTTCACGCCACGTACTGGACGCAGATCAAAGAGGGCGACATCGTCCTCTTCGACGAGTTCCTTCGTGCGTTCCCCGAGGTGATGAACGGCCTGCTCGACATCCTCACTGCACGTGAGGTGAACGGGCTGGTCATCCCTCGGTCGTTCTTCATGGGCGCAAGCAACAGCGTCATCAGCTACGACAAGGCTCTCGAGGACAGACTCCTGCACCTGCCGGTGCCGGATCCTCGGAAGAAGAAGTCGGAGCGAACCAGGCTGGCCAACATCCTGGTCGACGCGCTCGGTCTGATGCCAGAGATGGCAGACAGCTTCGAGATGAACAGGCTCATGACCGAGGAGATCGAGCCGATGTACGCGGTGATGGACAGCCTCGCCAAGCGCAACGCCCCTCCCACCTACGACGGGAGCAGCGTGCGCAACCTCATCGGCCAGGCCAAGCTGCGTCAGGTCAACAGCACCGTTCTGCGGGAGCTGCTCGACCAGAACAACATGCGCTGCATCAACGCAGGCAAGCTGCAGTTCCTGTTCCTGCTCGACGGGAAGCACCCGCCGACTAGCTACAGGGCCAAGGCACTGAAGATGCTGGACAACCCGAAGCTCTCGGGCATCCAGCGTCAGAACGTGCGACTCAACCTCGAGCTCATCGAGTTCGAGGAGACCAAGCACTCCATCCTCAACCGAACAGGAGAGACACCATGACGGAGTCCAACACGCTGCCCGAGGGCAGCAAGCTGCTGATCAAGAGCAGCAACGAGGTGACCACGTTCTCCAACGGACGTGCGTTCCCGAAGCAGTTCCTGCAGGAGGCGCTGCCCGACGTGGAGACCGCGCTGTTCTTCGCCAAGGTCTACGACCTCTCGCCACAGGACGTGGCAGTGGTGCTGCACACCTGTGTCCCGTCCACCGTGGTGAGCGCGCTCACCAACGAGGCCGGGTTCCACAGCATGTCGCTCCAGGACTACCTCATCGAGGAGTTCCAGGACGCGAGCGGTGAGTGGCACTACTCCAGCCTCGAGTTCCTCGAGAAGCTGGGTGGGGTCAAGGCTCCGGTCCAGGCGGAGATCCTGCCCGAGGTCTGGAAGAACCTCGAGCTCACGATCGCCGAGTCCATCGCCAAGGTGGCCGAGACGATCGCCGCCACGATCGAGCACATGCCCGGCCGTACCGGCAGCATGGTGTTCAAGACCCTGGCCAAGGTCAACAAGCGTCGCCCCACCATCGGTGCGTACGTGCCGGGGTTCGACCACCCGCAGGTGAAGCGCGTGCTCGTCGTGTTCGACGTGTCGGGCTCGATGAGCCAGAGCACGGTGGCCACCATCGTCGACGACGTGGTCGGCCTGGCCTACGAGGCGAACGCTGCGCTGGCCATCGTGTCCAACACCTGCACGTACTACGCACCGGGTGCGTACGGCACGGCAGATGTGCTGCGTGACGCCGAGTACGGCGGCACGCACTACGAGCAGCTGGTCCCGTTGTTCAAGGACCAGGACTGGGATGTCGTCGTCAGCATCGCTGACTACGACAGCAGCCGGGCTGCTGCCGACGCACTGCGTCGGTGCAAGGGAAAGATCGGTCAGCTCTTCGACGTGAGCCTGGTCAGCAGGTCCACGTACCTGGCCGAGTGCCTGGCTCCGCTGGCGAACGAGGTGCGTCCGCTCCTCATCGCCCGCGACGGCGTGTACCTCATGCGCTGAGCAACACCGCAGTACCGGTGGCGCCGGAAATCCTGGAAAGATTTTCGGCGCCACCGGGCAAGTTCCATCAACCCAACGAACCCTTTGGAAGGGGTACCCCATGGCGAAGTCGCCGAAGAACGTGACCATCTACGGTCGCCTGTCGTTCCCGACGTTCGACTACCAGCGTGCGGTGGCCAAGAACGCCACGTCCCAGTACAAGAAGGCGGACCCGGCCGACGTCACGCCGGACTTCAACCTGCTCGTGGAGCAGGCGCAGCTGGACAAGCTGAAGAAGCACGTGCTCGACGAGTTCCTCCCGTACTGCGAGGAGCAGCACAAGAAGGGTGAGAAGCGCGACGCGCTCGAGCCCGGCCACGTGGCCAAGCTGCGCAAGATGATCGAGGCCGAGGACTGGGAGACCCAGCCCCCGTACATCCCGATCAAGCCGGTGTCGGACAAGACCGCCGAGCTCGCGCCCGAGGCGCTCGCCTCGGTCAAGGTGCTCGGCAACAAGGGCACCGACATCCTCCAGCAGGCGATCGTCCAGGACGAGAGCGAGCTGGCTGTGCCGGACCCGGACCGGGTGGACTACCCGGTCATCCTGCCCATCGCACAGACGGTGCACTCGCTGTACGGCGGGTGCTACGCCGCGGCCACGCTGAACCTGTACGCCTTCGTGTCGGGCAAGCTGCCCGGCTTCTCGGCGGCGGCCAGCGTCTGCGTGTTCAAGGCCGACGGCGACCGCTTCGGCGGTGGCGTCAGCGTGGACGAGGACGAGATGTTCCTCGACTGATCAGTCGAGTTCAACGGGTGCCCGCCTGCCTCATGGTGGGCGGGCACCCTTCTCTCGAAGGAGGATTCATGAACAAGAAGAGACTGGCTCAACAGTCGAGAGCTGCTTCGCTGATCTACGCCGAGAACGCAGCGGCCAGAAGGCAGGCACGCTTCGACGACTTCATGCACATGGTGAAGGCGGGCTGCTCCGCAGAGGATGCAGCACGCCGGCTCAACACCAACGCCCGTGCGCTCCAGCGCCAGGCGTACCGGTGGAACCGGGAGGACATCGCCCGCTACCTGTCGTCGCTGGCCTACCGGGAGAGGCACAACCTCTGATGGCCGGCCACCGCAGCGACATGATGAAGCTGGTGAGGAAGGCCGGCAAGCACGGGTGCACCGTCACCCGCCTGGGCAACGGGCACTGGTTGATCCTCACCCCTTCGGGGCAGCGGATCACTGCGCCCTTCAGCCCGTCACGACCCGGTGCATACCGGGACACCGTCCGCGATCTACGAAGAGCAGGAGTCAAGCTGTGAGCGAACCATTCTCAGCGAGCAGAGCAAGCCGGCACATGGAGTGCCACGCCTCAGCTCACCTCGAGCTGGCCATCCCGAACTGGTCACCACCTGTGGTGGACCACAAGGCTGGGGCCAAGGGCAAGGGCACCCACATGCACGAGATCCTCGAGCCACTGTGGGAGCTGAGCGCATCAGACATGCGCTACGTGGTGAAGGTGATCGAGTACATCGCCAGCCTTCGCGCGACGCGCAGGTTCAACGTGCTGGTCGAGCCGCAGATCACCGCCGACTGGCTGCCGTCCAAGCCCGGCACCACCTCGGACCTCGTGCTCTACGTGCAGGACGAGATCCACGTCATCGACTTCAAGTGGGGGAGGATCCCCGTCGAGGTCGTTGGCAACAAGCAGGTGCTCTACTACGCACGGTCCTTCGCACACCTGGCTCCTCGAGCCAAGGGTGTGACGGGCCACATCGTGCAGCCGTACGCCGACATCTTCGAGTCCTGGTTCATGGACACCAACGAGCTGTATGCCTTCGAGCAGGCAGCCATTGCGACAGACGTGGCGATCACCGCGGGCGACGTGACCTTCGGTCCGTCGGACCACTGCACCTTCTGCCCTGCGTACCCTCACTCGAGGAGCGACAAGGGCAAGCCGCTGTGCCCGGCGACGATGGCACTGTTGTACCCACCGATCGTCGACACCGACGAGATCCTCAACGGATAGTCCCGAGCGAGGGACAGAAAGCAGGACCGCATGAGAAACGACTGGCTGGTTGGTCTCGACTTCGAGACCTACTGCGCGCTCGACCTGAAGGAGGTCGGGCTCGCCCGCTACGTGGCGCACCCGACGTTCACCGTCACGCTGGCATCCGTCGCCACCCACACGGGGACGACGACCATCGAGTTCCCGGACACCCCCAGTGACCGGGCATACCTGAAGGATCTGCTGCAGGGCATGGTGGTCTGCGCACACAACGCCGGCTTCGAGGACGCAGTGCTCGGGTGGCTGGGCATCAAGAACGTCGAGCTGGTGGACTCTGCTGTCGTGGCTGCAGTGGCTGGTGCCGATCGGCACCTGGCCGGCGCAGCCAAGCAGCTGATGATCACCGGCAAGCTGGACGAGGACAGGTCGCTGATCAACCTGTTCGCCAAGAAGCAGAAGGACCAGGTCGACGACGAGTTCGACATGGACCTGATCCGCAACAACCGGATCAAGTGGGAGGCCTACAAGGCGTACTGCGAGCGTGACGCCGAGCTCAGTCGTGGCATCGTCATCGACTGGGGCCAGGGTCAGGGCCCGTTCCAGAGGGAGATGAAGTACGCCGGCATCACCCTGGCGATGAACAAGGCAGGGTGGCCGGTCGACGTCGCCTCGGTCGAGGCGATGCGCGATCGGTACCAGCGCAACCTCGAGCAGCTGCAGCACGACTTCGCCCTCAGCGTGGACTCAGGTCTGAACCTGGCCAGCCACGCGCAGCTGAAGAAGTGGTGCCTCGAGCGAGGCATCCGTTCCAACTCGTTCGACAAGCAGAACGTCGAGCGGCTGATCTCACGGTTGGTGAAGCTGCAGCAGACGCACTCGCAGGGCCTGACCAAGGAGTATGCGGAGGTGCTCGAGATGCTGCTTGTGAAGCAGGAGCTCGGTGGTTCCAGCTTGAAGAAGCTGGAGACCATCCTCGCCACGCAGCACGAGGGCAGGGTGTACGACCAGTACGTCCACGCTGGTGCACCGCAGTCGCTGCGCACCAGCGGCCGCAGCATCCAGATGCAGAACCTGCCGCGGCTGGTGAACAAGCGCTACATGGCAGACCTGCACTATCGGGGAAGCGTGTGGTCCAACGACGACCTGGCGGGCAACATCCGCCAGCTGTTCACCGCCTCGCAGGGGGACGGGCAGCTGATCGTCGCGGACTTCGCCTCGATCGAGTCGCGTGCCCTGGCGTACCAGGCTGGCGAGGAGTGGAAGATCGACGCCTACGCCCGGGGCGACGATCTGTACAAGGCGCAGGCCATGAAGATCTTCAGGCTCCCAAGCATCGACGCAGTGGACAAGGGGCAGCGCACCACCGGCAAGGTGGGCGAGCTGTCCTGCGGCTACGGCGCCGGGCCCGTGGCGGTCAAGGACTTCGCTGCCAAGATGCACGTCGAGATGTCCGAGACCGAGGCGGCTGCCCTGGTCCGGGACTGGCGTGACGTCTGCCCCAAGACGGTGGACTACTGGGATCGGCTGGGCACCGCGCTGTTCGAGGCGGTCCGCACCAACAGGCGGCGCTCCGTCACCGCTGCGTACGGTATGGGGATCATCTTCGTACCCAGCCGGACACCAGCTTCGCTGGTCGAGCAGGCACCGGACGTGCAGTCGTTCCGCATGGAGATGTGGAAGGACGGCAACCTGTTGCTGAGCCGTGTGTTCCACGGCTGCTACCTGCGTGGTCGCAACATCGGGTACCACAAGCCGAGCACACTCAAGGGTGGCCGGCCGTGGAAGAAGACGTTCGTCAACCCGAAGACCAAGAGGCAGCAGTACTACGAGCTCTACGGTGGGAAGCTGGCAGGCATCCTGACGCAGTCGATGTGCCGAGAGATCTTCTTCGAGGCACTCGAGGAGCTGAGCAGGGTGCTCCACCAGTGGGACAACGTCACCATCATCGGTCAGTTCCATGACGAGGTGGTGGTCGACTGGGTTCCTGGTCGTGCCAGCCTGATCCAGGTCATGGAGGCGATGCGGAGCACGATGTCCCGGTCACGCACGCACCCCAAGCTGCCGATGGGTGTCGAGGTCAACCACGACTACCGCTACACCAAGTAACGAGCACGGGGACCAGGCCGCATCAGCCTGGTCCCCGTGTCCACCATCCGTCCACCGAAAGGAGTGGCACCAATGTACAACCCAATCGTGATCGGGGTCGACCCCGGTCTCGTACACACCGGCATCGTGATGCTGGAGTTCGAGCTCGAGCTACGTCAGCTCACCATCGACCACCGTGTGGTCGACGGGCTGGACGCTGCTGCAGCGTTCGACGCCGTCAAGGCCATGACGGGCAAGGACAAGTTCGCCACGCTCGACACGTTCATCGAGAAGTACACCCCGCGGTCCGGCTTCCAGCAGGACGAGCGGATGGTCCAGGCCAACGAGACCTTCCGCTCCACACTGGGCGGAAAGCTGTTGCGCAACACCGGAGTCACGAAGGTCGTGACCACGGAGCTGATGCAGCTGCTGCACATCTGGTCCTTCGGAACCACGACGCACCACCAGGACCTGCGCTCGGCCGGCCGCATCGCGGTGCTCGGCATGATGCAGGACCCTGCACTCAACGAGGTGCTGTACACCTACTGCACCGATCCCACCAATGGAAGGAACTGGAATGTCCGAGTCAACTGAGAAGACCGAGATCGTCAACGAGGTCATCGAGGGCCGCCGCAGTGTCTACGGCAACCCGACCGACACGTTCGCCCGCATGGCCCAGATGGTCAGCGGTCTGCTGGGGTTCGAGGTTCACGCCTGGCAGATCCCGATGATCATGATCATCACCAAGCTGGTCCGCACGAACCAGTGCCCGACGTACTCCGACAACAGCGACGACATCGAGGGCTACCTCGCCATCTTCCGTGAGCTGATCGGGGACGACATGGTCCACGCGCGCAGCGTGGACGAGTACCTCGCCGTGCTGGCGGTGCGTGATGCCTGACACCCGAGTGGCGGACGCCTACCTGCAGATCGAGGGCATTGCCCCGGGCAACAGGTACGACTGGGGCGACAAGGCCACGGTGCGCGGTGTCACCAACACCAGGCCCACGGTCATCAAGTTCGGCTGCATCGTCGTGAAGGTGCAGCTGCGCATCCCCGTTCAGGCGTGGGAGGCGTTCGAGGCCGAGGCCGTGATCGACGTGCCGGCCGACCTGGTCCAGCGACCCATCGCCGTGACGGCGGTGGACGCCAATGACTGAGGTCGCTACGACCTACGCCTTCGAGGCCGTCGTCCCGCTGCACGACTACCAGCGTGCCAGCGTGGCCAGGGCCGAGCTGATGGGCCAGACGCACAAGCAGCCACGGCAGTGCCTGTACTACAAGACGGGCGCCGGCAAGACCCGCACGGCCCTGGCCTGCGTCAAGGTCATGGGCCACACCGAGTGCGTGATCGTGGCTCCGCCCACGACACACAAGCACTGGGAGGACACGGCTCGAGCCATGGGCTACACCGGTGTGCTGACGATCATGTCGCACGCCAAGTTCCGGCAGAAGGAGACGAAGCTGTCGAGGTCACAGCCTGTGATCGTCGACGAGTTCCACATGCTGGGTGGCTACAAGGCGCAGGGGTTCAAGAAGCTGGAGCGGTTGGCCGGCGGACTGCAGGCCCCGGTCATCATCTGTTCGGCTACGCCGAACTACAACGACGTCGAGCGGTGCTACTGCATCCAGCGGATCACTGACCGTCGGGCCACCGAGGGTGGGTACCTGTCGTTCATCTACCGGCACTGCGGCACGGAGGTCAACCCCTTCGGGCATGTGCCTCGGGTGACAGGGTTCCTGCACTACCCGGACGCGGCCTCGTTCCTGGCCGACCTGCCCAACGTGGAGTACATCGAGGACGACTTGGTGTACGACATCGAGGACATCGAGCTGCCGCTGGAGATCCCAGCTGAGCTCGTGACTCTGGGCATCGACCGCCGCCGCCAGCGGATGGTCGGTTCCATCATCGAGCGCAAGCACACGGTCATCAACCACATGCTGGTGCGCGAGGATGGGCAGCTCACCACCGAGGTGGCCGAGCTGCTGATCCAGGCGGTCGACGAGTCGCCCACTCCTGTGCTGGTATTCGCCGTGCACACGGCCGTGGCGCACGCCGCGGTTGAGTCACTGACCCTTGCCGGCTACGACGCAGTGTCGGTCGACGGCAAGATGTCCAAGGTCGTGAAGAACGATGCGATCGAGGACTTCAAGGCTGGCAAGCTGGCAGTCCTGGTGGGCACTCAGACCCTGGCAACAGGGACCGATGGGCTCGACAGGGTGTGTGACCTGCTGGTCATCCTGGACGACACGGAGGACGACGCCATGCGCCGTCAGCTGGTCGGCCGCATCATGCCTCGAGGAGAGGCCACGACCACTACCCACAGCAACCGCGTGGTGCGTATCGTGGCTTCTCCGACCGCCGTTCCCTAGCACCAGTGGGGAGGGGTCGACACTCCCGTCGACGCTAGGAAACGGCAATGAGAGGAGGTGGCTATGACCGCCATCATCGACATCATCGAGAAGTCGGTCGCCGAGTTGATCGCTGCGCTACCCAAGGCGGATCACACAGAGGCGATTCGGGTCCTCACCAGGATCGACGAGCTCGAGTCGTTGAGGAAGCAGTACGCCACCTGACGCGGGTGGGGCCCGTGACCAAGCGGGCCCCACCTGCACCATCCATCCACCGAACACTGAGGAGCCTACATGCTCACCAACCGCACGAAGAAGGAGCTGACCCAGCTGGCCAATGACATGGCCTCGGGGTACGCGATCGTCAAGTGCAACCACACGCTCTACCTGCCGGTGAACTTCAGGACTCTGGACATCGACCAGAACCTGCCCCCCGAGGAGCGGGTGTGGATCCCGCTCACCATGCCTCAGGTCCTGGACCTGGCGCAGCAGACCAACAAGGTCATGTTCTACAGCGACGGGGAGAAGTCCTCGTTCTACGGCATGGTCGAGCAGGCAGCCAAGCCTGCGTACGCAGTACCCGGCACCGTGCTCCTGGTGAAGGACGACGCGCTCGTCGAGCTCAGGCCCGACGGCGAGTTGCACGAGCCGACGTACGAGTTCTGCCCGAACTACATCAGCACCCCGATCAACGACGACCCGGACGCCAAGGCGGCCGTGCGCGCAACGATCGTGGAGTGGCTGGACGACAACGAAGAGGACGCAGAGTCCTTGCTGTCGCACATCGCCACGATGCTGGCACCGCACTGGTCCGCGGTGAAGTACGTGCTCCTCATCGGTGAGGGGCGCAACGGCAAGTCGGTCCTGATGAAGATGATCCTGGGCCTGATCGGGATGCACAACATCTCGCACGTCACGAGACAGGACATGTCGGCCTCCAAGTCGACGTGCCTGGACCTGCAGGGACGGCTGGCCAACATCGTCTTCGACGGGCCGGCTTCGTACCTGAAGGACTCGGGACCGGAGAAGTCGCTCATCGCGGGTGAGGTCACACCCATCCGCAAGCTGTACTCGTCGCTGACCACGCCGGTGCAGACCAACGCCCTGTTCATCGAGGGCCTGAACCGGGAGCCGAAGACCGGGGACAAGTCCCTGGCCTTGCAGAAGAGGCTCGTGCGATTCCCCTTCACGAGGACGTACGAGCTCGACTTCCGGTTCGAGATGCAGATGCTGTCACCCGAGGTGCTGGGCGCGTTCCTGGCCCTGCTCCTCGAGCACTACGTCAAGCAGAGCGAGGTGCACACCAAGCTCAAGCCGACGGTGACGGCGACCAACCTCCAGCTGGAGCAGATGCACACCAACTCGCTGCCGTTCCAGTTCGTCTCATGGTTCGACGAGAACGACGCGCTCGGAGTGGAGGGCCTGATCGGGGAGATGATCCCCGACGTGGCTGCCAAGTTCAAGACGTGGCGGCTGGTCGAGATGGGCGACATCAACGTGTGGAACGACAAGGACGTCGAGGCCATGCTGACACCGCTGTTCCGCACGGAGCGGAAGAGCAAGCGCATCAACGGCAAGGTCCGCAAGGTCCGTGCCATCACTGGGTTCCAGCAGCAGCTGGCCCAGTTCGTGACGTACCTACGTGGAGAGGAGGAGGCAGATGTCCCAGCCTCTGACAGTGGCAGCACCCTGGTGGACGAGGCAGAGCTCCTACACGGAGTCGGACCTGGTTCCCAGGATTGACCCGGAGCTCGCTGGACCCTTGGGTCTGGCGTACGTCCAGGTCTACGACGACGGCACGACCGCCCCTGGCTGGGGTGGGAAGGCCTTCATCGACAAGTACCGCCGGCAGGGCTTCGCTGCCCGTCGGGCACAGGCCATCTTCGACAGGCGCCAGGCGCCATTCGCCCTCGTGATGAGGTCGGTGGCGATGGTGTGCCTGGACATCGACGGCAAGAACGGCGGCATCGACAGTGCCGCGGCTCTGAACCTGCCATCCACCATGGCAGAGACGAGCAAGTCGGGGAACGGGTACCACCTGTTCTACCTGGTCGAGGACACGTGGAACCCGACGTTCGGGTTCGACAGGCTCCGAGACCGAATCGGCTGGCGCGCGGGGATCGACATCCGCGCGACCGGCTGCGTGTACCACTACCCGTCGCAGCGGTGGAACACGGCACGACCGATGCCTCTCCCGGAGAACATCCTGATCGACCTCGAGCAGACGCGAGACGACCAGGTGGCCCGGATGGAGCACATCACCACGCTGCGCAAGTCCACCGATCCAGACGACCAGATGGAGTTCCTCATGATGCAGACCAGCATCCAGTCCAGGCTCACCGCACCGATCCCCGCGGGGAAGCGCAACAACACCCTCTTCGCCATCGGCGCCGAGATGAAGGAGGCCGGCATCATCGACTGGGAGGCGCAGGTCTACGACCGCGCAGTCCAGCTCGGTCTCGACGACGTCGAGGCCACGAAGCTGGTGAGGAACATCGACCGCTACGGCAGCTGATGTTCTGACTGAGGTGTCGACCGCCACCCCCAACAGGGGGTGGCGGTCGATATCTATTTTTTTCTGGTACATTCTTGGGCGTGACCACTACCGCGCCCACGCCCTTTCAGAAGAAGGGTCAGATGAGCGATCTCGAGAAGCAGCGCGAGATCGAGAGGTTTCTTCAGGGGAGGTTCAACAAGGATCGTCAGCCGCGCACGAGTGGGGACTCGCGCGCGGCGACTCGCCGTAAGCCTGGCGAGCTCGACCAACTGATTCTCTCGGATGAGGAGAGAGCGAAGCTGCCGGAGACGAAGGACAAGTACTTGGTACGGGAGAACCCGAACCTGGTGCAGTGGGAGCGCGAGACACGCAAGTTCCTGCGCCGGCTGAACCCGGCCCACGGGCACCGTGTGTCGGCCGCCATGGTCTACGAGTGGGCCACCGGCATCAACATCTCCGAGCTCTACGCCCGCGGCGGGTCGGCAGCCAGCCACCTGAGGAACATCAACAAGGTGCTGGCCCACTACTTCGGCAAGCCGTACATGACGTACATCCTGGGGCGCAAGGTGCCCAAGGCGTACCGCGTGCCGCCTGGCTGGTACGTGACCAGGCACCGCCCGATGACGCTCTCGCTCTTCCACGAGTGGTCGACGAAGACGCTTCAGGCATGAGCTACCGCGAAGAGCCGGACGGCACCCGGGTCTACGAGCACGGCAAGCGGTACCGGCCGCTCTCAGACGACGAGCGGGTCTACGCCAGGCGCAAGCCAGCTGATGCAGCAGAGCGCGGGGCGGTCCGGTTCGCAGGCAACTGGTACTACCCGCTCGACGTACTGCCGGACGAAGAGCGTGCACTCCCGTGGACTCGTCCCGACGAGGAGGCAGCCGCCCACCAGCTCGGCTGCATGTGCTTCATGTGCCGCACCGTGCCCCGTGTGCGCCGGCTGAAGCGGGCCCGGGTCCACAGGAAGGCCTTCTGCCCGACGTGCCGCGAGGAGCCTGGCATCGTCGGCGAGCCCTGTCTCAGCCGTGGCGATGGCCGCGACCCCTGGCATGACGGAGCCGAGGATCGACTCAGAGTCGGATGACACGCTCGGCCAACTCGGAGTCGACCAGTGCCCCGCCCTCGAGGCGCTGGAAGATCTGGCTGATCGACTCGAGGTCCTTGGCGAACACCGCCTGAAGGATCAGCGTGGCGGCCGTCTTGTCGAGCAGGTCCTTGCTGTGCTGCCACACCTGCTGCACCGTGCCGAACCGCTGGTTCCACAGCCACTGGATCCGCGTGTCGATGCTCTTGCGGTGGGCGTCGGGGATCTCTTTGCGGAACCGCAGTCCCGCGAGCTCGAGGTCAGTCGCCATCGGTGATCGCTCCTCCGGTCAGGTCGTTCAGCGTCAAGGTGTCGACCTTCCTCTTGTGCGGTGTGGTACCCGCACGGCGGCGCCCCGACAGGTAGTTCATGATCAGCCGGCGGGCCTTGTTGGCTCGTCCCAGCGAGCCGCGGACGTTGGCGTCCGGCTTGTTCGCCAGGTCGTACAGGGTGCGGGCGATCAGCTCACCGGTGTGCATGGTCAGCATCTCGTCGTCGACGGGCTGCGGGTAGTCCGCCACGTACTGCAGTGCCTCGCGCACCGTTCGCCTCTGCATCAGCTCGCCCTCCAGATGCCGGTCCAGTCCTCGGTGTAGTCCGAGCTCGCGGCCTTGCGCGTGTCCTTGTCGTCATAGAACTCTCCGCCGAAGAAGTCCAGCTCCTTGGTCGCCTGCACGATGTAGCGCAGCGCGTCCATCATGTGCGAGTAGCGGTCGTGCAGGGGCTTGCTCGTCCACTCCTGGCGCTTCGTGTCGAACTCGTACTTGTACTGCTCGAGGCACTCGACCAGCCACTCGTTGTTGGTCTCGTGGATGTAGGTGTTGTACAGCGCCATGCGCGTCTGCTGGATGTCGGTGACCAGGTCGTAGTCGCCCTGCCTGCTGTTCGGCAGCTTCCACACCTTGGAGCTCTTCGCCAGCACGGAGATGTGCGGGAACTTCTCGCGCATCATGTCGGCCGGCGTGGTGTTCACCGCCTTCTCGTGGTGCTCCGCATCCCAGGGGAGGATGATCCGCGCGAGCTGGGGGAACCACGGCTTCGTGCGGAGCACGTCGACGTACTCGGGCACGGCCTTTCCGTGACCCTCTCCACTGTCCAGCAGAAAAAGTTTTTCGTTGAACCACTGGAAGGCGATCCAGCTGGTGGCGTCGGAGTGGATGCCGGAAGCGCCGATGTCGAACATCACGTAGATCGGCTTGCCGACGTGCGGGTTGAAGTCCGCGATCCGCTTCTCGGCGATCATCTTCATCAGCGCCTCGCCGTACACGGCGGCCGCATCCATCTCCTCGAAGGAGACGTGGTACTCCTGCTCGAACATTCGGGTGTTGCCGAAGCGCTTGAGGTACGTGTCCTCGATCCGCTCGAGCTCCGCCTCCGTCAGGATCGGCGGGAGCCCCTCGCGCTTCATGAGGGCGTTCAGGTCGTCGATGGTGCGCACGATCGTCTGCGCCTCGGGGTTGCCCTCGAGGGACTGCATCAGCTGCCACAGCGGGTTGCGCCGGCGGCCACGCGGGGTGGACACCACCATCAGGCGCTTGGGCTCCGCCCGGTTCTCGAGGATCGGGAGCAGGCGGGGGATCGGGTCCTCTCGCGTGAACAGCGCGAGCTCGGTGATCGTGTAGTCCTGGAAGGACGTGCCGACACCGGACTTGTCCTGGCCCGACTGGA
>Ga0102860_1000137_pt1 | contig 20563 bp, 19 predicted proteins | sample Colrivmeta1449A3_FD_84496 | JGI IMG/M metagenome (GOLD analysis project Ga0102860, IMG submission 84496) | Estuarine microbial communities from the Columbia River estuary - metaG 1449A-3 | ecosystem: Environmental > Aquatic > Marine > Intertidal zone > Estuary | place: USA: Columbia River...
CATCAGTTAGAGCTATCCCAGCGCGAAGTCTCCGGCGGCGGCTATCCCTACGGCTTAAATCTCATTCTCACCTCGTTGACCAGTGCCACCCATCGCGGCGACCCGATTTCACTACTTAATTTGGACCCTGTTCTGGAAAAGCTGCAAACGCAGATTCAAGACCCTGAATTTATTAAATCCCTCGCCCGCGATTTGCTACTGAACAACAAACACCGTATTCGACTCGTTTTAAAACCAGACCCACAGTTAGCGAAAAAAACCGAGTTAGCCGAAAAAACCCGTCTCGCCGCGATAAAAGCTGGCCTGTCAGACGCTGAAAAGCACGCCATCGTTGAAAAAGCGGCTGCCCTAAAACAGCGCCAAGAAATGGAAGAAGACTTAGAAATACTGCCCAAGGTGGGCGTGGAGGATATTCCCACAGAAATCGCCTATTCAGAGCCGCTCAATAAAGAGGCCGAGCCGCTGCCACTGACCACCTACAGCGCAGGCACTAACGGTTTGGCCTACCAGCAAATCATTATGCCGATGCCAGCGTTTAGCCAAGAGCAAATGGATCTGCTGCCTCTCTACAGCACCTGCGTCACCGAAATGGGTGTCGGCAGCAGAGACTATCAGCAAACCCAGCTGTGGCATTCCAGTGTTGTCGGCGCCTACTCAGCCTCCGCCTCGGTGCGCTCAGACAAAGACAACCTTGACGTGCTGCACGGCAATATTAGCTTCTCCGCCAAAGGCCTCGCACGCAATCAAGCCGCCATGAGCGATTTAATGCAAGAATCACTGCTGCAACCGCGCTTTGACGAACTGGCCCGCCTGGGTGAACTGGTGGCACAAATTCGCACACACCGCGAGTCATCCGTGGTCAGCAACGGCCACTCCATGGCCATGACCGCCGCCGCGAGCGGGCTGTCCGCCAATGGCTACCTCAGTCAGCGCTGGGGCGGCATGACTGGACTGGCACTGTTAAAAGCCCTCGATCAGAGTTTGGAATCGGAAGCCGGCCTGCAAGCACTGGCCAGCCAACTGCAGGCCATTCATCAACTGGTGTTAGCGCAGCCACGACAGTATTTGCTGGTTGCCGAAGGTGAACGACTCGCCGCCTTCAAAGCGACTATGCAGAGCCGATTTAGCGCAACGGGCGCTGTCAGTGCGAGTAATCTAATTCACTACAAACCGTCTCTCAGCCCGGTCAATCATTGCTGGACCACCAACACCCAAGTGAGCTTCTGCGCCAAAGCCTATCCCACTGTGCCAAGCAGTCACGTCGATGCTGCGGCGCTCACGGTGTTAGGCGGTGTGCTGCGCAACGGATTCCTGCACCGCACCATTCGCGAACAAGGTGGCGCCTACGGCGGCGGTGCCTCGCAAGACAATCAGTCTGGCGCATTCCGTTTTTACTCCTACCGAGATCCGCGCATCGCGGGAACATTGGCCGACTTTGATCAATCTATTGCATGGTTAATGGAAAAACCCTTGGGCGGCGACAAAATTGAAGAAGCGGTACTTGGGGTCATTGGCAGTCTCGACAAGCCCGGCTCGCCTGCAGGTGAAGCCATGCAAGCCTTCCACGGCGAGCTGAATGGCCGCAGCAAGGCGTCAATGGTGCAGTTTAGAAACCGAGTCTTAGATGTTACCGACGCCGATCTTAAACGCGTTGCCAGCACCTATTTACGCCCCGAATTGGCGCAGACCGCCGTTATTACCAACAGCGATTTAGCGGCCAAAACCGGTCTCGATATTGTGGCGGTATAAGTCTGTGGGCGCGTCAGAAGAACAGCCCAAGCGCGACGATCTGTTTGCCAATCCGCTCGGCAACGTGCCGCGCTTTGTTTTTGATAAAGCCGTGGTTGATGTCTTCCCAGATATGATTCAGCGCTCCGTCCCCGGCTATCAAACCATCATCAATCTCTGTGGAGAATTAGCCGCGCGTTTCGTTCAGCCCAACAGCAACTGTTACGACTTGGGCTGCTCTCTCGGCGCGTCGTCATTTGCCATGCAGCGCGAAATTGCTCAGCCGGGTGTTCGCATTATTGCGGTCGATAACTCTGCTGCAATGCTTGAGCGCTGTCAGCTATTGCTCAAGAGCACAGTGTCGGACGTTCCCGTAGAGTTACTCGAAGCAGATATCTGCGATATTGAAATTAGCAACGCATCGCTGGTGGTGATGAACTTTACGCTGCAATTTATTGCTGTTGAAAAACGCCAAGCGCTGCTGGAAAAAATCTACGCCGGCCTCAATCCGGGCGGCTGCTTGGTGATATCGGAAAAGTTATTGTTTGAACCAGAGCCACTGAACACTCTGCTGTCAGAGCTGCATCATCAATTCAAGCGAGCTCAAGGATACAGCGATCTGGAAATTAGCCAAAAGCGCGACTCTATCGAAAATGTCTTGATTCCCGAAACCCTAGACGCCCATATCCAAAGAATAAAGGCCTGCGGATTTAACTCCGCAAGCCCTTGGTTTCAGTGTTTTAACTTTGCATCACTGGTGGCCGTAAAATAACCGACCGAACCCTGTTTAGCGGCCCAGTAGTGACACCGCCTGCTTGATCAGCTTCTTCACTTTTGGCGTGTAGGGTGGGTGCATCATGTGACCACTGCTCCACTTATCTTGCAGCACAGCGCGTTCATGGGAGAACGCTTTAAAGCCCCACTCACCACTGGAATTACCGATACCGCTGTTGTTGACCCCACCAAACGGCAGATTTGGGTGCATAAAATGCATCATCGCCTGATTAATACAGGAGCCACCAGCACTGGTTTCTTGCAACACCTTATCCATATTCTTTTTATCGCGGCTGTACAAATAGAGAGCTAAAGGCTTTGGCTTGGCGTTGATTTCTGCGATCACTGTGTCGAGATCGGTAAATGTCAAGACCGGCAGCAATGGGCCAAAAATCTCTTCATTCATAATTCGCGAATCAGCGCTCATGCCTTCAATCAGCGTCGGCGCAACAAAGCGCTCATCGTCGTTTACATCACCGCCGGTAATCAGCTGGCCGCCATTAGCCAAAGCATCGCTCAACAGGCCCGAGACACGGCCATGGTGCGCGGAATTGACCACCTGACAATAATCGCCATTGCTGCGCGCAGCGTCGCCCAAACCATACTGGCGCTCAATGCAGACTTTCATTTCCGCAATCAACGCATCTTTAATGCTGGCATCCACATAGAGATAATCAGGGGCAATACAGGTTTGGCCATTGTTGGCAAATTTTCCCCAAGAAATACTGCGCGCGGTCTTTTTCAGGTCAGCACTCTTGTCGACAATAACCGGACTCTTGCCGCCCAGCTCCAATGTCACCGACGTCAAATTTTTGGCCGCTGCAGCCATCACATGTTTGCCCACTGCGGGACTACCGGTGAAGAAAATATGATCGAATGGCAAGCTCGTCAGATAGCTCGACACATCAGCGCGACCTTCAAAGAGAGAGACTTCTTCAGGACGAAACGCTTCTTTAACAATCTCCGCAATCACGCGGGACATGTTTGGTGTCATTTCAGACGGTTTGATAATCACGGTGTTGCCCGCAGCAATCGCTGACATCATCGGGCCAAAGGTCAGATTGAAGGGATAGTTCCACGGCGATATCACAAGGCTGGTGCCCTTGGGTTCCATAACTACTTTTGCTGAGGTACCTAGCATCGACATCGACGTACTTACCGGTTTGTCTTTCATCCAGCCCTTCAGTCTTTTGCGAATGTGCGCCAACTCAGACACCACCACAAGAATTTCAGCCACATCAACTTCTGCTTCTGGCTTGCCAAAATCCGCAGCGGCAGCAGCATACATCTGTGGGTAAGAGGCTTTGAATACCTTCTCGAATCGGCCCAATACCTCTAGCCGCTGCGCACAATTCGACTTGCGCAACTGCAGGGCATAACCTTTTTGCAGTGCAAAGGCGGCATCAATATCGGCTTTGACAGCTGCAGAAATTTCTAAATCACTCATTTTCCCCTCCTCGGGTTTAGCTTTTTTTGACTATTTTTTGGTTATTTTTTTTGTTTATTTTTGTTTTTGCTTTTCGTTAATAGCCGGCCCCCTTATTAACCAATTTATTAGCCACCCACGCCTTAATCGTAAAGTTATTAATAGTGCGGCGGCTTTTCATTCAACGCGCCGTCTGCGTCGTCAATACCTTCGTTAAGCGTCTCTACTCGCTCGCGCAGATTTTGGTGTGCGCGCGTCAAGGTGTCTATCTCTCGCTGTTGTCGAAAAATCTCGTCACTCATCTCGCTATTGGCCATCTCGAGATAAGCCAATTTTTCCTCCAACTGCTCAAAGCGTTCAATCAACGCCTGTGGCAATTGGCTGTCTTTAGACAAAGCATTCATAAACGTCTTATTCCGCAATTTAATTTGACTCTCAAGGGCAAACAATAACTGAAATGCCTTATAATTTCTCGCCTAAAATACTCGGTATTCAAATGATTCCCTCGACACTCAACTATGGTCCGCTTTTTTCCGCCCTAGAAACCTCAGAACTCAGTGAGTGGGGACGCACCTTGCCCGATCTTGTCGCCCACCAGTTGCGCCGCGAGCGCTGGGGCGACATGCCCGAGTGGGAAGAAACCTTAAGGCGCCTGCCAGAGATTGATCCATTGCATATAGAGCTGGTCAGCAAAGTCCAGATTGGTGATATCAGTCTCATGGACAAAGGCCGCCGCCTCGCGCTGCAAGCCACCCTCATGGGCTTGCATCCATGGCGCAAAGGCCCCTTCGAACTGTTCGGACTAACCATCGATACCGAGTGGCACTCTGATTGGAAGTGGGACCGAGTACTGCCGCATATTGCACCACTCAAAGGCCGCACTGTTCTCGATATTGGCTGCGGCAACGGCTACCACTGCTGGCGCATGCTCGGCGCGGGTGCAGAACGGGTGATTGGCATTGATCCGTCGGTAAAGTTTGTGTTTCAGTTTTACGCCATTAAACAATTCGCCGGACACGACTTACCCATCGATGTGCTGCCGCTTGGCATAGAGCATATGCCGCAGAAAATGGCCGCCTTTGACACGGTCTTTTCCATGGGTATTCTCTATCACCGGCGCTCGCCCATGGACCACCTTCGCGAACTGCGCGAACTGCTCAAACCCGGCGGTCAGCTAGTGCTTGAGACACTGGTTATTGAAGGTGGCGCCAACCAAGTGCTGGTGCCCGACGATCGCTACGCAAAAATGCCCAATGTGTGGTTTTTGCCGTCGCCCGACACCCTGATTGGCTGGATGAAAAAGAACGGCCTCAAAAATCCTCGCATGGTTGATATCAGTACAACAACCATTGAAGAACAGCGCTCAACCGACTGGATGACTTTCGAATCACTGAAAGATTTTCTCGATCCCAACGATCCCAGCAAAACAGTTGAGGGCCACCCTGCCCCCGTGCGCGCGGTGTTTATTGCGGAGGCACCTTACTAATTAGGTGCTACAGTTAACTCACTTTAATACTGAAAACTCAAGGAAGTACCATGAACAAGATCTTCTTAAGCCTCGCCCTCGTTTTAATCACTTTAACTGCCGGCTGTGCGAATACCGCCGGTAAATCACCCGCTGAAAAACGCCAAGCGATTCTCGATATGCGCAAATCGGTACTCGGGGAGCTCTACAGCGTAAAACCCGATGTCAGATCGCAAATTAGCAGTGCCAAAGGTTACGCAGTCTTCAGCAATGCCAACATTAATCTAATCTTTGCCAGCATTGGCGGTGGTCACGGGGTCGTGCACAGCAATGCCACAGGCAAAAACACTTTTATGAAAATGGGTGAAGCTGGCGTCGGTCTCGGTATTGGCGTGAAAGACTTCAGAGTGGTTTTTGTCTTCCACAGCACCGATGCCATGACACAATTTGTCGATGAAGGCTGGGCCTTTGGCGTCAACGCCGACGCGGCAGCCAAAGCCAGCGAAAAAGGCGGCGCCATCGGTGGAGAAGCCACCTTCGACAATATAACCGTCTACCAACTCACAGAATCTGGACTTGCCTTACAAGCTACCGTCAAGGGCACCAAATTCTGGAAAGACAGCGAACTCAACTAACTTAAGGCCTTGGAATGCAACCAATCACCATTGCTAAACGATTCTGTGGCCCACCAACATCAGGAAATGGCGGCTACAGTTGTGGTCTGCTCGGCAGCCGCATCCAAGGTCCAAGCCGAGCGCGACTCGTGACACCCCCGCCACTGGACACACCGCTCACCCTAAGTGAAATCAATGGCCAGTGGTCGCTAATGCACGGCGAAAAGCTCATAGGGTCGGCAGAACCCGCAGCACTGGACCTCGTGCCACCTGCACCGCCCACTCTAGCCCAAGCTCGCGATGCTCGAACGCGCTACCGCGGGTTGGGTGAGCACAGTTTCCCCACCTGTTTTGTCTGCGGCCCGGCGCGCGCAGAGGGTGATGGACTGCGCCTATTCAGCGGCAAGGTCGAGGGTGTCGATATGGTTGCCTGCGATTGGCAGCCAATTCCAGAATTTCTCGACCCGCACGGCAATACACGGCATGAATTTGTCTGGTCAGCACTCGACTGCCCGAGTTACTTTGCCCTCGATATCCCCGTCGAATCTGGAAAAATTTGCCTGCTGGCGCAAATGACCTGCTCGGTCGACAAGCCCGTTCCCGGTGACAAACCGCTGATCGTCTATGCGTGGAAGCGACTGATTGATGGACGCAAACACTTCTCAGCAGCAGCACTCTGCAACGCCGAAGGCGAGATTCTAGCCCGCGCCGAGCATCTCTGGATTGCGTTAAAAAACTAACGTCAAAAGGCCAAACAGCACGTAACAAAAACAGCTCGTAAAAAACTGCCCGTAAAAAACTGCCCATAAAAAAGAGGAGCCACACCAGTGAACTCCTCTTTTTCTTGCGCGCGATTATCAGCTTTGCAGCCGATCCACACTACACCTTTAATGCCTCATCAGCCGGCACATAGCTATAGCCCAACGCATCCGCAACCGCTTTATAAGTCACTTTTCCCTTGTGTACATTCAACCCATTCTGCAAGTTTTTATCGCGGAACAGTGCATTGACCGGATCGTCCGCCAACGCCAACGCATAGGGCAAGGTAGCGTTGTTTAGCGCCATGGTCGCCGTCCGAGCAACGCCGCCAGGCATATTAGCCACACAGTAATGCACAACATCATCAACAATATAGGTTGGGTCTTGATGGGTTGTTGCGTGGGAGGTTTCAAAACAGCCGCCCTGATCAATCGCCACATCAACCACCACAGCACCCTTCTTCATGCGACGAATAATATCCCGTGTCAGCAACTTCGGCGCCGCAGCACCTGGAATAAGTACAGCACCAATGACCAAATCGGCCTCCAGCGCATACTCTTCAATCGCCGCGACTGTCGAATAAACACAGCGCGCACGACCTTCATACTTTGCATCCAACTGGCGCAAACGTGAAATAGAGCGATCGAGAATAGTCACATCAGCACCCACGCCCACAGCCATCGCCGCCGCATTGTCACCGACCACACCACCGCCGATCACCAACACCTTAGCTGGCGCCACACCAGGCACACCGCCCAGCAACACACCGCGGCCGCCCTGCGCCTTTTCCAAATGATAAGCACCCGCCTGCACCGACATACGGCCAGCCACTTCCGACATCGGCGCCAGCAGCGGCAACCCACCCTGGTTGTCCGTCACCGTTTCATAGGCGACACAAGTAGCACCCGACTTCACTAACAATTCAGTCTGCTTAGGGTCCGGCGCCAAATGCAAATAGGTGTACAAAATCTGCCCATCGCGCAACATTGCACATTCGTTTGGTTGCGGCTCTTTGACCTTAATAATCATCTCTGCCTGAGCGAAAATTTCTGCCGCAGTCGCCGCAATCTCGGCACCCGCAGCGATATATTCTTCATTGGAGAAATCAATCCCCGCGCCAGCATTGTTCTCCACCAAGACACGGTGGCCACGGGCCACAAGCTCAACCACCGAGGAAGGAATTAAACCTACACGGTACTCATGATTCTTAATTTCCTTCGGAACACCAATCAACATCGCCAAATCCTCTCTTCAGTCCAAAAAAGCCAGCCTTAAAACAAAGGTAGCCCCATTTATTAATTTTTGGTATTTTAAGAAAAATTAACAATATTTCTTACTTAGTTAGGGAAATTACCAGAATATTTTTCTATTTTATTGATAAAAACAGGATATTTTAAAATCATGTCGATCACAGAGAACAGTGCCACCCAAAAGCTCAGCAAAATCGACCGCAATATTTTGCGCATACTACAAAAAGATGGCCGCATCAGTTACACCGACCTCGCCCGCGAAGTCGGACTCTCCGTGACACCCTGCATCGAGCGCGTGAAAAGGCTGGAACGAAGCGGCTACATCGAAGGCTACAGCGCCCGTCTAAACCCCGAACGGCTGAATGCCGGCCTTGTAGTATTTGTGCAAATACGCCTAAACCATACATCCCAAGAAAACTTCGAAGAATTCCGCAGCTCAGTCATGCAACTCGAAGACATCCAAAGCTGCTACCTCGTCTCAGGCAACTACGACTACCTTCTAAAAGCCCGCGTAGCTGATATGGCGGCCTACCGCGAACTACTCGGCAGCCGAATACTGAAGCTCCCCGCCGTTCAGGAATCAACCAGCTACGTGGTTATGGAAGAGTTAAAAGAGACAATGGAAGTGGCCGTCCCCTACGCCAGATAAATATCAGAAAAATGCACTTTCTTGCGGTGAGAATTGTTGACTCAAACAACCCTCTCACCTATAGTACGCGACCTCTGAAATGAGACCTACAACGCACTCGTAGCTCAGCTGGATAGAGTACCCGGCTACGAACCGGGCGGTCGCTGGTTCGAATCCAGCCGAGTGCACCATACACATAAAACCCCATCGCTTGCGACGGGGTTTTTGTTTATGGAAAAGCTACACACCGCCAGGCCATCAATGGGTAGCAACAAGAAGAGCGCCCACCAGTGCGAGAAACACGCCGGCGAGTTTTCGTTTGCTGAGTTCTTCACCTAGGACTAGGTAGGCGAGGATAATGATAAAAACGGTGGACAGCTGATTGTAAATGGCGGCGCGACCCGCCTCTAGATATTTAAAGCCCGCAATCCAAAACAGCGTGGCGAGAAAGGGTCCTAGAACCGTCATGGGAAGCATCTTCCACCACAGATCAACGCGGTAGAATCCGAGTAAAAGCGTACTGCGCATGCGCGTTGGATATTTGATCAGCGCGTAGACAACCATCGCCAGCACCGCCACCAAAAACCGAAAGCTCGACACCCACAAAATAGATACTTCTCGATAGATATCACGCACCATCAGAATGCCCACCGCCATAATAACGTGCGCAGTTGCAGCCAGCAGGATGCCCACCCAGAGATCTCTCGGCTTCTTGATCTCAGCGCTCATGGTGGCGCCGACAAAGACGCCAGACAGCACCAGAGCGCCGCCAATCAGCTCCCAGGCGTTCAATCTTTCGCCAAACATAACAAATCCCACCAGCGCAATCGAGGGCGCATAGGCGCAGTCTGCCAGCGCCTGCATGCTAGCACCCAAGCGATTGAGGGCCGCTGCAATCATCGTATCGGCCACTGCGATGCCGAGAATGGCACTCACTACCAATCGCACATAATCAAACAGTGGCAGCTGCACAAAGAGTGGCTCGCCCAGAACCAGCAGTACAATCACCACCAACAAACAGGCGACAGAGTTTTTGAAAAAAGTGAGCGGAATCGGCGGTATTTGATAGCCGACAATGCGCATTAAAATAAGCGCAAAAGACCACAGCAGTGCTGAGCCGATCGCATAAAAGTCCCCGACATTCATAGATGTTTTAAGTCCTAGGTGGCGCGCTGTGGTTCGCGCACTAAAATAAGGCGGCAGTTATACAACAAAAAAGCGCGCCGTAGCGCTCTTTTTTTGTCTTCGATAACTAAAGTGCTTAGCAACCTAGGTAAAGCACATCACCGTACTGACTGCGGTATAGGCCGCAAGACCTGCAATACCCGCTTCAAAGCCGAACTGCTTGTGCGCCTCAATGGTGATCGACACGTTGCCGCCCGATGGGGTTCCCGTAGCGACCATATATATTAACCCAGCGGCAAGTTCATCGTTTTTTTCGAGGAATTCAGCGGTTAGCCTAAAGATAGACTATTTTTTGCGGCGGTGAGGGTTGCTGGGCGCACGGGCTTAGGTTGCACGGGCTTAGGTTGCACGGGTGGCAACCTAGGCCTTTGGGTTATTCGGTTTTGTAGAAGGTGAGCGCTCTGTCGCGGAGTGACCTTACGCGCAGGGTGATGATGTCGAGTAGGTAGTTTTGGTAGAGGCGCCATGGTGCTTTGTTGCCCTGTTTGGGGAATTGGTCGACGGCGCGATCGATATAGCCTGAGGCGAGGTCTAAAAACTGGGTGCGCTGTACGCTGGGGTCGCTGTTGGTGGCCATGCAGTATTTGTAGTTGTGCTTGTCCATGTAGGCGAGCAAGCGGCAGACGTATTGGCTGGTGAGGTCGCATTTGAGTGTCCAAGATGCGTTGGTATAGCCTGCGGCGAGTGCGAGGTTGGGTATGCCGCTGAACATCATGCCTTTGTAGACGAGGCTGTCGGCTATTTTGACTGGCTGGCTGTCGACGGTGAGCTGTATGCCCCCGAGTATTAGCAGTTCGAGGCCTGTGGCGCTGACGACGATGTCGGCGTCGAGCGCGGCGCCTGATTTAAGCTGAATGCCCTGCTCGGTAAAGTGTTCAATGTGGTCGGTGACGATGCTGGCTGTGCCTTTGCGCAGTGCGCGAAACAGGTCGCCGTCGGGGACGAGGCAGAGTCGCTGGTCCCATGGGTTGTAGCGCGGGTTAAAGTGGGTGTCGATGTCGTAGTCGTCGCCCATCCACTGGTGTGTCATTTTGCGCAATAAGGCGCGCACTTTGTCGGGGAAGCGGCGGCTTAGCTGAAAAATAAAGGCCTGCATGGTGACGTTTTTCCAACGGGTTAAGTCGTAGGCAAATTGTTCGGGAAACCAGCGGCGAAATTTCTGACTGAGTGAATCTACTGCGGGCCGTGCGACGACGTAGGTGGGCGAGCGCTGCAGCATGGTGACGTGTTTGGCGGTCTTGGCCATGGCGGGCACGAGGGTGACGGCTGTGGCGCCGCTGCCAATAATGACGATGCGTTTGTCGCTGTAGTCGAGCTCTTCTGGCCACAGTTGCGGGTGTATAAATTGCCCTTTGAATTGCTCGACGCCGGGGAAGTCTGGTGTGTAACCTTTGTCGTAGCGGTAGTAGCCGGTGCAGCTGTAGATGAAATGGCAGGTTAGGGTTTCAATCGTCGGGCTGGTGTTTTCTGAGCTGGTGTGCTCGATGGTGACGGTCCACTTTGCTGTGGCGCTGTCCCACGAGGCGGCAGTGACTTTGCGCTGATATTGCACGCTGCTGGCGACGTCGTATTGGTCTGCAGTTTCACGGATATAGTCGCGTATCGCGGGGCCATCGGCGATGGCTTGGGCTTTTAGCCAGGGTTTAAAGTTGTAACCGAGGGTGTGCATGTCGGAATCTGAGCGAATACCGGGGTAGCGAAAGAGGTCCCAGGTGCCGCCCATTCGATCTCTGCTCTCAAGGATGGTGTAGGTTTTGTTGGGCTGGCTGAGCTTTAAATGGCACGCTGCTCCGATGCCTGAGAGGCCTGCGCCGATTATGACTACGTCGAAGTGATTCATGATTTCTCTTTTTATGTGTCTTTTTATGTGTCTTTTAAATTATTGTTTTAGTTTTTTCTCGTGCTTTTAGTCTGCCATTTCCCTGTTTTTACGCGCGCCATGTCGAAACCGATGGCGGTTTTCGCGCAACTTTCACGCAAACGTACTTAAAAAGGCCACCAGCCTTTTGTCGCTTTGTCGAGACTGGGGCCACACTGTTTCAGCTGAGCCGTGTACATGTCTGATTGCCGTTTAACTTTTGCGGCGACGCCGGGTAAAAAGCTTTTCTTTTTGTAACTGCCGCTTTTATAACCACCCCACCCTTCGTGGTAGGCAAGGTATTGTTTGTAGGCGTCCCACTTTGAGAGGCCGAGATTTTTCTGACTTTTGTCAGTGTACCAACCGACAAAGTTGATGGCGTCAGCAAACTCGTCGCGGTCGTGACTCCAGTTGCCGGTGTCGCGCCGGTAGTCGCTCCAGGCTGGATTTTGCGCTTGGGCGTAGCCGTAGGCCGATGATCTCCGCGGCAGCGGAATAAACAAAAAATAGGGTCGGTCGGGTCTGACGTCGGCTTGAAAACTGGATTCTTGTTTGATAATTGCCATCATGACGGGAATCGGTGTGCCCCAGCGTTTGTTGGCTGTTTTGGCCGCTTTGTACCAGTCGGTTTCGCCGCGAAATATGCTGCATATATCGTCGATCTTGCTGGGCTTGTAGGTGGCGCAGGCTGAGAGTGTCAGCGCACAAACAATCACTAATAGGCGGCTTGTTATCATGAGTCTCCCTTAATCAACGCTCGCCTTGTGGACGCTCGTCGCTGTCGGCAAGTCTTGCGGCGATAGTGTGTACTGCGCTGGCCGCCGTGAATTTTTTCTGAGTTTACATCATTCAGGCGGCATTTCGCGATTAATTACGCGGCCTTGTTTTATCTTTAGCGCCCCTGTCTTTATACTTCTATGCTTCTATTTCCGATGGTTTCCCGTTAAGGAATTTTCATGAACAGCCCCACTGACAGTGCAAAGACCTATATTTTTACCGGTACCTGCCGCGCTGGTAGCGGCGTGGTGGCTGCTGTAACGAGTTTTCTCGCTGAGAGGGACTGCTATATTTGCGCTCTCGAGCAATTTGATGATGAATCGACAGGCAAGTTTTTTATGCGCGCGGTGTTTCGATTGCAGGCCAACTCGCCGGCGATTGAAACGATTAAAAATACCTTTCATCAGGTGTCGAATACCTTTGATATGGAGTGGCATATCTATGACCCTGATGTCCCTGTTAAAACACTTATTTTGGTATCGAAGTTTGATCATTGCCTCGATGATATTTTATACCGTCGGCGCAAAGGTGAGTTCAATATGGAGATCGCCGCGGTGGTGTCGAACCATCTCGATTTACGCGCGATGGTGGAACGCGAGGGGCTGCGCTTTATTCACCTGCCGGTGACGGCGGAGACGAAGGCGCTACAGGAGCAGCAGTTGCTCGAATTAATTGATGAAACCCGCGCTGAACTGGTGGTGCTGGCGCGCTATATGCAGATTCTGTCGGATGGTCTCAGTCAGCAACTGGCGGGGCGCTGTATTAATATTCACCATTCGTTTCTGCCCGGTTTTAAGGGGGCTAAGCCCTATCATCAAGCCTACGATCGCGGTGTCAAACTGATTGGTGCGACGGCCCACTATGTGACGTCTAATTTAGATGAGGGGCCAATTATTGAGCAGGTGCTAACCCGCGTTGACCACAATTTTAAACCTGAGCATCTTGTGCGTGTTGGCCGCGATAACGAGTGTATGGCGCTGGCGCGGGCGATCACCTATCACATTGAGCGACGGGTGTTTTTAGACGGTAATAAAACCGTGGTTTTTCTGGCCGGTTGAGGCTTTTTTCTACCTCGATAGGGTTGGTTAAAATACTCGCCCTACTGCTGTTTTACAGTATCATCTCAGCTCAAATAACAGCACCCGCCACTGCGCGCTGCATATAAAGGCCTGAGAGTCTATGTCCAACCAAATTATTCTTCCGCGTATTTTGCAAGTCGGTGCGGGCGCCAGCCAGCAAGTGGGTTCTATTTTAAAAACCTTGGGCTGTCGGCGGCCGCTGATTGTGACGGACAAAATGATGGTGCAGCTGGGCTATATCGACGCTATTCAAGCCAGTCTGAGCGAGCAGGCGATTAGTTCAGATGTGTTTCACGAGACTGTGCCGGAACCTACCGTGAGCTCTATTCAAGCCGGTGTCGATAAAGTGCGTGAGGGTAATTACGACTGCATTATTGCTATCGGCGGTGGCAGCCCTATCGATAGTGCTAAAGCTATTAGTATCCTCGGGAAGTTCGGCGGGGCTATGCGCGAGTATAAATTTCCACGTATCGTCACTGAGTCGGGCCTGCCGATTATTGCGATTCCCACGACTGCGGGCACTGGTTCAGAAGTCACGCGTTTCACCATTATTACCGATGACAGCAGCGACGAAAAAATGCTCTGTGTCGGCATTGGGTTTATGCCTGTTGCGGCGCTGGTTGATTACACGCTGACGTTGAGCCTGCCCGCGCGTATTACCGCAGATACAGGCATCGATGCCTTAACGCACGCTATTGAAGCCTATGTCAGTCAGAAGGCGTCTGCCTATAGCGATTCGCAGGCTATTGCCGCTATGGGGCTGTTGGCGCCAAATTTGCGTCGTGTTTTCCACGACGGCAGTGACAAGCCTGCACGGGAAGCCATGATGCTGGGGGCGACACTCGCCGGTATTGCTTTTTCTAATGCTTCGGTGGCGCTGGTTCATGGTATGAGCCGCCCGATTGGTGCGTTCTATCATGTTCCCCACGGCCTCTCTAATGCGATGCTGTTGCCCAGCGTTACCGACTATTCAATTCCGGCCGCAGCTCAGCGCTACGCGGACTGTGCCCGCGCCATGGGTGTGGCCGAGGCCAATGACAGCACTGATGTCGCGACGGGAAAATTAGTGGCCGAGCTCTATGCTATTAATGATGAACTGAACGTGCCAACGCCGGAGGAATTCGGCATTGATCGCAGCCATTTTTTTGCCAATCTGGAGACCATGGCCGCGCAAGCACTGGCATCCGGCTCTCCCAACAACAATCCTAGAGTGCCGAACAGCCAAGAGATTATTGAGATCTACAAAAACCTTTGGCTATAGCGCTGCTGTTGCAGCGCTGCCCGATTTGGCAGCCTCTTGCGGCAATGCCAGGATGAAACGCAATTTTTGAGGACATTTACCATGACGACTACGACTACCATGACGACCGTGGGACATTTAATTAACGGCCAGTTGATCACCCCCAATGAGCGGCGACAGGACATCTACAATCCCTCCACTGGCGCGGTCAGCAAGCAGGTGGCCTTGGCCTCGGTGGCGACGGTCGAAATGGCGATTGCCGCAGCACAGGCCGCCTACCCTGCTTGGCGCGACACCCCTGCCATTAAGCGGGCGCGGGTTATGTTTAAATTTAAAGAGTTGCTCGAACAACACGCGCCAACGATCTGTCAGTTGATTGGCGAGGAACACGGCAAAATTGCCCACGATGCGGCCGGTGAGTTGCAGCGCGGTATCGAGAATGTTGAGTACGCTTGCTGTGCGCCTGAATTATTAAAGGGTGAGCACAGTAAAAATGTGGCTCCGGGCATTGATTCTTGGAGTGAGTTTCAGCCGCTGGGTGTCGTTGCTGGCATTACGCCCTTTAATTTTCCTGCGATGGTGCCTCTTTGGATGTACCCCATGGCGATTGTCTGCGGCAATTGCTTTGTTTTGAAGCCCTCTGAGCGCGACCCAAGCTCGACGCTGTTTATCGCATCACTGCTGAAAGAAGCGGGTTTGCCCGACGGTGTGATGAATGTGGTCAACGGCGACAAAGAGGCGGTTGATACCTTGCTGACAGATGCGCGGGTAAAGGCAGTGAGCTTTGTCGGCTCGACGCCTATTGCAGAGTATATTTACACCACCGCGAGCGCGCATGGCAAACGCTGCCAGGCTCTCGGCGGAGCAAAAAACCACGCGATTGTGATGCCTGACGCGGATATGGATAACGCGGTAAACCAACTTTTGGGCGCGGCCTTTGGATCGTCGGGCGAGCGCTGTATGGCGCTGTCGGTTGCCGTGGCAGTGGGTGACGCTGCGGGCGATGCCTTGGTGAGTAAGATGTCGGCGGCAATGACTGCGTTAAAAGTGGGCGCTTACAGCGATAGCCACAATGATTTTGGGCCTGTGATTACCAAACAGCACCAAGAAAAAATTCGTGGCTATATTGATCAGGCCGAACAGCAAGGTGCGTCAATTGTGGTCGATTGCCGCTACCCTGCGGTGCCGGGCTATGAGGATGGCTTTTATATTGGCGGCACGCTTATCGATGGTGTGACGGCGGACATGGAAAGTTATAAAGCGGAGATATTTGGCCCTGTATTGCAGGTTATTCGTGTTGCGACGATGCAAGAGGCGATGGATTTAATCGATGCCCATGAGTATGGCAATGGCACCTGTATCTTTACGCGCGACGGTGAAGCGGCACGCTATTTTTCAGACAATATTCAAGTAGGCATGGTGGGTATTAACATTCCCCTGCCTGTGCCGGTTGCCTACCACAGTTTTGGCGGCTGGAAGCGTTCGCTGTTTGGCGATCTGCATGCCTATGGCCCAGATGGCGTGCGCTTCTATACTAAGCGCAAAACCATTACTCAGCGCTGGCCTTCGGCTGGTGTGCGCGAGGGTGTGCTGTTTTCCATGCCGACAATGAGCTGACGCTTAGCTTAGGAAATAAGGGTTATTTTATCGGGCGCGAGCAGGATACGTTTGCTCTTGTAGAGTGTTCCGAGCGCCTGCTTGTATTTTTTCTTGGATACTTTGAAGGTGCGATAAATATCGTCGGGATCGCTCTTGTCGGTGAGCAATGAAACACCCCCTGAAGTTTTTAGATGGCGAATAATGTCCTCACCAAGGGCATGATCGCCCTGCAGGGTAGCTTGGCTTATGAGCAGATCAATTTTGCCGTCGGGACGTATGCTTTTGATAAATCCGGCTACGCGCTCGCCAATTTTCAGCGGCCGAAACGCATCACCGCGAAAGATTAAACCGAGATAGCGATTGTCGATAACGGCTTTGTAGCCTAAGTCTGTGCGCCCAGCAATCAGCAAGTTAACCGCCTGTTTGGGTTTGACCCAGACTGATTCTTCGGCCAAATGGTCCTGCAGTCGTGTGGAGGCGGCAATGCGGTCGCTGTCGTGGTCGTAGAAGACATAAACCACGTAGGAGTAACCCACTTCCATGGGTTTGTGCTGTTCGCTGTAGGGCACTAACAGATCTTTAGGCAGACCCCAATCCATAAAAGCGCCAGCATTGTTTATATCGATCACTTTGAGCAACTCACATTGCCCTACTTGCACTTTGGGTGTCTCGGTGGTGGCGATTAATAAATCGTCAGAATCGAAATAGAGGAATACATCAATCCAATCGCCAATTCCACAGTCTTTGGGTACGTAGCGCTTGGGTAACAGAATGGTGTCGAGTTCACCGCCGTCGAGGTAGACGCCGAAATCAACTTCTTTAACGACCTGTAATTTATTGAACTTGCCTACCTGTGCCATGCTGCCAACCGCGCCGAATATAAGTGAAAACCTTCTGGGTGAAGGCTAGCTAGAGGACTAGCTAAAAAGCGGCAGTATACAGCAGTTAACCATGGCGAATCACTGCTGGAGAAAACTTATCCGCCGAGGTATGGAACGGTTAATCGATAGTGGCTTCGCTAGATTCTGGGGATTCGATAGCTTGAGCGGCTTGAGCGGTGGGGGCATTGTCTTTTATGGACTGCTCAACATAGTCGATTACGTTGGCGACGGTTATAAAGCCCTCTACTGTGTCGTCATCAATATCAATGTCGAACTCTTCTTCCAAATCCATCGCCAAGGAGAGCTTCTCCAGAGAGTCGAGATTCAACCCTGCCAACGACATAGACGGGTCTACCTGATCAACTTTGACGGCGTGATTGGTGAGAATAAAGTCGCAAACAGTTTGCGCAACAGTTGGGTACTTATTACTGTCCATAATGAGAGGCTCTTAATCCATGAGTGAAGTATTTAAAATAAGCCCAACACGATATAGTGATCGCGCCTGACTCCTTAAAAGTAGTCGAGAATTTGCTCTTCAACCAAACAATTATTGGCGTTTAGCGATAACGTCAGCAAAACAGGCATCACCTCAATGAGAATTTTGTGCGCAACTATTCGTTAAACGGTTTTACCAATGTCTGGGTATTGGCACTCAGCAATGCGCTCGCGGCATCGATGATGACGCTGATGATATTGGTGGGGAGTCTGGTGGGCAAAGAGCTTACCGCAGACCCTAAATGGGCCACTTTGCCCATCGCATTGACAGTGTGTGGCACCGCGCTAGGTATTTGGCCTGCGACCCGCTGCATGCAGAGTGTGGGGCGCAAACGTGGACTGTGGCTGTTTTTTGGCCTCGGCGCGCTGGCCTGCTGGCTGGCGAGCGCTGCGCTAACGGACAAAAATTTCACCCTGTTTTGCCTAGCCTCGCTGCTCTTTGGTATTGCCAATGCAGCCCTGCAACAAACGCGTTTTGCCGCGATGGAGTCTGTCGCACCAGAGTCTGCGCCCAGTGCGGCGTCGATTATTATGCTCGGTGGTATTGTGGCGGCCGTGGTTGGCCCCGAACTTGCGGTTTTGGGCGCCCATCTCACCCCTGTGGACTATCAGGGTTCTTTCGCGCTCGCAGCACTCGCGCTGCTGTGTGCGGCTTTGCTGCTGAGTTTTTATCAGCCTGCGCCGATATCGTCAATCGCGCAAAAAAGCATCCCGCGACCCTTTTTGAGCATTATCCAAAATCGGTCGTTCTGTCTGGCGGTGCTCAGTGGTGCGGTGGCCTACGGGGTGATGTCGTTTGTAATGACAGGTACACCCATCAGCATGCACCATATTTACGGTCACTCCCTGGTGGAGACGAAATATGTGATTCAAAGCCACATTGTGGCGATGTTTGTGCCGTCGCTGATTGCACCCTTTCTGTTTAAGCGCCTTGGCATCAAAGGCATGATGGCCGCAGGCCTCGCCTGTTACTGCGCGACCATTGCGGTGGGGTATAGCGATGTCAGCGTCAACGGCTTTTGGCTGCAACTCGTGTTGCTTGGGATTGGCTGGAATTTTCTCTTCGTCGCGGGGACAGCGCTGTTGCCCAGCACCTATGAAGCGGGCGATAACTTTAAGGCGCAGACCATCAACGATATCACCGTGTTTACCTTGCAGGGCTTCGCGTCACTGTCGGCCGGCTGGGCCTTGGGGCTGATCACTTGGCAGGCGATACTGCTTATTTGCGTAGGACCCATTCTCTTGATGACTGTGCTGCTGACGGTGGAGTACCGCGCTCAAGCGATAGCGCAGCGCTAATCGCCGCGATAGACGCAGCCACTTGTGCAGGTCTCTTTAATGGTAATGGCGCTAAGCAACGGAAGGTCTGGCTTTAGCTTGCGCCAAATCCAGAGCGCAAGATTTTCGCTGGTAGGATTCTCAAGCCCGTCAATATCGTTCAGATAGTGGTGGTCTAGCTGGGCGTAAATAGGCGCAAAGGCGGTTTTGATATCACCAAAATCCATCACCCATCCACTGTCGTCCCCTACGGCCCCTTCCACATGGATCGACACCATAAATGAGTGCCCGTGGAGTCGCGCACATTTGTGCCCTTCCGGTACGTTGGGCAGGCGATGGGCGGCTTCGATACTAAATTCTTTGTATATCTGCATTTTTCCGATTTTTTGCTGGCGTTTGAGGGCGCTATCTTAGGACTGCCACGAAGATATGTATATAGCCTTAGAAAACGTTTGACAGTCTTCTCCAATTCGGTAGAATGCGCTCCTCTTTCAGGGGGTGGTTAGCTCAGCTGGTAGAGCATCGCCCTTACAAGGCGAGGGTCACAGGTTCGAGCCCTGTACCACCCACCAAGATTTAAGTTCGGTTTCAAAGTTTATGCGGACCGGTAGTTCAGTTGGTTAGAATGCCGGCCTGTCACGCCGGAGGTCGCGGGTTCGAGCCCCGTCCGGTCCGCCACTAAAATGAGAAAGGCTGCTTCGCAAGAGGCAGCCTTTTTTATTGATGGCGTTTATTGTTGGCGCCGAAGATTTACCCTCCCCTCAGCGCAAGGCTCTTGCCTGTTCTTGTTATAACTCATTACGCTCCATAGCTTCGGCTAGTTTATTTGAACCAACTGCTTTTAATTGCTCTATTACTTGCAACCTATCTTTAGTGGAGCGGTTTTGGCTCAGTTTATATTTGCACTGGACCTCATTAATTATCACTTCGACACCAACGATAGCCCCCAACATTGAAGGCTTGTAGTCGGGTTGCCACGGTGTTGGTGAAGTTGCTTCATGCTTCTTGGTAAGCGCATTGACTATTTCTTCAAGTTTTTCGGCACTCCGAAATGTACTACACTGCCCGTAAATATGAACTGCCTGGTAGTTCCAGGTAGGCACCCCAGGGCTGCTATACCACGCTGGTGATATGTAATCATGGGGGCCTTCTAAAGTTACAAGCACTTCCTGCCCATCTATTTCGGCGAGCTGTGGATTCTGTAGCGCTAAATGTCCGGTTATTTTGGACCCATCTTTAGATAGTAAGAATGGCAAGTGAGTAGAATAAAGTCTGCCATCCACATTTGAGATAAGCTGACCAAACGCGTTTGCTTCAACAAAAGCAAATATCTCGCTTTTGTCAGTTATCTCAAAATGTTTAGGTATATACATTTTTTTTCCTTGGGTTATAACGCCTCGTTAAGATGCCAACATTTGCAACTTTAGCTTGCCAATTTGGTCTCTGATTTGCGCTGCTTCCTCAAACTCCAAGTCTCGCGCGTGTTGATACATTTTTTCTTCTAAGCGCTTGAGCTCTTTTGGCATA
>Ga0102860_1000151_pt1 | contig 19017 bp, 21 predicted proteins | sample Colrivmeta1449A3_FD_84496 | JGI IMG/M metagenome (GOLD analysis project Ga0102860, IMG submission 84496) | Estuarine microbial communities from the Columbia River estuary - metaG 1449A-3 | ecosystem: Environmental > Aquatic > Marine > Intertidal zone > Estuary | place: USA: Columbia River...
ATTCCGACCACTGCAAGACAAAATTCTAGTATTACCTGAAGCACGCATTAAGTCAGACGTGATTCAGGTGATGGATAACGAAGCCGACAGCCGTGGAACTGTAGTGGCTGTAGGTGATGGGCAAAAGTACGATAACGGCAAGCAAGACCCGATGCCGTTAAAGGTGGGCGACAAGGTGTTTTTCGGCACGTATGGGAAGTCTAGTGCCGATGATTATCTTCGTTACACAGAGTATTTTGAAGATGACGTGCGATATCTTCTCATGTCTTGGAAAGATGTTGCGTTTGTAGAAGAAACTTAACGAAAGGATTTAACATGAGCAATTCTGTTGCTACTGGTGTGGCTTACTCCGATCCCGAATTCACGACTTGTTATGTTTCGCAAGAGTTTGGCTATGCTGCTTCCGCACAGGGCGCGGTTACTCAACTGACCGACAAATCGACTGGCGTGACTTTGAACAAGTCTGCCGGTCGCATCACGATGAACAACGCTGCGCTGGCTGGTTCTACGGCTGTGTCGTTCATTCTGACGAACAGCACCATTTCCATCAATGACACCATCGTCGTGTGCGTTTCTAGTAACACCACTGGCAGCGCTTTGGGTGCTTACACTACTTACGTTTCGTATCTAGCTGCTGGTTCGGCTCTGATTACGCTGCGTAACCTGACTGCCTCGACTTCGTACAGCGAAGCAGTCATCATCAATTATTCGATCATTCACGGCGCAAGCTAATGCTAAAAAAGTCCACCAGCAAAGCTGCTTTGCAGAAAAACATCAAGACGGAGATTGCCGCTGGCAAGCCGCCCAAGCAGGCGGTAGCGATTGCTTACTCCGTCAAGAAGGCGGCGAAGAAAAAATGACTGCGGCGTGGACTAAGAAAGCTGGCAAAAACCCTGCTGGCGGTTTGAACGCAAAAGGACGGGCTAGTTATCATGCTGAGACTGGGGGGACGCTAAAGCCTCCCGTCAAAGCTGGCGATAACCCGCGCAGAGCGTCTTTCCTTGCAAGGATGGGCAATATGCCCGGCCCGATGGAAAAGCAGGGCAAGCCGACACGATTGGCGCTGGCTCTGACTGCATGGGGCGCAAGCAGCAAGGAAGATGCAAAAGCAAAAGCTAAAGCCATCTCGAAACGTAATAAAACTTAATCATGCCAAGAATTGCTGATGCCTTAAGCCCGAGACAGTACGAAGGCACGCCGGTGTCAGAGATGGCAACGGCAGCGCCGCCGACTTATGCACAGCAGGCAGCAAGGATACCCGGGCGCGTCATGGATGCGCTTCGGGCGTTGGGAGCAGGGCAGACTTACGGCACTGCCGAGCCGACGAATTCAATCTCAGACTTAGCCCGAGTTAGGTTAGGGCGTGGGTCGGTCTTTGGCGTGCCGGAAGATGTGCAGCAAAGAAATGTTGATAGGGCAATGGAAGCCGCATCAATAGCTGCGCCGATAAATACAACGGGTTTGCCAAATAAGGGCAGAGAGTTGATTCGTAGCAAAGCCGATGAATTAGCCAATTTATTGAATAAACAAGGCTTTCAAGCAACTGCGGAATACTCAGGCAGCGCCGCAGGGCCATCGGCCTATGTCAATGTATTTGACCCGCAAACAGGTCGATTTATTACGTCCCCTGCAAGGATTTCGGGACATTCTAAAGGCGCGTATCAAAGCCAATTCGTGCATGAAATTTCGGATGACCCGCAATCAACGCAAAGATTTGTTGATCTTGCAATGGAAATGCGGGCTAAAGGGCCGACAGAATTGATGCAAAAACAAGGCGAAGCGGAAAAGGCCGCTATGCAAATGCGTTATGAAAGCGCACAGAAAAAAATAGCTAAAGGTAAGTTGCTAACCAACAGCGAAAAAGAAGTCGTCGCAATGATCGAACGTCAAGCAGGGCGCACGTTTGCTGCACCGCAGGACGAAGCATTGCGCCTAGCCCAAGAACGGGCTGCATTGCCTGTAGAGCGTGGTGGTTTAGGATTGCCGCCAAACAACACGTCAGAGCAACGAGCAGCGGCGATGGGGTTTGATACGCCTGCCTATCATGCAACCGATGCTGACATATCGGCTTTTAACAATGCGAAACTTGGTACGAATACAGCTTACTTAACTGGCGGCGATGAAGATGCAATTAAATCAGCAATGCGAGGGCATTGGTTTTCCGACAGAGATTTAACAAACAAAGACCCAAGAGGATATATGTTTGGGGATGTTTCTTATCCGGTCAAATTAGCAAATCCAAAAGTAATAAACGATAAAGAATTTCAATCCAAATCTTTTATAGTAAAAGACCCCGACAACATTCGCTCCCGCTTTGCCGCCTTTGACCCATTCCGTAGAAACGCCGCAATAGCCGCAGCAATGGGCGTGGCAGCACCTGATCTACTGGCTCAAGAACGCACAAAGATCAAAGACTTAGCCAAAACGAAGTAACAACTATTGTTAATAAACATTAATTAAATCAAGACTATGGAAATTGAAACAAAAGGACGCGGAGCGCCAGTAGGCAATCAGAATGCTGCAAGGCAGAGGTTGTTCTATGACAAGCTACGCAAAATCCTCATTCAAGAGCCGCATAGGCTTCATTCTATCGCTGAGAAGCTGATTTCCGAGGCTGAAAACGGCGAGGCTTGGGCGATTAAGGAGATCATCGACCGGGTTGACGGCAAGGCTCTGCAAGCGCTTGAGAACTCAGACGGCTCGCCTTTGCTGTCCGGCATCGTGGTTTCGTTCGTCAAGCCCGAATGACTGACGTTGCAGCAGCAATAGCGAATGCTCAGTTTCCCGCGAAGCTGGAATGCCTGTTTAAGCCTGAAAAGTCTCGCTACCGCATCCTGTGGGGCGGGCGAGGCGGTGCTAAGTCTTGGGGAATTGCTAGGGCGCTGCTGATCCTTGGCGCTAGGAAGCCGCTGCGTATCTTGTGTGCCCGCGAGTTTCAGACCAGCCTTAAGGATTCAGTCCACAAGCTGCTGTGTGACCAAATTGAGAGCCTTGGCCTCATGGGGTTCTACGAGATCACCCAAGCCAGTATTCGGGCGCAGAACGGGACAGAGTTCTTCTTCTCCGGCTTAAAGAACAATGTAACAAACATTAAGTCGTTCGAAGGCATAGATATCTGCTGGGTTGAGGAAGCTGCGAACGTAAGCAAACTTTCTTGGAACGTCTTGATCCCGACCATCCGCAAGGAAGGTTCTGAAATATGGATCAGCTTTAACCCTGAGTTAGAGACAGACGAAACCTATCAGCGGTTTGTGGTCAAGCCGCCGAACGACTCGATAGTCACCAAGATCAACTGGTCAGACAACCCGTGGTTTCCCGAAACCCTAAACCTTGAGCGCGAATCCCTTAAGAATCGGGACATGGATTCCTATAACACGGTGTGGGAAGGTGTCTGTAGGCAGACGGTAGACGGGGCGATCTTTGCCCGTGAGATGCAGATGGCTGAACTCCAGCAGCGCATCACAAATGTTGTCTACGATCCCGCCAAGCCTGTTCATGCGGTGTTTGACCTTGGCTGGTCGGATAGCACGGCGATATGGTTCTTGCAGTACGTGGGAATGGAAACTCGTCTGCTGCGTTATTTTGAAGATAGTCAGCAAACCATTAGCTACTACCTGTCCAAGATGCAAACCTTCGGTTATGTTTACGACACGCTGTGGCTACCGCATGACGCTGAAAACAAAACTTTAGCCGCTAACGGTAAGAGCATCGAGGAGATAGTCCGAGGCGCAGGGTACAAGACACAAATCTTACCGCGTGTCCCGATTGTGGACAGCATCAACGCTGCCCGGACGATCTTCCCTGCCTGTTGGTTTGACCGCGAGAACACCAAGGAAGGCATCGACTGCTTGCGGCACTACCGCTACGAAGTCGATCCGAACACTGGGCAGTTTAGTAAACAACCGTTACACGATCATTACTCACACGGCGCGGATGCCTTTAGATACATCGCGTTGATGGTCAAAGAGCCACGCCGCGCAAAGCCGCAGCAAAATACCTTTGTTGTAGGCGCGAACTGGATGGGATAGACTAAGCCATGCCTTATCAAGAAGATGACCCAAGAATAGATGCCGCAATGAAGTTTTTGCGGCTGGCCTCTGATGCCGATTCAAACAATCGGATGGAGGCGCTTGAAGATTTGAAGTTTGCAGCAGGCGATCAATGGCCTGTTGAAATTCAGAACAGTCGCAACCTTGAGGCGCGACCTTGCCTGACGATTAACAAAGTCGACAGCTATGTGCGGCAGGTTACAAACCAGCAGCGGCAGCAACGCCCACGCATCAAGGTTCACCCTGTCAACAACGAAGCTGACCTAAAGATAGCCAAGACGTTAGAAGGCATCACGCGGCATATCGAGGTCAACTCGAATGCTGATACTGCCTATGACAACGCTTTCGATTACGCGGTCAGGATGGGATGGGGGTACTGGCGAGTAGAGACTGATTACGTGCGAGAAGATTCGTTTGATCAGGAAATCTATATTCGTCCGATCCATAACCCGTTTACGGTTTACTTCGATCCGAACTCTGTAGAGCCGGATGGTTCGGATGCCGAGCAATGCTTGGTAACTGAGGTCATTCCTAAAGCAACGTTCCGCGAAATGTATCCTGATGCCGATGACGGATCGGGCTTTACTTTGCGTGCTACGGGCGATTCGAGTGCTGAATGGGTGATGAAGGAAGATATCCGCATCGCGGAATACTTCCACACTGAGCGCAAGGCAACGACGCTAGTCCTACTCTCTGATGGCACGAAGCTATACAAAGAGGACTTGCCCGATGCCGACATGATGTTGGCTGCGGGCGTGACGATCATCAGTGAGCGCAAGACCTATAAGAAGGTCATCAAGTGGTGCAAAGTCACTTCGATGCAAGTGCTTGAGGAAGGCGAGTGGATTGGTAGTTACATCCCCGTTATTCCTGTCTACGGCGCACAACTGACCGTCGAGGACAAGCGCAAAAAGTTTGGTCTAGTGCGTCATGCTAAAGACCCGCAGCGGATGTATAACTTTTGGCGCACCAGTCAGACTGAAAGCATCGCCCTTGCACCCAAAGCTAAGTGGTTGTTGGCTGAAGGTCAAGACGAAGGCCACGAAAACGAATGGGCGCAGGCTAACATCAAGTCAGCACCAGTCTTGCGGTACAAGCAGACAGACATTGAAGGTCGCGTAGCACCGCAACCGACCCGACTGCAACCCGAAGCGCCGCCGCAAGGCATTATGGAAGCAGCATCGTCAATCAACAACGACCTGCAAGCGGTGTTAGGCATCTTCGATCCGAATCAAATGCCGTCGGGCAACATTTCCGGCAAGGCGTTGAACGGTCAGCAGCAGCAGATCGATCTGTCGAACTATCATTTCTACGACAACCTGACTCGTTCGATTAAGCATACCGGCAAGATCATTCTAGACTTGATCCCGAAGATTTACGATGCAGAGCGCGTCATGCGGATCATTGGCGATGATGGTCAGCCGGACATGGTGACGATCAACCAGCGTGACGCTGTGGGCGCAATCCTCAACGATGTGACCGTGGGCGAATACGATATCGTGATGGATACAGGGCCGGGATATCAGTCTAAGCGCATCCAAGCAGTCGAGGCGATGATGCCTCTTATGGCAAAAGATGAACTGTTCAAGATTGCTGGCGACTTAGTGTTCCGCAATATGGATTTCCCGGGCGCAGACATTATTGCCGACCGACTGGCAGCATCGAACCCGTTGGCGCAGCTTGACGATAAAAGCCCGATCCCGCCGCAGGTGCAGATGCAACTGGCGCAGAGCAAACAGGTCATTGAGCAGATGCAGCAGCAGATGCAAGCGATGCAGCTTGAGATCAACAACCGTGGTCAAGTCGCTCAAATCCGCGAGGAAGGCGCTAACAAACGCAAGTTGATGGAAGTGACTAGCAAGGCGCATAACACCGAAACGATGGCTGAAGTGAAGGTAAACGATCAAAACACCCGATCCATTACCAGTCAGAACAAAACAGAGATTGATGCCATTGTGCAACTGTTGTTACATCACATGGATACAAGCAGGCTGACGGCAGAGATTGATCGTCGGAATATGGAACAGAACCAATACGCTGCAATGGCGGCGCAAGACATTTCGCATCAAGGCAGCCCATTCTTGCAGCAATGATTTTCTAGGAGTATATTTTTAATCTACCGTTGGATTCAACGGGTCAAAATCTTGAGGAAACTCATGTCTGAAGTGCAAGAGTCTAAACAGGCTCAAAATGTTGTAACAAGTGAAAATTTAGCCGAATTTAACCAAACGCACCTACGTCTAGCTCCCGACGAACCTGTTGAGGCGACTGAAGAAGTCGAGCCGACCGAATCCGAGGATGAGAGTGGACAGGAAGCAGTTAACGAGGCAACTGAACCGGAAAAGAAACAGAATCCGAAACTCGAAAAACGTTTCTCAGAACTGACCAAGCAACGCGAACTAGCCCGGCAAGAAGCCGCAAAGGAACGTGAAGCAAGGACAGCACTAGAAGCGCGGTTAAGGGAACTCGAAGATAAGGTCACGCCAAAGGCTGATCCGATTGACGAAGAACCGAAGCCGGAGCAATTTACCGATGCGTTTGAGTATGCAAAAGCATTGGCAGATTACTCAGCAGAAAATGCGTTGAGAAAGCGAGATCAGCAAGAAGCCGAGCGCCGCGTACAGGAAGAACGTCAAAAAGTCATTACGACTTGGAACGAACGACTGGAAACAGCGAAAGCTGAAATGCCTGATTTTGAGGACATGGTAGCAAGCAGCGAAGTCGCGGTAAGCGATCAGGTGCGAGATGCCATCCTTGAAAGTGACATAGGGCCAAAAATCCTATATCACCTTGCTGAGAATCCCGAAATTGGGGAGAAGTTGGCGAAGTTGTCAACGATTAACGCGCTGCGCGAGATTGGGAGACTGGAGGCGAAGTTGGAAACGCCTACCGGGGCAGCTAAACCTGTGTCGGTGTCTAAAGCACCTGCACCGATTAAACCGATCAAGGCGATGGGATCAACATTGGACAACAAGCTAGACAGTAACGGGGAATTTCACGGTACTTATGCCCAATGGCGAGCCGCACGCAAGGCCGGAAAAATCCGCTGATTCCATTCTCATTTTTAAGGACAAATCATGTCAAACAATCTGTTGACTATTAGTAAGATCACTAACGAGGCCTTGATGGTCTTGGAAAACGAACTCACCTTTACTGGTGAAGTTGACCGCAACTATGACGATCAGTTCGCCGTTGTTGGCGCGAAGATCGGTAACACCGTTAACGTTCGCCGTCCGGGGCGCTTCATTGGTACGACCGGCCCTGCGCTGAACGTTGAAGATTTCAACGAAACCAGCGTGCCTGTCACCCTGTCGACCCAGTTCCACGTCGATACCCAGTTCACCACGCAAGATTTGGCGCTGTCGTTGGATATGTTCTCGGATCGTGTGCTCAAGCCCGCGATTGCTGCGATTGCCAACAAGATTGACCGCGATGGTTTGGTCATGGCGAAGAACAATACCGCGAACATCGTCGGTACTGCCGGAACTCCTCCGACTGGCCTGATTACTTACCTGACTGGCGCTGCGTACCTCGACAGCGAAGGCGCACCGCGTGATGGTCGTCGTTCGTGCATCGTTGAGCCGTTCACCTCTGCGACCATCGTTGACAGCCTGAAAGGTCTGTTCATGCCGTCGGCTAAAATCTCGTCGCAATACGAGAAAGGCCTGATGGGTACTGACTCTGCCGGTATGAAGTGGAAGATGGATCAGAACGTGGTCAATCAGACGTTTGGTTCGTACTCGACCGCTACCTTGGCTTGCGCTACCACGACCGCTACGGGCTTCCTGACGAGTGGCTGGGCTTCGACCTCGACCATCGCCCTGACTGCTACGACCGCGACTGCTGGTCTTAAGCAAGGCGACGTGATTCAGATCGCTAACGTCTTTGCTGTGAACCCGCAGAACCGTCAAGCCTACGGCTCGAACAAGCTGCGTAATTTCGTAGTGACTGCCGATGTGACTGTCTCTACCAGCGGCACGACCTCTGTGACTGTTTCCCCGGCTGTGATTACTGCTGGTCAGTTCCAAAACGTGAACCTTGCTGCTACCTCGGCGACCGCTGTCGTTACTCCGTTCAACAATACCGGCGTAGTCTCGCCGCAGAACATCATCATGCACCGCAATGCCTTCACGGTTGCGATGGCTGATCTTGAACTGCCCGAGGGCGTGCATTTCGCTGGTCGTGCAAGCGACAAAGAACTGGGCATGAGCATCCGCGTTGTCCGTCAATACACCATCAACAACGACTCGATCCCGACTCGCCTTGATGTGCTGTATGGCTGGGCGCCGCTTTACCCGGAACTCGCCTGCCGCGTCGCAGCTTAATAACTCACACAGAAAAGGAAACGACAAATGTCTAATCCCGGCCCAGCATCAGCAACTACTATTCACCCGTCGAATTTGGCGACCAATCAGGCGATTCGTCTGCTTGCCTTTGCGAGTGCAGTACCGATCTCGCAAACCGGCGATGCAAGCGTCACCCTGCCGCTGAATAACACGACCTCCTACTGCGTGCAGAACGTTGCCATTACCAACGCTAACAAAGACGTTAGCAGCGGCGCACTGGCAATTTGGACTGCACCGGCAGGTACGGGTACTGAAATCGTTACTAACGCTACGCTAACCAGCAATACCAGCGCTTCGTATGTAACTAACTCAACCGTGGTGGCTGGCACTAAAGCTACCCAACTGTCTGCACAGACTCTGTATGTCCGAGTTGGTACGGCAGTTGCAGGTGGAACTGTCGATGTGTTTGTCTACGGTTTCGACTTCGGTGAGTTCTAATCAGTAACGAAGAAAAGGGAAAGCCGCTTCCATTAGGGGCGGCTTTTCTTCTTTAGAAAGGTCGAAAAATGGTTAACACCTCAGTTATTCGGGTCAGCGGCAAAACGTTTGCGCTAGACCTTACCACCTCGGCTAGTTCAGCCTTGCTAGTCAGCGCAACGACGAACGATCAAACAAACTATGTTCAACTGCTCAATACCGGAACTGGTATCGCGGCTGTTGAACTGTCGAACAGCAGCACCGTAGCGACTCCGGCGATTCCTTCGACCGGCAATGGCAGCACCAGCTACATTCTGCCCGCAGCTATGAATTATCCGGTCATTATCGCAGCACCGAAAGCGCCGTTTTATCTCAAGGCTATTAGTTCCGGCACAAATACGCTCTACATTGCCGCCGCCCAAGCCGACTAAGGGGCTGTCATGTCTCAAATACTGCAAAACGAAACAGCAAGCACGCAGACGATAAACATCGTCCCAGTGCAGGGGATATTCACAGACACGCAAGGGTTTGTGACGTTTGTCGGGCCTGCTGGCACGTACTTCACCGTTGGTGCTAGTGGCGCTGCATCTATTACTAGCGGCACGATTAACGGTGCAACGATTGGCGCTACAGTTCCCTCAACCGGCGTATTTACAAACATCGCTACCACGACGGGAACGATCTCAACTACGCCCTCAACGGGGAATGACATAGTAAATAAAAGCTATGTCGATGCGTTAGTGACGGGTCTTGACGTTAAAGGTTCGTGTATTGCTGGAACGACTGTCAACATCACGCTATCAGGCACGCAAACGGTTGATGGCATCGCGCTGATTGCTGGCGATAGGTGTCTAGTTAAGAACCAAAGCACTGCGTCAGAAAACGGCATCTATGTTGTGGCAAGTGGTGCATGGACACGTTCGACCGATATGGATACGTGGTCGGAAGTTCCCGGCGCGTTTACGTTCTTGGAGCAGGGCAGCAGCCAAGGCGATACGGGGTGGGTGTGTACGGCTAACGCGGGTGGAACGATTGGTGTCACCGCGATGAACTGGTCGCAGTTCTCAGGCGGTGCGTCGTATACCGCAGGGACTGGCCTTACGCTTGTCGGTTCAGCTTTTACTCTTGCTAACCCTGTTGCTGTGAACCTTGGTGGTACGGCGGGAACTGCTACCCCGACAGCAGGTGCGGTGGCTTACGGTAGCGGTACGGCTTATGCGTTTACCGCTGCGGGTACTTCGGGACAATTCCTAAAATCTGCCGGTGCTGGCACGCCAGTATGGGATACACCAACTTCTGCGATCACGATCACCGACGATACAACGACCAATGCTTCGCGCTATCTGCTATTTACGAGCGCCACTAGCGGCACGATCTCGGCTGAAAACACCAGTTCCACGCGGTTAAGTTTCAATCCTTCGACCGGCTATTTGACGGTTACAGGACTGACTAGCCCGATCATCAACAACCCGACAGTAACGAACTACGTCGAAAGCGTTGTCGCCATCGGTACGGTAACGACTACGAACACGCTGTCACTGACTAACGGTACGGTTCAAACTGCAACCCTGACGGCTTCGACGGCTTGCACGTTCACGATGCCGACTGCGACTGCTGGCAAATCTTTTTTACTGTTGCTGAAACAAGCTGCATCTACAGGCAACGGCACTGCAACGTTTACTAGCGTGAAGTGGGGCACAAGCGGTGCGCCTACGATTACCGCTACCGCAGGCAAGATGGATATTCTGACGTTTATCAGCGATGGAACGAACTGGTACGGTTCGATTGCACAGGGATATACACCGTAATGTTTGCAGCCAAAAATTTCTTCCTTGCCGGTGGTTCTGTTCCGCTTACTGCCGAATACCTTGTTGTTGGCGGTGGCGCAGGAGGCGGCAAAGCCTATGCTGGTGGTGGCGGTGGAGGTGGATTCAGAACTGCGGCAAATTTTTCATTAACGCCAAGCACTAGCTACACAGTCACGGTAGGCGCTGGCGGTGCTGGATCGACAGTTAGAACCGTAAACGGCGCGGATGGTAGTTCGTCTGTATTTAGCAGCATCACATCTGCTGGCGGTGGCGGTGGTGGGTCGGTAACTGCCGGTGGAACGGCAAACGGCACTTCGTCTGCAAATGCATCTGGCGGTGGCGGCGCAGTTAATGCCGGTGGTTATGCAGGGACTGGCGGCACAGGCGCAAATTACGGAAACAACGGCGGTGATGGCCTTAACTCTGCACCTTATCCCGGTGGTGGCGGTGGCGGTGCTGGTAGTGCCGGTGCAAACGGCGCAAGTTCAACGGGTGGGGCAGGTGGCTCGGCATCGACTTCTTCGCTATCTGGCACATCGCAATCGTATTCAGGCGGTGGTGGCGGGGGTACTAATACGGGTAGTCCGACAGGAACGGGTGGCACAGGTGGCACGAACGCTGGCGATGGATCAAGCACTACCGTAGGTAGCAACGCAATCGCAAACTTTGGCGGTGGCGGCGGGGGTGGAGCAGGCGGCGCAGAATTTGCTGGCGGCAATGGCGGTTCTGGTGTTGTCATCATCAAAATACCTAGCAGCTACACCGCAACCTTCTCCGGTGGGGTGACGCAGACTTCCACGACTAGCGGCGGCTACAATATTTATACTGTGACTGCAACATCAACAACTAGCGAAACCGTATCGTTCGCATAGGAAAAATCATGGCGCATTTTGCTCGTTTAACGAAAAACAACATCGTTGATTTTGTCACAGTAGGACGGGACGAGGATAACGGCAAAGAAGCTGAACTGTCGGCGCGTACTGGTGACGTTTACAAACAGACTTCATACAACACAAGCGGCGGGGTTCATTCTTTAGGTGGTACGCCATTCCGCAAGAATTACGCGGGCATCGGCTATACCTACGACGCAGGGCGGGATGCTTTCATTCCTCCAAAACCTTATCCGTCTTGGGTGCTGAATGAAAATAGTTGTTTGTGGGGTGCGCCTGTAGCAATGCCAACAGACGGCAAATACGAATGGGATGAAACACGTCTTACGTGGGTAAGGCAATGAATTTGCAATGGCAGATTCTTAGTGTCGAGGAAACCGACGGCGTTATCACCAGCGCCCATTACAAAGTGACGGCTAGGGGCTATGAGCAGGTAGTGCAAAGCGAAGGACACTGGAAGTTTCCCGATCCGGTGGCAATTCTTCCCTATCATAAAGTGCGGCAAACAGATATCATTTCGTGGATCGAACAAGGCTCAAAAGGCGCAATCAGCAGCAACCTAGAAAGCCAGCTTTTAGCGCTGAACAAGGAAAAACCTGTGCTGCCGTGGTTAAAGACTGCTTTCACGCCGTTTAAGGACTGAAAATGGCTCAACCGATTGACATTATTAGCCGCGCCTTGAAGGACATAGGTGCGCTAGAAGCGGGCGAAACGCCAACAGCGGATGCCGCGCAGGACGCATTCGATATGCTCAATGACCTAGTGGATCAATGGTCGAATGAGCAGATGATGGTCTTTTACAAGACCGAGATTATCTTCCCTGTAGTGCAGAACCAAATCCAATACACAATCGGGCCGGGTGGTCAGATTGGCGCGACGTTCATTGGCTCAATCTCAGGGACTACTCTGACGATCACATCTATATCTGCCGGTGCGGTGGCTATTGGGCAGACTCTGAGTGGTACAGGAGTCACTGCGGGAACGACCATCACAGGCTTTAATTCGGGCGCAGGCGGCAACATCAACGAGGCTGGTACGTATACAGTCAATGTCTCGCAGACTGTCTCTAGCACCACGCTATCGGCTTACTATCAGCGCCCTCTAGCAATCAATTCTGCTTTCGTTCGCGTCACTACAACCAGCAACGGTGTGCCCATCTATAACGGTGGTTTGGATTACCCTGTGGGCGTTTTGAACGTCGAAGAATATGAGCAAATTGGACTGAAAAGCCTTAACGGGCCGTGGCCTAAAGGTCTTTACTATATGCCGGGTGAACAGCTAGGCACGATTTACGTATGGCCTAACCCTGCACAGGGCGAAATGCACCTGTTTGCGGATACGGTGTTTGCCCGCTATCAGACGATGTACGACACGATAGCGTTGCCGCAAGGCTACAGCATGGCGCTGCGGTGGAATCTTGCCGAGCGTCTTATGCCAATGTACGGCAAAGCCTCAACGACTCAAATCACGATGATTAACGCTTATGCCGCGCAAGGCAAGGCAACGATCAAACGCACGAATATGCGACCGACCCAAGCTGCTAGATATCCCGATTCCCTCCTAGTTGGCAAGATGAAGGATGCGGGCTGGATTCTTAGCGGCGGGTTTATGAGGTAAGAAATGCCGGATTTCGGATTTGTAGGGGCTAGTTACGAAGCACCTAGCATCTATCAGGATGCACAGGAGTGCATTAACTGGTATCCCGAAGTAGACCCAACTAAACAGCCGGGTGAGCGCGGTGTAGTCGCTTTATACCCTACGCCGGGGCTAGTCTCGCAGATTGTGCTGCGAAACCAACAAGAAGTTAGGGGGATGCGTACCCTGTCAGGTGGATCAATCCTGTTGGCGGTGTGCGGGCCTTATGTCTACTCAATGGATTCGACTTACGTCCCGACAATTATCGGACAGCTTAATTCGTCCTCCGGTCGCGTTGGCATTACTGACAACGGGCTGAATGCGTACATCGTAGATGGAACGTATCGCTACACGTGGAGAATTTCCACGCCATTAAGCGCACAGTTTGTAGGATCAGTCTCAGGAACGACCTTAACCGTCACCCTAATGAACAGCGGAACGATCACAACTGGTCAGCAACTGTTCGGGGTAGGTGTAACTGCGGAAACCGTAATTACAGCGCTAGGCACAGGTTCGGGCGGGGTGGGTACGTACACCATCAATATCTCGCAGACTGTCGCATCCAGCACCATGAACTCGGCGGCTGTGGCCTCGGTGATGACTGCCTCGATTGGAAGCGGTGTTCAGTCGTTTGCCGTCACTAATGGCGGGGCTAACTACATCAGCCCGATCATTACTTTTAACACGCCATCGGGCGGCGTTGCAGCAACGGGAACAGTAACGCAGGTGGCAGGCGTTGTCACTGCGGTGACAATCACTAACCCCGGCACTGGCTACAGCACGACCGCAACGTTTACGATTGCCGATACGCTAGGCGGTACTGGTGCATCCGCGACCGGAACGGTCACAATGGCTAACTACTCGCTGAATGTGACAGCGACTTCGGGAACGTTGTACCCCGGTCAGACAGTCCAAGGCGCAGGCATTACTGCAAACACCATCATTACCGCCCTCGGTACGGGTACGGGTGGAACGGGTACATACAGCGTCAGCCCATCGCAGACGATCTCTAGTCAGACTATGTACGCTTTGAACTTTACGGTTCTGCCTGCAACGGATGGCGCATTCTCAGGCGCAACGTCGGTGGACGTAGTGGACAACTACATTATTTACAACAGACCGAACACGCAGCAGTTTGGTTCTACGTCTGCACTATCGCCATTTTCGCCAGCTTTATCTTTTGCAAGCAAAGACGGATCGCCTGACAACTTGATGGCGATCATGGTGGATCGTAGAGAAGTCTATTTGCTTGGTGAAGTCTCTAGCGAAGTGTGGATTGATGCTGGAACTTTTCCGTTCCCGTTTCAACGTATACCGGGAACGTCTACGCAACACGGCATAGCAGCTAAATTCTCTATTGCTAGGCTTGGCAATTCGTTCGCGTACATCTCAAAAAATAACCGTGGCGATGCGGTCATTGTGCAGATGAATGGTTACGTTCCGCAGCGGATCAGCACGCACGCAGTTGAGAATTCGCTAGAAGGTCAAGTCATCACTGATGCTATTGCGTGGTCATATCAACTAGAAGGTCACGAAGTCTATGTAATTTCGTTCCCGACTTTGCAACTTACATGGGCTTACGATCTAACAACCGGACTATGGTTCAAGTGGTTGTATTGCACGAATGAGAACCAATACCAAAGACACCGAGGGAATTGCTCTGCATTCTTTCAAGGCTTTACGCTTGTCGGTGACTATGACAACGGCAAAATTTACGCATTGAAGAATGACATTTTTACTGATGACGGTCAGCAGGTGCGTCGCTTACGACGATGCCCGCATCTAGTCTCAGACTTCCAGCGCCAGTTTTTTGACGAGTTGCAGATTCAATTCCAACCCGGTGTCGGTGCATCTACAGGTCAAGGCGACAATCCGCAAGCGATGCTGAGATGGTCTAACGACGGTGGTTCTACTTGGTCAAACGAACACTGGACGAGCATAGGTCAGATCGGCAAATACAAGAATCGTGCGATATGGCGGCGACTTGGTACTGCGCGAGATCGTATCTATGAAGTCGTGGTAACCGATCCCGTCAAATGCGTGATTGTGTCGGCAAACCTTAAAGCGTCATCAGGGGACAGCTAATGCTTCCAACCTCACAAACACAGCCTTACCCGCAGTCGGAATTCCTTGATAAAACGACGAATCGCCCGACACGGACATGGCAACAATTCTTTATCAACCTGCTGAACTTTTCTAGTTCGACGAGTGCGACAGCGGGTAACTACGTATTGCCTAGCAAGCCTGCGGGCTTTATGAACGTCACGGTTAACGGTCAACAGTTCAAAGTGCCGTATTACAACCAATGAACCTAATCATCAGCGAAACGCCGAGCCGTGAGCAGATAGATCGTCTGCAAGCAGAGATGGTCAAGATGCCACAGGTTGAACTGCAAACGGATCATTACTTTGCGGGCGGGATGTATTGCCGTCGCGTATTCCGTCCGGCTGGCACGACGATTGTCGGCAAGGTGCATAAGAAGGCGCATATCTTTCTTTGTGCTGCTGGAGAGATCATTGCTTGGTCAGAAAAAGGCATGGTCACATTGAAGGCGGGCGATGTAGTGGAATCACAGCCCGGCACTAAGCGCGTGACGTATGCAGTCAAAGATTCAATCGGCATCACAATTCATCAAACCGATAAGACCGATTTGGATGAGATCGAAGCCGAAATTATTGAGCCGGATGTAATGGCGTTGTATGACGCACGAAATCAGATAACACAAGGATTACTATCATGACATGGGTAGCCGCAGCGGTTGGTGGAAGCGCCGTTCTTAATTACATATCAGGGCAAAATCAAGCAGACGCTGCAAAAAAAGCCGCGCAACTGCAAGCGGATGCTGCAAACCGTGGAATTGATATTCAGAATGAACAGTTCAAGTTAATCAATGAGCAGCAACGCCCGCAACGCGAATTAGGCTACAAAGGTATTAGTCAGATTTCGGGCATGATTCCGTATCTGACGAAACAGTTTGGTGCTCAAGATTTGCAAGCAGGACTAGCACCTAACTATGACTTCATGCTTAGTCAAGGTCAAGGCATCAATGCAGCAAAGGCAAATCAAGCCGGTGGGATGATTGGCGGCAATGCTTTGCAAGGTCTTAACCAGTTCACGCAAGACTATGCAGGAAATGCCTATCAAAATGCGTTTACCAACTTTCAAAATCAGCAGACAAACATTTACAACCGTCTTGCTGGGATTGCAGGTATAGGTCAGACAGCACAAAATGCAGTCAATACCGCAAGCGGAAACCTTGCAAATAATGTGTCAAGTCTTGGCGTAGGTGGAGCAGCAGCTACAGGCGCAGGATTGGTAGGTGCTGCCAATGCTTACGGCGGCGCTGCAAGCAACATCGGTAACAATGCAATGTTAGCCGCGCTTATGTATAAGCCAACGCCCGCGCCAGCAGGAGGCGTTAACATGACACCAACATCAGCAGGCGGTGGATTTGAATTTCCGATAGCTTAAGGATGAATCATGGCAGATTTTGGATTTAATACAAACATTCCCCAAGGTGTGCAACCTCTAAGGACAAATCTTGCTGACATGGTTAACACCGCAGCGGGATTGCAAAGCTATCAGCAAGCGCGGGAAGTTAATCCGTTGTTGTTGCAACAAGCACAACAAACAACGCGCACAGGGCAGATTGCGTTAGGGGTTGAAGAACAGAAAAACACCGAGCGCAACAATGTCATGCAGTTTATGTCCAACCCTGAAAACTATCAGACAAATGGACGCATCGACATTGACAAGATGAACAAGTCTCTCCCTGCCATTGCGCCGCTAACTCATGGCGATGTGATAAGCAGATTTACTACGCTGGGACAAGCACAAACGCAAGCTATTGATGCAAAGCAAAAGCTAACGCAAGAACAACGCAGTATAGTGGCTAGTAGGTTTGCAATTTTAGGCAGAAGTGGGGTGCAGGACAAAAACGCATATTTGCGAGAAATGGAACTGCTGAAACAAGAAAATCCCGAAAATCCTGATTTGCATCGACTGATTGACGCATATAAAACAACGTGGGCAGACATTCAATCAGGGCCGAATTTGCCGGGAATTGCGATTGCTGGCGCACAAACGTTGCTTAAGCCGTCTGAGCAGCAAGCACTTGCACCGACTGTTGGAACACTTAGCACAGGCGCACAGGTATTTCCGACAATTACTACGCCGTCTGTTGGTGGTATGCCGCCTAGCATTCAAGTTGGTAGACAAGCAATAGCACCAATAGAATTGCCGCCCGGCTCTCGCATGGTTGACACTGGTCGCGTTGACGTACACAACAATCCAATTTTCAACGTGTTTGATGCAACCGGCAGGGCAATTGGACAAGTAACAGTTCCTACAAATGCACCGGAATCGTCATTGCCGGGTGCTACACCAACTGCACCGCGTCCTGTTGTGCCTCAAGCTGCCGCACCTGCTGCGCCTTCAATGGGTGTAGTAAGAATGCCAGCAAATGAAACTGAAGCAACAATGACGGCAGCAAGAAACATACAATTAACAGCAAACAAAGCCGCAACAAGTGTGCCGCAAAGCCAATTCAATGCAAACCAAATCATTAAATTGGCAGATGAAGCTGCAACAGGTAGAGGCGCAGATTTGCTGCAAGGATTAACTGGTGGATATGCAGGTCTTGGTCTTGTTGGAAGCACAAATATGGCTGATGCTTTGAACAAGCTAGGTCATTACATGGCGCTAGAGACTGCTAACCTTGCTTCCGCGTCAGGACTTGGAACGGATGCGGCACGCGGCATTGCTGAAAGGATGACGGGCACAACGTCATGGACTGCTGACGCTATCAAAAGCACAGCCCGCATCAATCGTGCTATGTCTACAGGCATTGACTTGTTTAATCAAGGCGTAAACAATGCAGTAGCGAAAGCAAACAATAGCCCAATCGCAGCACGAGAATTCCAAAATATGTGGTCACAAGTTGCAGAGGTAAACGCATTCCGGTTGATGGATGCAATAAAAAATAACGACACAGTTGCTGGACAAGAATTGATAAAAGAACTTGGTGGCCCTAATTCTCCAAAACTAAAACAGCTTAAGTTGAAGGTTAGTACCATTAACAACATGATCGGCGGTCAATAATGGGCGCGAGAGATGAGTATTCTTCTGCCGCGATTGATGATTTTGTCAATCAATCGGTAGGCAAATCTCCGGCAAGGCAAGCGCCTGCAAGACAAGCGCCAGTCAGACCGGATACGGTTGTATCGCCATCGCAACAACAAGACCGCGACCGCGTGCGTTTGCGGATTCTGCAAGACGAGCAAAAACTTAACCCTGACGATGCAACCTTACGCACGCAGATACAAGGACTGCGGGCAAAACTAGGTGTAACTGGCGGCGAAGTGCCGAGCGATTATTCGTCCGAATCCATTGATAAGTTTGTTACTGAAAGCACTGGAGAAGCGCCGAAAACTGTGCGAGCAATGTCCGGTCGTTTGAGTCAAATTCAACGTAACATTAATGAAGGTATTACTTCAAATAGTGAAATTTTACGCACGTTAGTGCAAAACCCTGCGGCTACGGTTGCGGGTGGTCTTGCAGGTCTTGTAGGAACGATTCTTCCCGGCCCTGCGGGTCAGGGGGCAAATTGGGTTGAACGTGTCACCGGCGCATTAAGCTATGAACCAAAAAGCCAGCAAGCAAAAAATGTTACCGAGGCTTTGGCTGTTCCCGGAGAATATGCAGAGAGATACATTACAGAGCCAGCAGGATCGGCTGTGGCGCAAGTTTCTCCTGCTGCGGGTGCTATCACTAAGGGCGCGTTAACTGCTGCGCCAATGGTTTTAGGTTTGCGTGGTGGCCCAAAACGTCCGACTGTTGAGGTTTCGCCTGCCCGCGTAGTGCCGCCGGGTGA
>Ga0102860_1000154_pt1 | contig 18827 bp, 26 predicted proteins | sample Colrivmeta1449A3_FD_84496 | JGI IMG/M metagenome (GOLD analysis project Ga0102860, IMG submission 84496) | Estuarine microbial communities from the Columbia River estuary - metaG 1449A-3 | ecosystem: Environmental > Aquatic > Marine > Intertidal zone > Estuary | place: USA: Columbia River...
AGCCAGACCTGCCCGACGCAGACCGCCGCCGGATCGTAGTTGTCGATCTGGATGATGCCGTCCCTGGTGGTGCGGTCGAACCCGCTGATGGAGCCGGTCACCTTATAGTTCAGCACCGTCTGCCCGTCGGCGTCGGTGACGCGCAGCTCGTTGCCGCTCGCGTCGATCACGTCCCAGAATTCCGACAACACAGACGGGATGGTGATCTGCACGTCAGAGGCTGTCGCCGCTGCCGTCGCGTCGACCGAGATCGACCGGCGGAACTGAGGCACGGTACTGCCGACCCGGACCCATGCCATCAGGACACCTCGCTCAAGTAGAGGAACTGTGCCGCGCCGACGATGGCCGGCATCCCGCTGCTGCTCATCGCCTCCAGGCGGACGGCGACCTCACACAGCGGAGCCTGGAGCAGCGCGATCCCCGACGGGGCCACTGCCCGGACAGCAGCGCGGATCGAGGTCATCAGATCGAGGCTCGCATTCTCGCGCGCCTCCGGGGTGCTGTCGGTCGCGGCAGCAACACACACCAGATCGAGCGTGAGCCGCGTCTGGTAGCTCGGAAGGTCAGGGCCGAACTCATCGCCGATGTCGCCCACGGCGACCCAGATGACGGGCGGGGATGGCCCCTCCGTCAGCGTTGCCGGGCGGCCGATGACGACCTTCGAGGTCATGCCGGAGATCGCCTGGAGCGCCGTAACCACTGCGTTCCGGATCGTCTGTTCCTGGCTCATGCCGTCACCCCGTCAACGATGATGCGCTGCAGGCGGTCGATGAGCCGGGGCTGCACCGCGTCGAGCGCGGGGCGCAGATAGGGCCGGGCGGGGATCTTCACCGACGGCTTCAGCACGAACCAGATCCGCCCCTCTGCGTCGGCCAGGAGGCCGCCCGCACCGCGCCGGATGAAGTGGAGGCCGCTCTTTCCGCCACCCCGTGCGACGCCCGCGCCGGTCAGGGCGGGGCCGACCGGGATCTTCAGGAAGCGGCCATTCTTGGGGCGGATCGTGCCGCCCTCCTCGTGGATGCGGGCATACGGCACCCGGCCATCAGCAGTCCCGGCCCGCAGCACGATGGAAATATTTCCACCCTCCCCCTCGACTGTCCCGGCGATGGACGCGCGCAGGCGACCGGTGCGGACGTTGAGGGTGGTGGTGGCGTTCTCTTTGGCCTTCGCCTCTGCGTCGAGCGCGGTGGCGACAGCGGCGCGGCGCAGCTCGGCAGGGAGGGTGCGCGCGAGGGCATCGAGGCGGGCGGTGAGGTCGGACGGGCTCATACCGGCACCAGGGCGCGCGGCAGGCGGTACGGCGCTAACAATTGTTTCGTCTCGGCAGGCAGATCGGCGGGCGTGACCAGCCCGACCGACGCGCCGCCGACGCTCTGAGAGGTGAACGAGAGCGTCTGCCGCTTGTCGTAGAGGGCGCGGACGGCGATGCGGGCCGCCTGCTTGAGGTTCTCCGGCACCGTCGCCCAGCCCGCGACGTAGGTGCTCTTGATGGCGCGGCGGGCTGTGGACCACGATCCGTGGCTGGCGTCCCAGTCCAGCTCGACGAGCCCGCGCTCGCCTTCGACCAGAGTGAAGTCACCGGAGGCGACCTGATCGGACGCCCGGTAGCTGCGGTCCTGGCTGTCGTAGATGCTGGTGATGCTCGTCACCGGCCAGACATCCAGCACCAGCAGCCGCTCACCCGGCCCGTCCTGGTACCGGGTGTAGGTGGCGCTCTCCATCGTCGGCGCAGCACCCGCTGATACCGACGGGTAGCCGCACCAGGCCGCCATCGCCGCCCCCACAGCGCTGATCAGCGAGGTCAGCAGCGTGTCCTCCGTGCTCCCAGAAGAGAGCGCGGGGATCATCTGCTTTGCCTCTGAAGTGCTGATCAGTGCCATTGGGCGGTCTCCGGTACGGCGCCAGTACGGCGCGGTGCATCAGGTGAGGTCGCGGATCGGGGTGAGCTGGCAGACGACCTCGTGGTTGTACGCAGGGCCGGTTCCGGTGTTGGCGACCTCGACGGTGATCACGCCGCCAGCATCGATCTCCAGATCCAGCCCGGTGCCAGTGATGGACAGGCCCTTCACCGAGCCGGCCGCCAGGGCGCTGCCGCCGCTGCTGTTCGTGGTGTGCGCGGCCAGCGTCGCCGACGCCTTCTTGATGCTGGTGGTGATGTAGTTGCTGGCGTGCGTCGAGACCGCCGTCTTCGGCAGGATGCTGATCGCGCTGACCCGCACCTTGAACGGGTACGGATTCATGATGTAGTTGGTGTCTGCGGCGTTCGTTCCGCTGACGCCGATCTGGCCTGACTGAGTGTTCATTGGGGTTCCAGGGGAGGGAGGTGGTGCGGGGAGGCGGGGAGCGGGCGGCCAGCGAGACCGCCCGTCAGATCAGAGCCAGTTGTAGCCGTAGGTGACGACCTTGGAGCTGCTGCCGGAGAGCGTCTTGAAGGTGCGGCGCAGGGTGGCCACGAGGTTGAACGCGCCGCGCGTGATGTCCTTGTCGAGCTCCACCAGGGACGCCCGGCGCTGGTAGTGGCTGAACTCCTCGCGGGACACGACCAGCACGCCGCTCTTGGCGCCGGAGCCGGTGTACAGCCCGGTGGTCGCCATGTCCGCCGTGAGCCAGCGGGTCATCACCACAGGCACGCCGCTGATGGCCGCGAGCTGGCCGCGCAGCAGGGTGGCATTCTGTCCGAGCTTGTCCACGGTGAGGACGTTGCTGTCCGTCATCAGCTTCTTGAAGAAGACTTCCGGGGAGACCAGGATCACGGCGTCCATGCTGCCGCGCTCACCGAGGCCGCCCATCAGCTCCTCCATGACCTTCGCGACGGTCTGCCCGGCGCTCTGATCGGTGGTGGTGCTGCGGTCGACGGCGATGCGGCGCAGACCCTTGAAGGCGCGGCGGTGATCGGACGCCCCGCCCAGGCCGGAAGCGCCCCAGCGGCTGCGGGCGTTCCACGTCGCGATCGCATCCTCATGCGTCGCGGTGGAATCGCCGTTCACCATCGCATCCTCGTACCCGTCGCGCAGGGCGCGGGAGAGGCGGCGCTGGATCTCAGGCAGCAGCGGCACGATGCTGTCTTCGGCGGCCGCGTCGTCGATCAGGACGCGCGCCGCAAAGCCCACCGGCTCGATGGTGGTGTTGGCGGTCGTCGGCGTCGAGGCGGTGTACTGCGCGGGGTCGTCGCTGGTGACCTTGCCCTTCAGGTAGGGCCGGATGATGTCGGTGATCGACGGCACCACGATGGGGCCGGGGATGTCCACGACGTTGAAGAGCGCGTCGATCCCGGCAGGCGTGTAGTACTCCTCATAGAGCTGCTGGCTCCAGGTGTCGGGGATCCACTCCGCGCCGCTGCCGGCGGTGTCGCTCATCGACTTCTCGATGGTCTTCTCCAGGGCGCTGCGGATCGAGGCCGGGGCCTTCGCCGCGTGCGACAGGATCTTGGCGTCGAGCACCGGGGTCTCTGCCATCCGGTGACCCTTCGACAGCAGGCGGCGGGCGGTGTGACGCGCCGCGCTGAGGCGGAGCAGATCGACGTGCCACTCATCGCAGGGCGCGCCATCGAGGAGCCCCTCGCGCTCCACTTCGACAGACTTGCCCGCGAAGGTGATGCGCTCGACGCCGCCCTTCAGCGCTACAGAGCCGTCAGCCTTGATGAACTTGGTGACGCTCTCCCCGGTGGGCCGGGCCTCGCGGGCATTGTCGAGCTGACGCTCGGACAGGCGCTGGTACTTGTTCGACAGGTCTTCGATAGCGGCGGCGGTGCGGGGGAGGACAGCCTTGGCCTCCTTGACAAATTCGATCACTTCATTCGGGGTCATCGGGGTGCTCCGGCCAGCCAGGACTCCAGGCTGGTATCAGGGGTAGGGGCAGGGGGGACGGGGGCGGACAGCTCGCGCGCCGCCAGGAGGCGAGGCAGGAGACGGGAGATGATGCGCTCGACGTCCGGCTCGCTGAGGCCGGGAACGGGCGCAGGAGCCGAGCGCTGGGCGAGGGCCTCCTGGTTGGCAGGCACCGCGACGACGGAGATCTCCAGCAGCTCGTTGTCGTAGTAGGCGTAGCCGTAGGGGTTCTCTTTCCCGTCGGCGTAGTAGGGGTCGTCGGCGGGGAACTCGCTGCGGCGGGTGGCGCGGCCGGGGATGAAGCCGACGGAGACCGCCGACAGCAGGCCGTCCTTGACCTTCTGGCCGATGCGCTGGCTCCGCTCGTCAGAGCCCCACTTCACATCGACGACGAGCGCGCCGTCGCGCACCTCGACAGCAGCAGCGCGCCCGACGGTGCTCTCAGCGCTGTAGTCGTGGTCGATCTGGATGACCGGGTTGAGCTTGTAGCTGTCGAGCTTCCAGGAGGCCTGATCCACCACATCGCCGTAGCGGTCAGACGCGGCGGTGCTGGCGATGAACGTCGCGCCGTCGTCGGTCGGCGGGGTCGCCCGCTGTACGAGGAAGAGCCTTCTGACCACGTTCACGCTGACTCCTTCACCACCGGGACGATGGTGCACCTGCAATTCACGCACATCCCCGGAGCCGAGAACTCGCCCGGCCCCGAACCCTTCGCGCCCACATGATCCCCGCCGCCGACCGGCACCACGAACATCTCGCCCAGGTCCACTTCCTGCCCGTCGAGCGCCCGGTGAGCCTCGCGCGTCGAGCCATCGCGGGCAGCCAGCCAGCGGCGGCGGATCGTGGTGCCGCTGGCCTCTCCGGCCGCGCGCCAGGCCGCTGTCGAGCTGGTGGCCGCCGCCCGCGTGGTCTCGGTGCGGGCGATGGCGAGGCTGCGGGCGGGGCCGAACGCGGTCGCGTCCATGATGCGCCCCTGGAGATCGCCGATGGTCGCGCCGCCGGCCAGCCCGTCTGCGAGGATCGCCAGGATGGCATCCCCGGTGGCGAGGTTGATCTGCCCGACCGCCCGGCTGAGCAGGCTCTCCGCCAGCGCGTCGGCGGCGGCCTTGTCGAGCGTCGCGCCGACCTCGCGCGCAGCCCGGCCCCAGGCGACCCGGACGGCCCGCTGCATCGCGTTGCGGGCGATCTCCGCCAGCAGGCTCCGCACGCTGTCAGGGAAGATGGTCGCCAGCACCACGTCGAGGACGTCGCGGCGCAGGCTGCGGGCCTCCAGGCTGGCAAGCCGCTCTGCGATCACCTCTGACTGCCGCTTCAGGGCGCGGCGCATCGACAGCGCCAGTTCCTTCTCGCTCGGCTCGTGCACCTCATCGACCCAGCCGCGCCACACCGCCACCAGCCCGGCCTCGCGCGCCTTCTCCTCATCCTGCCCGTCGAGCTCGCCCTTCAGGGTCTCGATCAGGGACTTCATCTTGTCCCAGCCGAGCTGCCCGACGACGCCCCACTTCATCCAGGCGACGACGCCGCCGATGTTCGAGAGCGTCGGCGACTCCGGGGAGGGCCCGGCGAAGGCGTCGCCGTTGTCGAAGTGGCGGGCGGCCCATGCCTCGCGCTCCATCACCCAGTCGAGGACCGCCTTGGAGCGGTCGCCGCCCTGGTACTTCGTCCAGTACTCGAACGCTTCGCCGCCCCGCTCGGTTCCGCCCGCGCTCCAGATCTCCGGGTACTCTCCCTGGAGCGCCGCGACATAGGCATGCGGCGGGCGGGCGTAGGCGCTGTCGTCGAGGTCGGGCGCGTCCGGGTCGATGGCGCGAGCTGCGCCGCCCAGCCACAGCTCCAGGGAGGGAGAGGCGGCCCGCATCGACAGCACGCGGCCACGCTCACCGACAGCGAGGGACTGCGCCTGCGGCTGCTCATCTGCCGTCTGCACGGGGGCGTCGTCGAAGCCCTCATAGGCGGCGGCTGCGGCAGGATCCGCACCGAGCAGCACCCAGGTCGATACGCGGTCGAGGCGGGCGGTACGCGCCTCCTGCAGCGCGTCCACGCCGCTGAAGTCGTGTCGGACGCTCAACGACGGGTCGAGCCGCTTGGCGATCCGCGTCAGCCCGGCATCGATCTGGCGCGCGAGTCCCTGGAGCCGGTGCCAGTAGATGTTCGACTGCTCGCGGGCCGTCGCGTAGTTGGCGCTGGGCAGCCCGACCCGGGTGGGCGGCACGCCGAACGCAGCCAGCACGGTCTCGCGCGTCAGGGCGCGGGCCTCGCTGAACTCCAGGTCACGCGGCGTGAAGGATGGGAATTCCACCTTCGTGCCTGAAGACAGCACCATCGCGGGGCGGTTCTCGCTGACGATCCGGCCATAGGCGTTGGCGATCTCCTCGCGCACCTCCTTGGGCCACATGTCGCCCTCGGCTGACGGGCTGAACACCGCCGACGGGCGGCCCTGCCGGGCAGTCGTCGCGGCCAGGCGCGCGGCGTTGAGGTCGGCGTTGAGGTCGGCGGTGAGCGCGCGGATCAGCCCCTCTCCGAGCAGTCCCTGGGGTCCGTACTGCCATGCGGTGAGCCGCCAGTGGATCAAGAGATCCACGTCGTAGCCGACAGCCACGCCGCCGGGGGGGCTGTACTCGTAGCCGGCGGGGCCACCGAACGCGCCCGGCACGACGCGGGTGAGCTCGGGATGGAGCAGCGGCAGGCTGTCCGGCAGCCGCCCGGCCTGCCCGACCATCAGCGCGAAGGCGTTGCCGGGGAGCAGCAGGTGGGCGATCAGCGTCGCCATCCACTCGCTCCGGGTCTGCCATGACGTCGGGCGCTCCAGGAGGGCGCGCAGGGCGGGGATGTCTACCACCTCCGACGCCTCCCCATCCCCCCGCACGATCCGCACCGGCAGCCCGGCCAGATCGGTGCTGATGGCATCGACGCAGGCACGCACCCACGGGAATTGCGCGAACGCCGTCAGGCTGGCATGTACGCCGAAGTCGGGGGCGGTCGGCTGGCCCACACCGGCACCGGCAGGTGGAGGCTTCGGTGCCTCCTCCATCAGCCCGGCGGCGCGTAGTATCGAGGTGAACCAGCCCATCTGTACAGAATATGGGGTGCTGGCGGCGGCGCAACGGTCAAATAGGTCAGGACGCCCCGGCACCCCGGACGCGCTTCAGCCAGAGGCACAGGTAGCGCAGCGCGTCGAGGCTGTGGTTGTCCTTGTCCACCGGCACCTCGCGCACCTTATCCGCCCACCGGTAGCCCTCCATCTCCCGGATCAGGTCGGTGCAGCACTCGTGCACCACCAGGCCGGGCATGCCCTCCGCGTCCGGCTCCAGCAGCTCAGCCACCGCGTTGACGCCCTCGCGTATGTCCTTCGGGCTGGCTGCAGTCACGATCCCGCACTCCGCCGCCAGCGTCCGGCGCTGGTCCAGCCCGGCGCTGTCCGCCACCGTCGCCTCGACGACCTCGGCACCGGTCAGTTGCTTGACTTCCAGCCCGTTCTGCCCGGTGGTGTACTGCGTCCGGTAGAAACACCGGTAGATGTGCAGCAGACCCGACGACGGATCGCGCGCCGCCCACAGACAGCAGAACGGATCGCGCACCCCGAAGTCTATGCTACGCCACCTGCGCCACTGGGCTGGCAGCGCTGCCGCCGCGACGACATGTAGATCGCGCCGCCACTGGGGCCAGACGCGCCCTTCGAGCTGTACCCACTCGCCGCGCTCTCTCGCCGCCCGCTCGCCTGCGCCGAACTGGCTGAGCAGCTCGCGCAGGACGTCCGGGGAGACATGCGGGTTATCGGTGCCGAAAATCACCGTTGCAGCGACCGTCGGCTGAGGCACCTTCGCGTACCGCTCATACACCCAGGTCAGACCCATCAGCCCCGGAGTAAACGTGATGAGCGCGCGTCCGTCGTAGTCTGCGAGGCGCATCAGCAGTTCGTTCCACGCTGGCTCGTCGCCCGGCTCCTCATCGCACCACACGGCGTGGATCGCGTCCCCCTGGAAGCCCTCGCGCCCCTGCGCCCAGGCCTTGCAGACGATCTTGCCGCCGTTCGGCAGCACCGCCTGCGCCTCGTTCTCCGCTGTCCAGTTGCGGCAGCGGGTTCCGGCCGGGAGGTAGCGATCCAGCTTGTCGCGGACGTACCGGCGGCTGTCGGGGAAGGTCAGCGAGACCGCCCACACCATGCCCGGCCCCGGCTGGATGTGGCGACCGTCGAGGCCGTTGGCTTCGAGCCATGCGCGGGTGTGCGGGTGATCCCGACCGAGTGCATGCGCGACTGCCCACTGCGCGCCCAGGTCGGTCTTCCCGGCCCGGTTGCCGCCGTTGACCATCGTGATGCGGCGACCGCTCAGCGCGAGCTGCGCCGCCCGTCGCTGGCTGGTGCGCGGCAGCTCCCGATCCCAAAGCCGAGCATGAGCCAGCGGTGCAGTACGTCGCGCATCCCTGCGAGCTCGCGCCCTCGATGCGACAGTCTCGCGCCCTCCGCTCACCGCCGCGACTCTTCGCGCACCGCGACAGCCAGCTCCATCAGCCCGCGCTCTTCGAGGATGAGGGCAGCCTCCTGAAGAATCAGCCGCGCATCCGCCCCGGCGTCGGGCGCGATACGGGCGGTCACCTCGCGCCGCTCGCCCGGCTCCAGGCCGGAGATCCTGGCGAGGATCATCTCGCTCGCCTTCAGCCGGTCCCTGTCCGCCGTCGCCGCGCGCCCGCACTTGTCGCAGGCGGGCGTGCCGCGCAGCACACCGAGCACGGCGCCGATGGCCTCCCCGGCAGCGCCCACGAGCTGCCCGGCTGCCTCTCCGGTGATCTGGTCACGGATACGCTGTATTTCTGACTGGACTTCTTCAGAAGTATCCCATGTTTTTACAGTATCCTGCGCCGCCTTGTAGTGCTTCGACAGAGCAGCGAGGCTCTCCCCCACAGCCCTCCGGCTGGCAAAGTCGGCGGGGATTCTCCTCACCTCTGTCCTTCTCTGTCCTTCTCTTTCCTGATCCGGCGTACCGCCCCCGTCACCGCCGCCAGCGTGGACTCGCGAGGGCCGTCCTGCCGCGCCGCCCGGAGATGGTAGCGCAGCGTCCCCCGCGCCAGCCCAGCCACCTGGGAGACCCGATCCACCGGCAGGTCGCCGATGATGTCAGCCAGCGTCTCAGCCGACCCTCCTGCCGCCCTGGCCCTGTCCTTCAGCGAGGTCATCGGCTCCTCTCCATCTCGATCCGCACCTCCCCGATCTGATCGCCGCACTCCCACCCGACCACGCCGTCCTCCTCGTAGACGTCGAGAGGCCTGCACCCCGCCTCTGTGCAGATCTCCGCCGACGCGACGACGCACCCCGCCCGCACGTCCTCGGCCAGCTCCGGCGCGTGCATCTTCACCAGCCCGACAGCGTGCCGGATCTCCGCCTCGGTGGCCTTCGCGCCACCCCAGACCCGATTGAGCAGCAGCATGACCCTGTCGAGGTCATGCCAGCCAGCAGAGCCGCGCGGGCGCTGATCCCGGCGCTTGTAAAGGTGAGCGATCAGCTCGCTGGCGCTCATGCCGCCCCCATGTGCCGGCGCCAGGCCGGATGCACCGTCGGCGGCCAGCCCGGCGGGATCAGGCAGCGGGCGCAGCTCTCGTAGCCGCCCCAGGGCAGCGGGCGGGTGATGTCGAGGCCGCTCCCGCCACAGACGATGCAGCCGGGGGCGCGCCGCTCGGTCGCCTTATACCGCTCACCCTGGGGGGGTATAAGGAGGGTATAAGGAAATGACCGGCGTTCAACCGATGACCTTATACCCTTATACCCTCTTATACCCTTAGAGAGAGTATGGAGAGGCAGGGACGGCGCAGTGCAGCAACCGGAACCGCAGAACAGGGTATAAGGGTATAAGAACCCGCTTCCAACCTGGATCGAGGAGGGTATAAGGCAGGGTATAAGGAGGGTATAAGGAGGGTATAAGGAGGGTATAAGGCTCACGATTCAACCTCCACTTTCGAGGGATCGGGGACGTAGCAGTTGACCGCTTTTTTGGCGGTTTTGCACCACGCGACCTTGTGCATCCAGCCCACCGCCGCCATGCACGCGCCGAGGCGGGTCTTGTCCGCCTGGGTCTGCATCCCCAGCGGGCGGGAGATCACGTCCGCCAAAAGGCGCGCAGCGGTGATCGCCGTCTCCGGCTCATGGCTGCGCTCGGGCTGGGACAGCCACACGCTCAGAGGCTCCTCCCAGGGGTCGGTCTTGCGAAAGGGGCGCTGCAGCAATTCCAGCTCGGCCTCCTCTTTGGGCGTCAGGTGCCACTGCTCCCCGCTGTCGAGGCGGACGCGCGCCTCGGCCCAGAGCTGATCCCGGTTGGCGCGGATCCAGGCGAGGTCCACGGTGGTAGAGATGACCGGCCAGAAGCGGCGGGCGCCGGTCGGGTCGTTGAGCAGCTCCTTGTCGTTGCAGGTGCCGACGAAGACGCACCGGCGGGGATGCTCCCCGGAGCGCTTCGCGTGCAGTCGCTGGTAACTGTCCACCTTGACGGTGAGGAAGTTCTTGAAGACGTTCCGGTCGACGCGGTTGGCGAGCAGCGGCGTCATCTCCCCGATCTCATGGATCCAGGCATCGCCGAGCTGCTGGAGGCCCCGGATCTCCCCGATGCGGATCTCGGTCTCGTTGAAGAATTCGGCACCGGCGATCGCCTCCATCGCCCGCGTCTTCCCCTTCCCCTGCTTGCCGACGAACACCAGCATGGTGTCCATCTGGCAGCCCGGCCGCAGCGCCCGCGCCGCAGCGCCGATCATCCAGCATGCGCCCATCCGGCTCAGGAGGGGGCCGTCCTCGACGCCCAGGCCGCGTTGCATCCAGGTGTCGAGGCGGGGCGTCCCATCCCACGCCAGCCCCGTCAGGTAGTCGCGCAGGGGGTCGTAGCTGCGCTTCCGCGCCACCAGATCGACCACGCCCGCCGCGACGTCACGGCCCACCTGGATGCCGTAGACCCAGGAGAGCCAGTCGGTGGTGCCAGCGTCGTCGGCGTCGGTGTAGAGCCTGCCGCCCCGCTCGGCCCGCTGCTTCATCTCGTTGAAGCGGAGCGAAGACCAGTGGGGGTCGTTCTCGATCACCACCCGCGCCTGGACGCGCCGGTCGTCGCGGGCGCGCCTGGGGATCTTCTTCAGCGCCGCGATGGTGCCGCTGTCGGGCCGGTCGTCGTCGCCGATGGCCGCCTCTTCCGGGGCTGCCGCCTTCGCCTTCGGCGGAGCCACCAGGGCCGCGATCCGCTTGCCGATCTGCCCGACCGCCGCCATGTCTCCGCGCCCCGCCGCGTCGCGCAGCTCGGCCTGCAGCACCGCGAGCCGCTCGACAGCCACCGCCGCCGCCAGCGCCCGCACCGACGCGGGGATCGCCTCAAGAATCGGGGCGTGCTGCGGCGCGACGCACAGCATCATCAGCGCATCGCTGTGTCCCGGCGCGTTTCTATGCGTCGGCGGCGACATGGCGAGGTGCGCCAGGGCGGTGTTGAGGTCGCTGACCGCGCCCGCCTCGATGCCCTCGGCGAGCCACTCCGCCAGCGCCTCATGCTGCGGGCGACGACAGAGCGCCGGAGACCAGCCCTCCGCCTGCGCGATCGCCAGCCCGGTGCGCCCGTACATCAGCAGCGCGCCGATCATGCCGTGTTCGATCTCGTAGCTGACGGATCTGTCCGTCGGACGCCCTTCATGTGCCATTTGTTACCCCTGCCTGGGAATAGAAATGCGGGAGAGAGGGCGCCGCCCCAGGCAGGACGCCAGCACCGTCTCTCCCGCGAGAGGATTGAAGCTCATCGAACCGCCACCGCGAGGAAGTCCACCCCGCTGCATCGCTCGCCCACGATCAGCAGCTGCTCCGCGCCGAGGCTGCACTCCCCGCGCGCCGCCACCCCGCGCCGCCACCGGTGCCACATCGGCCCGATCTCGCCCCAGGGCAGCCACCAGGCGGCGCTGTCGAGCAGCAGCGCGATCCCGGCGATCAGGTGCGCCCGGCTGGCTGCGTCGAGGTGATCGGCCTGGTGGTCTTTGACCTGCTCCAGCGGCCAGCGGAGCGTGCTTGACCAGCTCTTCAGGTCGCACACCACCGTCTGCCCGCCCCGGCTGATCACCCAGTCGCAGGCGGCAGAGCCGATCACCGTCGCGTTGTAGCCCTTCTGGATGCAGACAGGCGGGTGCTGGCGCAGGCAGTACCACCCATCGCGCCGGTACACCCCGATCTGCTCCTCGGCGACCTGCTCCCAGTCCATGCCGCGATTGGCATGGGAAACCTCAGTTTGCTCAGGGAACAGGGGGATGGCGTTCACGCGGCCACCTGATCGGGAGCGGTCAGAGCCTGCGCGGGCGCGATCACCCGCAGCCCGGCCTCCTCGACGGGGACGCCGTACAGCGCCACCAGCCGGCGCAGCTCGTCGAGCGGGACGCTGTTGCGCTCGTTCTCCCAGAACGAGATCGTGGACTGGATCACGCCGATCTGTTCGGCGGCCTGGGCCTGCGTCAGCCCCGCGCGCTCGCGCCAGCGTCGCAGCCATCCACCAGTGGTGGTCGGGTGGGGTCGGGTGGGGCTTGCCGAACAGGTCATACGCGCATATTAGCCTATGACATGGAGGAACGCAAGCATGTCAGCAGGTATGAGCGACAGCATGACACAGTGGCACACCGAACTCAGGGACATGCGCGTCGCGGCCGGGCTGACGCAGAAGCAGATCGCGTCCGCCATCGGCCTGGACCAGTCATCGATCTCCTCCTACGAGACAGGCAGGCGCTTCCTGCCTACCGATCTGCTCGACAAGTGGGCGGAGGCCTGCGGGGCCACAGTCGAAGTGCGGCGCCCCGACCCGCTGGATCTGGGCATGGGCAGGCTCTCAGCGCTGCATCTCGCAGAGATCCGCCAGATCGCCGAGGTCTGGGTCACGATCCCCGGTGAGACCCGCCGCCGCCTGATCTCGCTCCCCGCTGACCTGCGGAATGAGCTGATCAGTCTGGCGCTCTGCTGGGGCGCCCTCCCCTCCGACACCCGGCGCGCCGTCGTCCTGCTGGCACAAAGCCGATAGTGTAGCCGGCGGACTTACCCCAGACATAGACTCCAGTCGCAGTACCTCGGCTGTGAGAAGATCGTCAGACAGTGTACTCATCGCGTTGATGGCACGGGCGAGCATCGCCGGTCGTTTGTTGCTGAACATGCCAGCCACATAACCCAGATGCCCTGCCGGCATGTTGCGCAATATTGGTATCCACCGATACCGTATGTCAAGACGACGTATTAGTCCTTGACATGAGGGGAGACAGGTCATAGACTAATATCGTCAGGAGGCTTCCGACGATGCACACCCTCTCCCCCCTCTCTCACCTCCACACCACCGACCTGCTGTTCGGCCTGTTGCACGACATCCAGGCCGCCGCCTGCGACTGCGACGACGCCGCCCTCGCTGAGATCGCCATCGACGCCGCGCAGGACATCGCCGACGCGATCCGCGACCAGGGCGAAGCCGAGACCGGGCCGCTCTACGACGACTGCGACGACGACTACGACGACACGCACGAGCTGGACTGCGACGATCTCGCCTCCGCTGATGAGGTGATGTGATGATCCAGCGCATCCCCGGCGGGCGCTACATCATCGGCAACCCGCCCAGCCAGCCCCCTCCCCCCGCCTGCACCGTCTGCAACGACAGCGGGGTGGTGACGTTCCCCGAAGGCGAGATCGCCTGTCTGATGTGCCGCTCCGGGGTGCCGATGTACCGCCCGCGCATGGTCAACATCCCCTGTGAGTCCTGCGGCGTCGGCATCGAGTCTTGCGAGTGTGAGCTGTGAGCCGCGCCCGTGGCCAGGGCGGGCCGAAAGCCGCCCACGACGCGCTGTTCACCGCCGAAGTCCGCCGCGCGTTCTGTGCGCGCCTCCGTGACTTCGGGCTGGACTATGGCACGGTCGCCGACGAGCTGGGCCGCCTCGGTCTGCCCCGCCCGTCGGCTGGCTCTGGCGCGTGGCGGGCGCTGATCGTCGCCACGGCCCGCATGAGCAGCGGCGACGCGATCACGCTGGCGGAGGTCGTCTCCCGGCTCTACGACGCGCAGATCCACAGCCAGAGCGCGCCGCCTGCCGACGCTGACGGCTACCTCGACAGCCTTACCGCGCCCCCTGCGCCCGCCGCATGCGTCGCGCCGCGCTGCGCCCTGGCCGCCTGCTGTGCGACGACGCCGGCCAGCGGGGAGACCTGCATCAAAGTGTGGGTGGTGTGCGTGGCGGGCTGGAAGGCTGGCGACTGCTCGGCGCCGACGGGAGGTGACCTGTGAGCGACCTGCTGATCCTCGTGCAGATCCTCGCCACCGTCGAGGCCGGCCTGATCGCCGGGTACGGATTCCGCCTCATGTGTCCCCCTCGTCGTCGTCGTGATCGTCGTCGTCGTCAGGCGACCTGATCCCCAGCAGCGCCGCACGGATCCCCGGTTCGACTCCGGGACGGCGCATCATCATCCAGGAGTGTAAAATGCTGATCGTCGTCGGATGTGGAAGAACAAAGGCTGCTGGAGCGTGTCCGGCTGCCGACCTCTACACCGGATGTCTATTCCGCGCCGCTCGCCAGTACGTCGAGGCACAGGGCGCCCCCTGGGCCATCCTGTCGGCCCTCCACGGGCTGATCTGGCCGCTGGCTCGCATAGCTCCATACGACCTCAGCATGCATGAGCGTCTACGTCAGCCGCCGGTAGAGCTGGCCCGGTATCAGGCCGATGTGCGGGCGCAGCTCGGCCTGGCACTCGCGATCACCGGAGCTACGCGCATCGAGGTACACGCTGGCCTGCCCTACGTCGAGCTGCTCCGGTCTCTGTCGCCGGTGCCGGTGTCCAGCCCCCTCGCCGGCCTGTCCATTGGGCGCCGCCTCAACTGGTACGCGCAACAGGAGGGCGTTGCCCATGTCTCGATCTGAATTCGAAGCCACCGACACCCGCCCGCGCCTCTGCCCGATCTGCGAGCAGCGCGGCCCCAGCCGGAACCACACGGTCTACGGATGGGTCTGCTACCTCTGTCTGCAGCGCTGGCAGTCAGGCCGGGACGCCGTCGCCCTCGCCGCAGAGGACACCCGCCGCGCCGCCCTTCCCGTCGCGCCGCCCATCACCATCCAGTCCCCCGCCCCGGTGCTGCGCGCCCGGCCCACGGAGACCGCCTCCACCCCTGCCCCCGCGCCGCCTGTCGATGCCGACACTGGCGCATCAATCCCGCTTTCTAACAATATTACCCCGGAGACAGAATGGGTTCCCGCCGCAAAGAGCCTTCCCACCGCCTCGCCGCCCGACGCCTCGCCGGTCGAACCGCCCCCGCCCGCGAAGACCGCGCCCAGCCCGACGACTGCCAGACCTGCGGAGCCGGTGTCGCGGAAGGCTGTGCCTGCCACCAGGACCGCCGCCGTGGGTGGTGAGGCCGATGCACTGATCCAGGACAAAGTGCAGGACGCCATGATGGACGAGCCGAACCTCTCCAGCGTCGTCCTGGCCGCCCGCCTCGGCATCAGCGCGGGCGGCGTCCGCTCCTGCGTCTGCCGGCTCCGCAAGCGCGGGGTGCTGCCCCCGCCCGCTCGCCAGTACGCCCCATCTTCGCGCCCGCGCGCTGGCGCTCAGAAGGAGGCGATCCGCGCCGCCGTGCTGGCTGACCCGGACATCAGCAGCGCCGCCCTGGCCGCCCGCCTCGGCACCAGTCCAGACACCGTGCGGAGCTGCATCAGCCTCCTGCGCCGCTCCGGCGCCCTGCCGCCCGCCCCCCGTCGCCGCGCCGAACCCGCTCCCCCCGCCGAGCCCCAGCCGCGTGAACCCCAGCTCCAGGAGCGCATCCAGGCCGCCGTGCTGGCCGAGCCTCGGGTCACCAGCACCACGCTGGCCGCGCGCTTCAACACCAGCCCCGCCAGCGTCCGCAGCGCCGTCGGCACCCTCCGCCAGCGGGGTCTGCTGCCTCCGGCGCCCGAACGCCCGCTCGTAGAGCCAGACACCATGCGCGGTCGGCTGCTGCAGCTCATCACCGAACAGCCGGGGATCTCCGCTGTCGGCGCGGCGCCCGCGCTCGGCGTCGGCATCATGGCGATCCACGACGCATCCCACGCCCTCCGCAAGAAAGGGCTGATCCTCCCCAACGATCCGGCGCTGCCGGGTCTCTACCCGCTCTCCTCGAAAGGAGCCGCCATGCCCGCTGAAAAGAAGCCCGCCGACACCGACGCCCGCCTGCAGGAAGCCCTCGCCGCCGAGGAGGCCGCCGGGACGCTGATCGCCGACCTCGCCGACGCCCTGGGCATCGAGACCGACGAGGGCGTGGACGGGGCCGATGTGCTGGTGGTGGTCAGGGCGCAGACGGAGATCGTCAAGCGGCTGATCGAGGAGAAGCAGGGTGCGATGGTGAAGGCGGACCGGCTGGAGCGCGAGGTGAAGGATCTGAAGAGCCGCGTCACCGGCCTGATGGATGAACTCGCCTCCGAGCGGCGCTCCTACAGCGACCTGGAGCGCGACCTCCGGCTCGCTGAGGTTCGGCTGGCCACGGCTACGCCGAACCTCATCGCCGCCGATCTGGAGCGCCGGATCGAGCTGTGGGGCAGCGCGTACCGGCTGGAGCAGGAGGCGGAGAAGCTGCAGCAGCAGCAGAGCGAGACACTGGCATGCGGGATCGTGTTGAGCGCTGACGAGCTGGACAGCGTCGCGGCGCTCCGCCTCGACAGGGCGATGGTGCTGCGGTCGCAGGCGCTGACGGGTGCGGCGTGACCCTCCACCTCTTCCTTTCTCCAGACGGAGTCCACTGGATCGGCTCCTGGCCCGAACTGGATCAGGGAACGGCCCTCACCCTTCACCCCCTCGCCCACGGCTGGCCGTCGATCTGGCGCGAGGCGGCGCCCTGGCTGCTGTCGATCCTGGCCGCCTATGTCGAGAGCCAGGAGCGCGGCCTGGTGCTGACGGAGATCGTGTGCTGCGGGCTGCCGCCTCACATCGTCAACACCCTCAAGCGCGGCGCGTGGCCGGAGGAGCTGGCCCCCTACGTCGATGAATTCCGGCGCCTGCCGATCACCCTGAGCTACGGCAGGATCAGCCGCCGGGAGCGGGCGATGCTGGATCGGTACGCAGAGAGCGCCCCGGCGCAGGATGCGGTGGTGATGGGGATGCTGGGGCTGGGCGCGGTCGGCGCGATGGGGGCGGTATGAGACGCAGGCACGAGCTCGCCATCCTCGCCGCCCGCCTGCTCCTGCTGTGGCGCGGGCCGATCACGGTGCTGACAGCGACAGGGATCACCGGCTGGGTGGCGGTGTCGATGACAGGGGAAGAAGCCCGACGGGCGCAGGAGGTGGATGATGGCTGATGCAGATGACCGCCGCCGGCAGCTCGGAGAGGCCGCGATCCTCTCCCCGACCGATGCAGCCGCGCTGCTGCCGATGCGGCTGGCCGATGCGCTGGCGCTGCTGCGCGAGGAGGGTCTGATCCGGTGCCGTCGAGGACGGCAGGTAGTGATCTGGGGCGATGTGATCCGGTTTTTCCGCGAGCCGGAGCCTGCTGCCAATTCGACCCCGCCCCCGACCCCCGTTAAGCCCATGCCCAGAGCAGACCTGAGACCCAAACGATGAAGCCCAAGCGACCCCGCCCGATCCATGCCGATCCGCTGACCGCCCGGGTTGCGCGAGGGCCTCGCGCAGACGCCCGGTGGTACTGGCGGGCGGATCGGGCGGACGGCTCAGGCGGACGCGAGACCGTCTGGTGCGCCTGGGGTACGGTCGCAGAGATCCAGCGCCGCCTCGGTGCCAGCGTCGCCGCCGGGGAGACCCACCGCCCCGACCCGGCCCCGCGCGCCCACGGTGCGCCGCCCACGGTTCGGGATCTGCTGGAAGTCTGGTGCGGCGGCCAGCAGCAGCGCGCCGACCTGAGCCCCGCCTCGGTGGACTGCTACCTCGTGGCCGCGCGCCGCCTGGTGGCTGACGAGCTGGGCGACGTGGCGCTGCTCGACGTGCGCCGGGCGACTGTCGAGGGCTACCGGGATCGCCAGCTCCGGGCGCGGCGGGCATCGGCGACGGTGCGGCTGGACATGACGATCCTGGGTACGGCGTGGCGATGGGCGATGGAGGAGGGCTGGGTAGCCCGCGCGCTGCCGAGGGTGCGGGTGGTGTCGCGGGGCGGGCGGCTGCGGTACACGCCCAGCCGCGCAGAGATCGGCGCTCTGGCGGCGCAGTCCGATGGCTGGCAGCGGGTGGCGCTGCTGCTGCTGGGAGCCACGGGCTGCCGGATCGGGGAGATCGCGGATCTGTGCTGGGCGCAGGTCGATCTGTCCGGCGCGCGGGTCACCGTCAGCGGCAAGACCGGGGAGCGGGTGGTGCCGCTGGGCGCGGGGATCGTGGCGACCCTGCGCGAGTGGCGCATGCAGCAGCCCGGTGAGCGCGTGTGGCCTGCGGTGTCCGCCGGGCAGGGTCTGCGGCTCGCGCTGCGGCAGGGCTGCCGCGACCTGGGGATCGCGCACGTCACCCCGCACGGGCTGAGGCGGGCTGCCGTCGATGCCCTCTACCAGAGCGGGGCCGACGTCGGCGCTGCCGCGCAGATCCTCGGTCACTCCGCCGCCACCGCGCTGCGGCACTACCGGCGGGCATCGGCGGCTGACCTCGTGCGGGCAGTCGAGCGGGCGGGGCTGGGCGGTGAAAATGGCAGCCTGTCACAGCATCCTGTCACAACGCGCACTTACCGGCGTTTGTCCGAGGGGTCGCAAGGTATGACAGAGACTGAAATAGATGTCAACGTCAAGGGACAACGCCGATAGTTTTTTCGGGTCAACTTCCCCGCGCTGCCCGACCCGGCCACGGGCTGTCACAGGGGGAGGCGGCCGGGCCGGGAGGATCTGCGACGGGCTACAATAGAGGCATGGCCACGCCCGACCATGACCCCGGCACCGACCCCCGCGCGCAGGGCAGAGACGCCGCCGACAGGGCAGGTCAGCTTGTTCTGGCGGGTACCGGGCTGAATACCGGCCCGGACAATGCCGCCTCGCGGGCTGCATCATCGCCGCCAGAGAGTAGGCAACGATGCCACGCCCGCAG
>Ga0102860_1000163_pt1 | contig 18148 bp, 12 predicted proteins | sample Colrivmeta1449A3_FD_84496 | JGI IMG/M metagenome (GOLD analysis project Ga0102860, IMG submission 84496) | Estuarine microbial communities from the Columbia River estuary - metaG 1449A-3 | ecosystem: Environmental > Aquatic > Marine > Intertidal zone > Estuary | place: USA: Columbia River...
TCAACGCCTTTGGGGTGGAGATAACGGTAGAGACAAAATTCAATGCCTAAGAAACCGCTCAAGAAGTTAATGCCGGAGGGCAAGAAGTTAAACTCTCCGGTGCGGACACCGGAAGGACCCAAGAAGTTCTCGGTCTTCGCTAAGAACGATAAAGGGAACGTGGTGCGGGTGCGGTTTGGGGACCCGAACATGGAGATTAAGCGGGACCAGCCCGCGAGGAAGAAGAGTTTCCGGGCACGTCATCAATGCGATACGAATCCGGGACCAAAATGGAAGGCACGGTATTGGTCGTGCAAGAAGTGGGAATAGATTATGCCAAAGAAGAAACTAAACAAGATGATGCCGGACGGACTCTACGCCAACATTGCAGCAAAGCGAAAGCGAATTGCCGAGGGGAGTGGGGAGAAGATGCGCAAACCGGGTGCAAAAGGTGCGCCAAGTGAAATGGACTTCATGCGCTCGGCAAAAACCGCAAAGAAGAAATAATGGGTAGGAACGTGGACAAGACCCGGGATTTGGTGGAGATAAAGCCAAACTCCGAGAAGCGGTACAGCAAGTTTAAGGATTTGAACTCCAAGGTGATTAAGTATGCTCACCTCGACGTGCCGGAGGTACACGAGGAAATTTGCGACAGGATCATCAACGGCCAAGCAATCACTTCAATTTGCCAACTTCCGCATATGCCGCACTTGGAATTGGTGTACAAGTGGTCAAGCGATCCAGACCACCCAATGTTTGCCCGGTATGAGCGGGCGGTGCGAATTCGCGCCGAGCGTTGGGTAGACGAAATTATCGCGATTGCGGACGACAACTCCGGGGACCTCATCTTGGACGAGTGCGGATCCATTATCGGAACCAATAACGCGAATATTCAGCGGGCGAGGTTGCGGGTAGAGAGCAGGAAATGGCTCGCCGGTAAATTCGCTCCCAAAGTTTACGGGGACAAGGTGGATATCACCTCGGGCGGCGAGGCACTTAAGAACCAGACACTAAACCTATCGGTACGGTCCAATGAGGACCTGGATGAATTGCTTGAACGATTACGAGAAAGAGCGCCTAATCAAGTTGATTGAAGCGGAGAAGTCCAAGCGTAGCTTGGCTTACTTCGTCGAATGCACCACCAAGGATACTTGGGGGAACAATATTAAGCTGCACGATTGGCAGAGGGACCACTTTATTCCGCTATTGTCGGCAAAACCAAGCGGGAATCGGATCAGGTTCCACGCCCCTCCGCAATACGGAAAATCAATCATTATGTCGAAGAGGTTTCCTCTTTGGCTGCTGATTAACGACCCTATGCTCCGGGTGGTGATAGTCACCTACAACCAGGATTTTGCCAATGCATTCTATGACGCGTTAAAATCGGCGGTAGTGGACGTTCAAGACCTCTACCCGGAGTTCAAGCTTACAGGGAATTTGTCCGCGGGGTTGGTTACCGCGGAGAGGAAAGCGCTCAATGACGGTTCAACCTCAGTAGTGTTCGCTACGATTGAGACGGGTTTTACCGGGAAAGGTTGCGATATCGTTATCATTGACGACCCCTACCGTGGGTTGGAGGACGCAATGTCTCCTAGCTACCGGAGATTGGTGGAGTCATTCTTCGACAACAAACTCTTTCCGCGAACGAACGAGAAAACGGATATTTACCTGATGTACCATGCTTGGGCGGAAGGGGATATTGGTGACTTCGCGGTCAAAAAATACGGGTTCCTACCAGTCAGGTTTGCGGCGGTAGCGGACGGGAAGGGGAACGACCCCACCGGGCGGAATGACGGGGACCTGCTATCACCAATGCGATCCAGGGAGTTCCTAGAAGAGCTCGCGGACAAGGAACCCAAGATGTTTGCGGCGATGTATCAGGGGATTCCGATTGCGGACGGGGAGAGAGTATTTGAGACATGGATGTTTGACGACAGGGTTCTCGACGCAAAACTCATCCCGAAGTTGTCCAAGTGGCATCGGGGGTGGGATACCGCGTACACCACCAACTCAGGCTCTGACCACTCGGCCTCGGTGTTGTTTGCGTTTGACCAGCATGAAAACCTCCACCTCAGAGGGTTTGTCAAGAAACGGGTCCCGTTGAACGAGATAACGAATTGGGCGAGCAAAATTGCGAGAATGGATCCGCCAAACACGGACCAAATTGTTGAGAAGCACAACGCCGGATATGCGGTGTACGAATACCTCAGACGTCAGCCGGGACTCGCTCCGTTTGTGGTCATGCAGAAGGTGACAGGCACGGAAGGAAAGTTACGGGCGAGGATTGCGCCATTTGCGGACATGGCCTACGGCAAACGGGTGTATATTTATCAGGAAGGGCAATGGCAGGAGTTTCTGGACGAGATGTACTCGTTTACGGGGACAATGTCGAACGAGTCGGACGATTTGCTCGCTGCACTAGCGGTGGGGTTAATCGCCAGAAAAGAAGGGCGGAGTAAATCCATGCTAATGAAGTGGCGGGATCCGTATAAGTTAATCAGATGAAAAAGAAAATAGAATCAAACACCAATCTCATGATCCCGCAATACATTGCGATTCAACACGTTCTTGCTATGGAGAACCTTATTGGTCAACGACCGATAGCACTCACCCTCGGCAATTGGGAGTATTCGGTTTCTCAGGATGATACAGACGACATCAAGGTATCCAAGTTCCCGAACGGTGTAACCTACGCGGTGGCAAGAGGGTTGGCCGCGGATAAAGTCAAGGACAGGGAGCGCCCGGTCAAGGACATGGAATACGTCAAAGAGCAATTAAGCCTGTTGGAAGACGCGTACCAGACTTTGGTTCTTAAGCGGGAGTATGTTGCGTCAATGAAACCCAACGACCCGAGCAAAGCGGTTGCGGACAAGGAACTCAGGGACCTAGAGTTTGAGTTAGAGAACTACGAACATTTCAAGTCGGAATACGTTAAACAGATAGAGGACGCCAAACGGCTGATTGCCGAGATTGACGCTCGCAAAATTCCCGTGATTCCAGAACCAGAGTTCTACGTCTTTAGTTATAAGGAAATCCAAGCGCAACTCCTCTGATGAACGTTCAAGCAATCCAGCAGCAAATACAAAATTGGTACTCACCGAATCTGCTCCAGCATATTCGGGTGTGCCAATTGGCAATGCTTGGCTTCGGGACGTCTCAGGAAGAAATCCGGGTACAGGGCAAAGCATACATTGCTGGAATCGGTTCCGGCGGACAATTCAATTACTTTCCGCCGGTGCTTCGTTCGATTGACCAGATGTCAACCAGCAATCCGATACTCAAGAACACCCGAATTCTTGAGTCTCAAATCCGCTCGGTGGACATGGTTCCGGACTGGCTTGGTGTATCGGAAATCAAGAACCTGAGTAGAAAGTCTTGGTGGCATCAACGGGTAAACGGCCTCGACGGATATGGCGGATTCAAAGACGACATGGACCGGGTGTTCATGGATTTTGCCATGCTCGGGGTAGGTTATGCCCGGGTAGGAGTTTGCGAGTACGAAGATGGCGACCGCGCTGAACTCCGGTACATTGACCCATTCTCGGTCATTAGCGATCCGTACACCGACATTGAGAATTCAGAAGGGGTAGCGGTTTGCACCATCTACGGTCAGAACGAATTTGAGCGAAGATTTCCTAAACTAGACTTTGCCGCCTACGCGGACAATTGGGCAAATGATGCTAATTTCATGAGCCGAGGTGCGAGGGTGCTGGAATACTACACCCACAACGAATACCTCGCGATGTCCGCGTCGAACGGTTTCTTTGGTGAGGTGATGGATCAGGGCGGGAACGAGCTAGGGTGCGTCCCTATCGTTCAGTTCAAGGGGTTCACTCCGCCGGGTTCCATTATTCCAATCGGCCTCGCGGAACTTCAGCTATCGTCTGCTCAGGACATCATGAACCTGACCAATACCATCCGGCGAAAGGCGTACAATGACGCGTTCATTGCGATTGAGCCAGGGTTCTTTACTCAGGAGTCTTTAGCAAAATACGCCGAGAAGCTTGACCCTCAATACCTGCAGATAGATACCGAAGAAAGCAGACGTCTGCTCCAAGACGGGGCAAAACCGTTTATTGATATGCCACGGGTGGGCGCAAACCAAGACGTCATGAACCTCTTGAATATCGCTATGGCAGATAACCGGGAGCAGTCCGCGGTATCCGCCAACGCGGCTGGAGTGGGGCAGGATACCGAAACCACCGCTACCGAGGTGCGAAGCATTGACGCAAGAATGGACGCACAATACCGCGCGCTTTTGCGAGGGTTTATTCGCCCCATGATGGTGGCCGCGGTTAAACTTGCCAAGGTGGCGCAAAGATTTGACAACGCTCCGTTCTCGGTTCCGTTCCTCGGCGCGACTCATGAGTTTAACATGGATAACCCGGAAATGACCTCCGAGGTTTGCTGGTCAGGCGCTCTAGTCCCGCAATTTGAAGAGGAGAACATCTTTACCTCAGATGCCGGAAGAAGGAAAGCGGAAGAGGTAAACAAGTGGATGCAGGTTTATCAACTCACTCAATCGCCAGAAGCGCTTAAGAAACTTGTGGAAGCGCTCGGGGTTATTGACGTGGATACATACATACAAGCGCCCCAAGCGCCAATGCAACAGGCAACGGGCGGGATGAATCCGGGACAAGCAATGGGTCCGGAACAGGGAATGAGTCCAGAGATGATGGGAGGACAACAGAGACCTCCAGAACTTGGACCTGCTGGTTATCAGGCGGCAGCGCCACAACCAGGTCCTCCCATTGACCAACAGACAACAGATTTAGCGTCCGCACTCGCGGGGCTAGGACAAGGGTGACAACACCCGAGGCAAAAACAATGCAGGATGAAGCGCTGACAACAGAGCAACTCGACGAAGAAATTGAAATAAATCCGACAACGGATTTAGAAGGTGACGAGATTGAAAACGATGTTATAGACATCGAAGACAACGATCTCGGAGAGGACGTAGACGAAGACGATGAGCCGGAGTTCAACCATACGGCAGAACTCAAAGAACTCATCGAAGCGGGCAATCAGGAAGCTGCACTAACCCGCTTGCAACAAATGGAAAAGGGAATGGAGAAACTCCTAGCTAGAGACTCCCAATCCAAGTATGCCATCGAGCAAGCACAAGCGTTAGATACAGCATTCAGGGAAGCAGCAAGCGGGGACCTAGAGGCACAACGCCAAGTGAAGGACCTGCTGGTGCAGTATGGGATTGACATAGATGAGTTAGCAATTGCTGACGAATATGCGGAATCAACCAAAAAACCTGACTCCAAGGTTGCGGAGCTAGAGGCAAAAATTGCGAGACTTGAAGCCGAGCGTTCTAACGAACGTTGGCTCGAGAAAAATGAACGACTTTTGGAACGTGCGAGAAGCATTACAAAAATCGATTACACGCAAGCCGACCTAGTAGCAGCAAGGCCATATCTTCCAAAGTCCGGTCAGATCACTAGTAAACAATTGGTTGAGGCAATCCACCAAGGCAATCCAGCTTTGCTCTCAAAGCTAATTGCGCCAAGGACTCAGAGACAACTCGGGAATTCGGCGAAATTGGGGACGAGTAGCGGGGCAACCCAATCGGTTAAGGGTCAGGATATCATGCAAATGAACTCTGAGCAATGGGCGAATTGGGCAAGACAACACCTGAAAGGAAATAGATAATGGCAGTAGCAACTTCAAACTTCGATGCTGGTTTAGTCCAGTTGGCCGTCCAAAGCGGACGCGTCATTCAATATCAACGAAACGTTTGCCCTACATTGGCGCTTGCACTAGGTAAGGACCCAATCATGGCAGACAACGACCTCGCGAATCTTAAGAACGTACCTATGTACGGCGAGATGAGCAACGATGAGATTAACGCCGGATATATCCGCTCGTTCTTCGCACCTAACGCAAGCATTGGCGGTTCGGTCACTAGGGCCAACATGACCGCGTCTGTATCGGCAGCCACTACTGAAGCCCTCAATGACTTCACTATTCAAACCTGCTACTACAATGATGGCGGTGAAACACTCTCCCTCGCGCGACTTACCGAAGGTAAGGGGCGAGGTTGGGCGGCAAACATGACCAACGAAGAACTCGTTGCAAGTGTTATGGTCAAGCGATACTTTGCAGTTCGCGGCGCACAACTCTTCAACGATGCAACCGGTAGCGCTACGCTGCCCGGTGACGGTGTGTTCGGTTCACTCCGAGCCATCATTACCAACGGTATCGACAACACCGGTTCTGGCGGAACCAATGAAGCCACCTACTCCGTGTACGGTGGACGAACGCGATCCGCAACCGCGCCTCTCCAGGCACTCTACCAAAACTACACCGGTTCTCCTGCTCTCACGCTGGCGAACGCTGATGCTGCTGTCATTGCGGCCTACGCAAACGGTGCTACCAAGGTTGTTTGCCCAATGAGCACAGCCCGGTTCATTGCGTTCCGGGCATTGGTCCAAAACTTCGGTCAAATCCGACTTGATGAGGACATGGCAAACGTGGTTAACGGTAGGTACGCTATTGACTTCAATGGCTGCACCTATTACGCAGACCCACAAATGCCAACAGGTAAAACCTGGCAACTCTTCATCGACCTCGGCTCGCCCGATATGCCGAATCTCTACGCGAAGACGGCAATGCAAAAGTCGATGATTGAACGAGTGCCAAACCCTGCACTCAACAACGCCGACCGACTTCGATGGGGCTTCCCTGACCAAGTCATTGTCCGAAACCCAAGCACTTGTGTGCTTGTCACCGGACTCGTGGCCGCCTAACAGCAACGCCCCACTCGAGAGGGTGGGGCAACTAGACTTATGACAGTAGCACAAGCAATACAAGCGTTCAAAGATATCACGGTGGTTGATATGTATCCGGTCCAAGCAGCAACGGACTCGGAAATCTTGGTGTATTTGAACATTGGAAAACGCGAAGTCTTCCGCGCACTCTCTTACCTCGCGGAAAAAGTTGCGGTGACGGTGGTTCCGGCGCAACAAAGCTACTCAATTTCAGCACTCGCTACGCCTCTGTACACGGTCACCGAGGTTTGGTACAACAACCAGCGCCTCTTCGCGGATCAATGGACGCTGGAGGGCGACACTCTTACCGTGCTCCCAACAGTCTCCGCCGGCACGATTCTACAGGTGACAGGATTCAAACGCGGGATTGCGTTGACCATCAGCCCGGTGGTGGCAATTGATTTGCCGGAAGACCTCCACCTACCAATGGTTCAAATGGCAATCGGTCAAGCTTGTGGATCGCAAGAGGACGTTCCGGAAACACTTACCAGGCTTCAGAATTTGCGGGCAATTGCCAACCGAAACATCATCAACTTTCAGGCACTAGCGCGGAGGGCGAAGTTCCCTTTCTGAAATGAAACGCACCGAACGGATAACCGATTTTGATAGAATAGTCTCCGCACTAGACGGGGGAGCGAAACCCAACTTTGCGTTCGATATGACCAACCTCAGGTTGGTGGGGCGCTCGCTGAAATTCCGTTGGGGATACGCAAATGTTGGCGCTGCACCAGTCAGCAACTTTAACGGATGCAGAGGACTTGGATGGGTGCGAAACCAGTCCGGAACCGAGGAGTTTATCTCTATCGAGGAACGCCCTTCCGGAACCCTGCAGCCATACTCCCTCACTTTCACCACACCCGCACCTCTAACCTTTGCCCGAACGCAAATCACTACAGGGGTCACTAGCTTAAGTCTCGCCAAGCCAGATTGGTTGGTAACCGCCTACGGGGATTACGCCTACATCATCAACCCCGAAGCGGACCTGGTAACTCCTACTCCGGCGCCTACTGTATACAAACACCTTATTGGAACTCCATCAGATTGGAGCGCGGTGCAGGATTCAGCATATCAGGACCCTGGAAACAATAACCAAACCAACATCTCGGTTTCCTCTCCTAGAAACAGGGATTATGCAAACACTAACACCACTCCTACGGTAACGGCCTCGACCTACATTGCCGGGGTGACATTCACCTATCCAGGCGGAGCACTTTTACTCTCTGGTACGGGAAACGATGCGGGTAGAGACGGTGGTGCAAGGGTTCAATTGGATTTCACGTCCACCGAGGATACGACTTACAACGACTACATTGTGCAACGGATTCAGGCTCCTTCCGGGTCAATAATAGAAGAATTCAGAAGCTATTACTATTCCAGCACCGACAACCCGGTGGTGAGATTTAATGGCATCAACTACACGGTGGCGGACGCAAACTTTGAACTCATCCTGAGTGCTGATAAACGAGAGCTCCAGATTGTTATCTATGTTGGCGGACTCGGTATACCAATAGCTGACCGAAACGATTTCCAAAGACTAACGGTGAGTTTCATTGGATCAATTAACCAAGCCAATGCATCCACTCCGATTGCGGAACTACAACCGCTTGAGTTTGGTGGTGTTTACCTTGGCGCTACCAGTTCAGCAAAACGAATTTGGGATAGCACGTCTATTGGCGGACTAGACGGGTCTGAATCGGGCATAAAATACGCTACACGGTATACAGACGGTGGAACCACCTACGGTCCAGCGGTAAATGCAATTGCGAGCAAAGCAAACGCGGTTGGATACCAGATAATGATTGACGGTAGTTACTACGGCGGCAGATTGAGCGTGGTGGGAAAAACCACTACAGCAGCACCGTGGACCACGATTGAGTACCTGAGACTTGGAACCGATAACAAGTGGCGGGTGATAGGTACTACTACCAACAACCCTGCCGAGCCAAGCGTTATAGATACCTATCAGGAAAACATTCTGCTCACGTTGCCAGAAGCGCCAAGCGTCACCGCAACCGGTGCAGACTTTGCTCCACCTTTCCGCACAAGTGGCATTGTAGGCGCATTCCCGTACAAGCAAAGCATGGTTTGGCTTATTAACTCGGGAACCGCCAATCTGCAATTCAGCGAGGTAGGCAACCCTCTGTCTCTTTATGTTGACGGGGTAGTTTACGGAACGGATCCTCTCCAGCCGGCACAATTTACGATGTCGGACGATGAAGGGGACCGGCCGGTTTGGGGGACTCAGGCGGGAATGATTGCGTTTATTATTGGCAACAAGTCCGCGTATGCAATGTTTGGCGACACGCCCTCTACGATGTCTCCGTCGAGGCAAATCCCCGGAAGCAGGGGCATTGTCGGAAGATATGCCGGAACAAGGTGGAGACCAAGAGGTGGTCAGTATTCCGTGGCCTACATGGATCAGGCGGGAGAAGTTTGGTCTGTCTCCTCCGCCCCACAATTTGTCGATGATACACGGGTGGTCCCCATCGAACTCTCGCAACCCATCCGGGGGTTGATAAAGCAACGGTTGCTGGACGAGCAGTTGACCGAATTCCCGAACCTCTCACTCTCTCAGGTTCAGGCGGAGTTCGACGAGGAGTTGAGCGCGTTGTGGTTTATTCTCGGGAAACGTGCTGCAGTATTCCGCCAGGATGAATCGGGAGTAGGTTGGGAGATTTATACTTACACCATCACCTCAACCGGAGCGTTTGCGGTCTGCGAAGATTATGGATACGCAGGGGCATCGGTAGCGCAATCAGGGAGCGGGACCTCTTGGACAAACCTAGCGAATGCCGTTAATCCTGACGGAACCCCGGCGAGTTGCACATTTGGGTTCAACAACTCAACTGTTCACTCAAAATACGTTTACGTTACCGGATTTACTCCAAGCACACCGATTCCGGCAACGGCATCCATCACCTCGCTGTCGTTCAAAATCCGCGACAAGAAATCCGGTGACCTCGGAGTCACTAACGAACACGCTCATCCAACGGTAAACGGCACTTCGTTGGGATCAAATCTAGCTACCAACCGAGCGGTAACGGACTCGTATTTCATCCAGGAATTTGCCCTTTCTACGCTTCCTACGGCGGCACAAGTGGACGCCGGGAATATGGGCATAAACATTCGGTACGAGCAGGAGTATTGGCACGATAACCATTGGAACAATGCTTCCCACTACACCATCACTCTCACCGGGGCAACCACCGCGGTACTCGGAGGCACGGTAACTTATACGGGTCCCGGAAGTCCTCCGCCATTCGTGTACGTTAACCTCACATCGACGGTGGTGGGGACGCAATTCTGTCCTACCACTTGTACCACTCCACCCGGTCCTCCGGACACCATTACAGCAACGGTCAATAACGGTCAGGGTATTACTACTACAGGTGCGCTTCCTGTAACTCAATTAAGCGTTACCGCTACCAATACAGTTCGATACAAGATATTGCTAACAGCGGGAGTTGGTTCGGTTCCTACCATCACCAGAACCGCAACCGGAGTAATTATTCCTCCGGCAACAGGCTGGACGGTTCAAGGAACCTACTCCGCCTCTGCCGCCTACTCTACAGCAATATCCGCTACCGTGGATTTAGATGATGTCGAAATGAAATTTTGCTGGTCTGATCCAACTACCGCTACCACCGGAGTGAGTTTCGGTCGAGCCGCATTCAACAACGGTAAAAATCTCGCTATAAGAAATTCACTTATTGCCAATAATGGCGGACAAGTTGACGCCATTGAAAAGAACTTCACCCTCGCAAACCCAACTTACGTTTCCGGAGATACAAGGGATGCGGGCAACACTCCGCCTAGCTGGTCTTGGACGTCTCAGAATTATACATACGCTCCGAACCGTTCCCGCATATCGTCTGTAGAATTGCACACGGTTCCGCTTCTAGCAAGTGCTACCGTAGTCTCCAGAACCGATAGCGCGATAGCAACGGTAAGTGGTACAAGGATGAGCTCGGCAAGCGATTGGTTTAGGTGGCCGATAACCACAAGCGGGATGTTGCACCAGCTGACCTTCACCGGTCCGGTGCAGATAGACGTTCTCGAGACGTTATCGTTTGAATTTAATATACAATCTACAGGAAAGGCAAGAAAATAATGGCATTGTTTGACGTAATCACCGGACTAGGCTCTCTCTACGGAGGGATTCAGGCAGATAATGAGCGTAGACGCGCCATGAATCAGGCGGCAATGCTACGGCAACAGGGATTGGACCAGATGGCAAAATCGCTGGAAATGGCGAACGTCAACTACCAGCAACGTTTGCAGTCCGGCGCTTACGATCCTACCAAAGAAATGCAAGCTGCAGGTGAGCAGTCTGCACTTAATTTCCGAAACGCACTCGGCTCCAGAATGACAAATCTTGCTAACCTCGGATACCGAAAGGGTGACTCACCTATCTTCCAGCAGGGGGCTAAATTGTCGGAAGACGCTATGCTCGCGGACAGACTTCAGCAACTCGCCATCCAGAATCAATACCGAGACAGGCAAATGGCGGAGCAAAACTACCTCAACCAAATGCGAACCAACTTGGGCAACACTCAAGCAGGATTTGGTCAACAGATGTACGGGCAAGAATTGCCAATGCAGGGGGCAGGACTTGCGGGGGCGCTCCAAGGAATTGTTGGCGGTGGATTGACAAAAGGGATGGGCGAAACGTTAGGAGGCCGAACAAAAAAACCAAGTTCTAATGCTGTTACTAGCTATATAAAAGGTAAGGGAACCGAACAGTTTGCAAAAAATATTGCTAAGTCCGCTGGAAAAACTTTGTATAAAAGATAATGAGTCCATATAACCTTAACCCCATAGCGAATCAGTTCCAAGCAATGAACGACTTGGCGGAGTTTGATCCGCTTGACTTGGCGGTGCTGGACAACACGGCAAAGCAACAGAAAAATAAGATTGGATACCAAAGGCTGAAACAAGGTGCGTCTCAGGGCAAAGGGGTTATAGAGGTAGCAACGTCTTTGTACGATGAGCGAGATAAAACCGCTCAGGAACTCGCCGCAAGAGAGGCGGAAACCCAAGGGTTCCAGAACGTTTTTGCAAGCATGGACGGCGCTATGAGCGATGTTATGGGGTTTGAGCAACCGCAAACGCCAGGTTTACAACCGCCAAGCCAATTTGAGGTTGGGTTTTCTAACTACGTTGGAGCGCCTAGCGGTAGCGCAAGTAACCTAGGGTATCCACAAGCACCCCAAACACAAAACGCTCCAGGTAGCTATACAACCGCGCTCAATACCCAACTCGGTGCTGAAAAATCAGACCTGTACAACATAAAGCGGGGATACGCAAGCGATACCGGATACAGCAGCGCTATGGCTGCTGTAAGAGAGGCGCTAGGGAAAGCCCCTGCTGTACCTACGCTCCAGAAACCTCAATTAACACAAGAGGACCAGGCATTGGTAGCACTCGCTGGTATTTTTGGTGGGTTCCAGAATATGCCACGCGCACTTCAGGGAGCACTTGCCGGAGCGCAACAACGAGCGGAGATTGAAAACCAGCAACTCCAGAACAAGTACCAGCAGGAGCAAACCGCCTATCAAAGACAACTCCAAGGATTGCAGGGAGTGGCGGAAACCGAAGCCGAGAGACGAAAAGGGGAGCAGGAAACGTTGGATCGCATTTACCAACAAGCAATCAATGCCGCTCAAGGTCGAATCTCTAGGACCGAGGCACAACTTGCCAATGCTCCTATTAAGGAGGCACAACTTGCAAACAACGCCGAGCGATTAGCTATGCAACGGGCAAACACCGCGCAAAGTGCCGAGCAAGATGCAGCAAAGCAAGCGTGGCAACAGAGCAAATCAATGCTCGACAAAGACTTTGCGGAATGGACTCGGCTACTTAAGAGCAAAGAAAATAAACCAGCAATCACTAAAGCCGATTACGATGGGTTGGTGTACAAGCGCGGGGAACTGATAAAGAAATACGCCTCGCTAGGCAATGTAGGATCGCTGTTCTACATTCCCCAAATAGGTACTACCGATAAAAGAATGGGCGAGACCGCTCGGGCGGCCTACGACTACGGAATCAAAACGGGGCGGGCAATCGCAAAGGATATCAGCGGTTCTCTCTTTGGTGGAGGCGATGCCACTCCATTTGCCACAGAAACCAGTCAACGTTTGCAGACACTCATTGATAACTACAACAAAGAACAGAAGAAGATTCAACCTTTAGTAAAAAAACTAGATATTGCAAGAAAACAATTAAATGAAGCAAATAAATCATACAAAGATTCATTCAAGTCAATAACTCCATCTAGTGGGATGCCGTGGGGAACAAAAGGTCCATCAATAGCACCAAGTAATTCAAGTACAACTATAAAGTTAAAGAAGGAATACGATTCTGCTTTAGCATCACTCCAAGCAATACAACAGAAATACAAAGACGCAACCGGCAAATCATCAGTATTTGCAAAAACAAAAGCAGCGTTGGAGGCAGAGTACAAAAAACTTGGATTGGGTGATCCATTTGCCCAAAAACCCGGAGGGCAAAACCCGGGCAAGAAAACGTCTGTAAATGTTGTAGACACTCCCCTCGGAACCATTGAGTTCCTCGATGCATAAACATGATATCCGGCGCACTAAAACTCGCAACGCAAAAACCGACTGATGCCACCAAGAAGGCAACCGGTAAGCAACCAATTGCAACCCCCAAGCCCCCGCTAGCGGATACTATACAAAGCTTGCTTGGGTCCACGGGTCCGGTGCAGGGTCCAGTAGAAAACCCTATCCGCCAAACGGTGCGGAAAGCAGAAGAGTTCAAGGTTCGACAGGCAAAATCAGCAGACCAGAAGAAGAAGTGGGCGCAAAATAATCCTCTGACAATTAACTCCCCATTCGGAGAGGTTAAGTTCACCATGGACCCGGAGATTGCGGATCAGTACCGAAATGGCGACACGCAAACGAAAATAGATATTCTGAACCAGTACAACCAACGTGTAATTGAAGAAGGAGTTAGATTAGGTAAATCGCCACTCCCTCAATTCAGAAACACCGATATTGGTAAAGCTATGGCGGGTCGGTTCAGCACGGGGATGGAAAACATCCCGCAAGATGAGCGGTTCCGATACGAGCCATACACGCCGGGTGACGTGATAACCGAAGCAGGGCGGTTTGCGGGGAATGCTCTGACTATGATGCCGGGGACACTCTTTAATGCCCGTGCAACAAATCCAGAAGTCTTTGAGCCAGTTTCGGTAGCAGCGGGGATGGCCGCTCAAGACGCGTTCAAACTCGGCAAACGGGTTGCGCCTGACTACAATCTATTTGGATCAATATCTGTCAACGAATTACTTAACCCTGTCGGGCAAGGATTGCAAGCGGTATCTGATATTACTAACCCGGAAGCGGGATTTGGAACCACCGCTGGAGCATTAACCGGGGTGGTTGCGTCACTCACTCCGGGGCTTGAGGGGGCGGGGGTGATTGTCAACGCGTTGCGAGCGGGCAAGAAATTTGCCCCGGCGCTAATAGAAGGGCTAATAACAGCAGGAAGAGAAGGCGTCATTGGGTGGAATACTATTGAGCGCAAAATCCGGGCAAAAGACATAGCAAACATTCTAGAAAAAGCGGGGACGTTCAATGAGGCGGGATACTTCCTCCGGCAAACAGAACGAGCGGACTTTATTCGACGTCTGCAGGAAGACGCAAAGGCATGGGCAAGGAAAAACAGTAAGAACGAGAACGAAATCTTGGAACTTGAAGAAGAGTTCTACAAGAATTTGCTCCGTCCGGTGCTGAATAATTATCCACCTACAGGGGTTGGTGCTACGGGAACACTTTCCAGAGGTGCAACGGCAGACTTCCAACCAGCTATCTCCGGACCCGCTCGGATGAGCACCAGAGCAGGAGAATTAGCGATACCAGAGGCGGAGAGGTATCAGCAAATAATTCCTTCTGCACCCATGGACGATGACGCCATTGAAAACTTGGCAATGGATACTTGGCAAAGAATGGTGGCAAACGGTGCAAGCGAACAAGACGCTACGCAAATGGCCACGCAAATTGCTAAGACACTAAAGGATGATGCAAAGAAACCTGTCACCGTGTACCACGGAACCACCACCGAGTTTGAAGGTGCGCCATCGGTAGGAATGTCTAGAACCGGTGCGATTCACGTCACTCCAAACCGGGCATTTGCGGAACAATTTACGGACATAAACCAAAGTCGTGCAATAGGGGAAACACCCACGGTTAAAGAATTTAGTTTAGACCCTTCCAAGGTTGCGGACTTGAGACAACCGGACATTAAGCAAGACTTCATTGACTTCGTTGTCAAAAAATATGGGATGAAGAAACCCGATCCGTTTGACGATGAGTGGGAGGTTATCAACACCGGAGTATTCGACCCCGAAGGGTTCAGGGGGAATTCTAAAGGCATTAGCGTAGACGACTTGTCTGATGATATTGACCAAGGCGCGTATTGGGTAGCAGAGTCCAAAGCAGCAAAGGATTGGGCGCAAAGCAAAGGATACGCGGGAGTCAAAGCAATAGAGGGTGAAAGCGGCCACGGTGTTGAAACCTTTGCAATATTTGACCCTAAGGCATTGGGAATGGAAACGCCTAAACCAACGTTTATTGATAATCTTGATACCAAAATTGCACAACTAGAACAAGAAACCAGAGGCAGAATATACTCTGGAATTGGGATTGATCCATCAAAAGTGCAATTATACGCGCTTAAAGCATTCAGAGAGCTGTATCGCGGTGGAATTCAAGCGTATGTAGCGATAAAAACCGTTCTAGGGAAAGAGGCTGATAACAAAGATTTGTATAAAGCGGTTAGCACACAACTTGGTAAATATCTTAATGAAAATAAAGTTGAACTTATTGCAAGAAAAGCTACTACACTTTCTATTCAACCAGAAAACGCTAAAACTGATATTGCAGATTTAGTGCAATTAGCTATCACGGAATCAGGATTAAAAGTTTCAGGCGAAGTTCAAAAACGAATGGTGGAAGCGGCATCAAAGATGTACGCGGAGAATGCTTACACAAGACCGTTTAGCAAACTTGGACCAGACAAATACAAAGTATCAGCCGAAGACTTAACTCAAGCAGCATTCAAGGCAGAGGACGGTAAGACATACGTTCGATTACACCCGGGATACGATACATTAAACGGTGGCATTTACACTACGCTAGGTGGTCGAGAGATAACACTTTTAGGCGGATCAGATTATGCATTGTTTAATGAAATGTACGGAACTGTTGCTACTTCCAACAAAGGCAAAGGATCCGCAACTGCTCTACTGAAAGAAACAAGAGAAACTCCACTTATTCTCATCTCCCTGCTGAAAAGTGACAATCTCCTTAACTCACCTCTTGGATCAAGTTTGTTTTTTGAGGATATGCAAGATTTGATTGGTGGGCTAGTAAAAGACACCAATGGAAAAACAATAAAAATTACTGAACAAGAGGTAGTCACAACCCTGCAAAAGTTGTTCGAGGGGATTGGTGAAAAGAAGTGGCTAAAGAAACGAGGTCCTGGCGGGAAGCTTGTATCAGTTGATGCAAATAAATTAACCACTTTGCAGGATTGGAGGGATTTGGTTGCATCAAGTTTTGATAACGGAGCGGCATTTAAGGAACAATTGCTCAAATCTCAGAAAAGAGCAAAAAAAGCATTAGAACCTGGAGCACGTCCAGAAGTATTTATTCGCCCTGCTGAAGATATTATAGATATGGCAGCAAATCCTGAGCAAAGGTTTAGCGCTCCGGGGACTGTCGTTTCTGCTATAGCTGTTGATCCAATAGTGGGCGATGCTAAATACTTCAACATACCTGACCACGTTTCTTATGCACACGTCCAAGCAGGGCTTGGACTTGGAGATACCAACCATGTTTCTTTAATAGATTTGTTCCCTGAAGAGTGGCAAAAGTATAAAGGAATGGCTGCATCAAGATATAAAAATTATCTTGATGCAACTGATGAAGAAAAAGCTGCTTTTGATAAAGCCATCAAGGCGGCTAAAGATGATGGAGAGGATTTAGTTGTTGCAGCAGAAAACATAGAAGATGAAACTGGAAAAGGTATAATAATTGATAACCGACCAACCGCTGAAACTGTAAAAGCAAACAAACTTTCAGTTGAGCAAGTCAAAGAAGCTTGGGGAATGCAAAACAGTTCCCCGCAACCTGCACATTTTATTACAAAGGTACAGAAAGGAAATGACAAATTTGAACTCACAGAACGAGCAATTGAACTCCTCACGGGCAAGCGAAATCCTGCAACGGATTTATTACCGTCGAATGTCAACCTTGAAGGGACCATCAATGTCGAACCGGGAGTGGGCGGAAAAGTACGAACCGCAGAACCTATGGGCGGTAGAATTCGTGGAAAACAGATTGGACGAACTCCTGAGCAAATAGCTGAAATAGAACAAAAAAACCTGACTCGGACTGCACAAGTTGAACAAAAGCTTGCGCGGTCCGAAGTTCGTTTTAGTGAAGGCAAACAAGCAAGAGAAATAACAAAATCCGCTGAACAAAAACTTAAATCAGCACTTAAAAATCCAGAAAAGAATCGGGAGAGAATTACCGAGCTAGAAGGACTTATCCAATCCAAAACAAAGTCTCTAGGGGGTAACCGCCAACGCGGAGCCTATGTTCCGCCCACCAAAGAGGAGCTAGAACTTCTCGCCAGACGTGCGCTCAACATGGTCTACACCGGCGGGGAAAAGATAGCGGACGTGGTAAAGTCGTTGGCAAAAGGGTTCGGTATGCCGGAGGGTCAGGAGAATGTAATCTTCGACGCAATTCGGAAGATTGATCCAGAAGCGGTAAAGGATATCCCTACAACGGCAACCACCGAAGCAGCTACCGAAGCAGCCACAAAGACTCCGGACCTTATTGCAACAGCGAATCGGATAACCGCAGATGTACGGCGCTCCGTTGGGTTGGATGATGTCAACAAAGTGTCACCCGAGCAGATAGCAGATTGGGAGGAGGAAGCAAGAAAAATCAACACCGAGAAGTTGATGGACGAAATGCTTGTAAGCAACAAGCTTCGACCACTCACCAAATCGGAAGAACTCGCGATGGGTGCAAGACTCTCCAGAGCGCTGGAGCGATACGATGCGGCGCAAAAAATAATAGAGGACGCGGACTTTGTCACCACCGATATGCTCGACAGAGCGCAAAGTGCTCGGGAGGAGATACTCAAGATTTCCGATTTCACTAACGCGGTTGGCGCGGAATGGGGACGTGCGGGGGTAGCAAGACAAGCGCTGATCCGAGCGGACTACACCACGGCAGGAGTCATTTCCAAAATTAAGAAAGCGGAAGTGGCCGCATCGAAGGCGGGTACCAAAGAGGTTCGGGCATCAGCCCAACAGATAGCGGACGCCGAAGAGTTCGCTAAACAATCGCGGGAGA
>Ga0102860_1000172_pt1 | contig 17177 bp, 3 predicted proteins | sample Colrivmeta1449A3_FD_84496 | JGI IMG/M metagenome (GOLD analysis project Ga0102860, IMG submission 84496) | Estuarine microbial communities from the Columbia River estuary - metaG 1449A-3 | ecosystem: Environmental > Aquatic > Marine > Intertidal zone > Estuary | place: USA: Columbia River Estuary...
ATCCTGATAATCCTGAGTTGCCTGAGTTACCGGCAGCACCATTTGATCCACTTGAACCTGTAGTTCCTGAAGTACCTGATGCTGCGCTTAATCCACTATTACCTGCCGCACCATTGTTACCTGAAGATCCGTTTGAACCTGTAGATCCTGAAGTACCTGAAGTTTTGCTTAATCCACTATTTCCTGCGTTTCCAGCGTTGCCTGAAGATCCTGAAGTACCTGTTGAACCTGATGTTGCACTTAATGCACTTGCACCTGCTACACCATTGTTACCACTTGTTCCGTTTGAACCTGTAGTTCCATTAGTACCTGAGTTTCCTGAGTTGCCTGAGTTACCGTTTGAACCTGAGGTTCCATTAGTACCTGAGTTTCCTGAGTTACCTGAAGCACCATTATTGCCTGAAGTTCCGTTTGAACCTGTTGTTCCGTTAGTACCTGAGTTTCCTGAGTTACCACTATTTCCAGCAACACCATTAGTACCATTTGATCCACTTGAACCTGTAGTACCTGATGCTGCGCTGTTTCCACTGTTTCCTGCATTACCATTATTGCCTGAAGTTCCGTTTGAACCTGTTGTTCCGTTAGTACCTGAGTTTCCTGAGTTGCCATTATTACCACTAGAACCTAAAGTTCCAGTTGAACCTGATGTTCCTGAGGTTGATGATAATCCGCTTTGGCCTGCAACACCTGCTGAACCTGATGAACCGGAAGTACCTGTTGAACCACTTGTTCCTGATAATGCGCTAGCCCCGTTAGCACCTGTGTTACCTGAAGTACCATTTGAACCTGTTGAACCTGATGTACCTGAAGCAGCACTTGCACCGCTGTTACCAGCATTACCATTATTACCTGAAGATCCTGAAGTACCTGTTGAACCTGAAGTTGCACTTAATGCACTTGCACCTGCTACTCCTGCTGAACCACTAGATCCTGAAGTACCTGTTGAACCTGATGTTGCGCTTAATGCACTTGCACCTGCGTTTCCAGCGTTGCCTGAAGATCCGTTTGAACCTGTTGAACCTGATGTACCTGAAGTAGCGCTTAATCCGCTATTTCCTGCGTTTCCAGCGTTACCTGAAGAGCCTGATGAACCTGTTGAACCTGAAGTACCTGAAGCTGCGCTATTTCCGCTAGCACCTGCTTGACCATTAGATCCACTTGAACCATTTGAACCAGTTGTTCCTGATGCACCGCTTACTCCACTAGCACCGCTACCACCGTTATTACCATTAGAACCTGTTGATCCTGTTGAACCACTTGTTCCAGATAATGCACTTGCACCACTGTTTCCGGCTACACCATTTGATCCTGAAGATCCTGATGAACCTGTAGTTCCTGATGCTGCGCTGTTTCCACTGTTTCCTGCTACACCTGCAGAACCATTAGTTCCTGAAGAACCAGTTGTTCCTGAAACTGCACTTACAGCACTATTTCCTGCTACACCTGCTGTACCGTTTGATCCACTTGAACCTGTAGTACCTGATGCTGCACTTACTCCATTATTACCTGCTATACCATTTGATCCTGAAGATCCACTTGAACCTGTAGTTCCTGATGCTGCGCTGTTTCCACTGTTTCCGGCTACACCATTTGATCCTGAAGATCCTGATGAACCCGTTGTACCTGATAATGCGCTGTTTCCGCTAGCACCTGCTACACCATTTGATCCTGAAGATCCTGAAGTGCCTGTTGAACCGGAAGTTGCACTTAATGCACTTGCACCTGCTACACCTGCAGAACCTGAAGATCCTGAAGTACCTGTTGAACCTGATGTACCGGATAATGCACTATTTCCACTATTTCCTGCGTTACCTGAAGATCCATTAGATCCTGTAGAACCTGAAGTGCCACTTAATGCACTTGCTCCTTGAGTACCTGATGCTCCTGAAGATCCGTTTGTTCCTGTTGAACCTGATGAACCTGAAAGAACACTTGAACCTGAGGTACCTGCTATACCTGAAGAACCCATAGTTCCTGTAGAACCTGATGTTCCTGAAGTTGAGCTAAGTCCTGATTGACCAGCTACACCTGCTGAACCTGAAGATCCTGAAGTACCTGTTGAACCTGATGTTGTGCTAAGAGCTGAAGCACCTGCTACACCATTTGATCCTGAAGATCCTGATGAACCAGTTGTTCCGGATAATGCACTATTTCCACTATTACCTACTACACCATTTGAACCTGAAGATCCACTTGAACCTGTAGTACCTGATAATGCACTTGCACCACTATTTCCTGCGGCACCGGCTGAGCCGTTTGAACCGCTTGATCCTGTAGAACCTGAAGTACCTGATAATGCGCTGTTTCCGCTAGCACCTGCAGCACCATTTGATCCTGAAGATCCTGAAGATCCTGTTGTTCCTGATAATGCGCTTGCACCACTGTTACCAGCAACTCCTGCTGAACCTGAAGATCCTGAAGATCCTGTTGAACCACTAGTTCCGCTTAATGCTGAAGCACCTGCAACACCTGCTGAACCTGAAGATCCTGAAGAACCAGTTGATCCTGATGTACCTGATAATGCGCTTGCACCAGCATTACCTGCGTTACCTGATGAACCATTTGAACCTGTTGAACCTGAAGTTCCGCTTAATGCACTTGCACCTGTTGTACCTGCTGCACCTGAAGATCCGTTTGATCCACTTGATCCTGAAGTACCTGATAATGCGCTTGCACCTGAAGTACCTGCTATACCTGAAGAACCCATGGTTCCAGTTGAACCTGCTGTTCCTGAAGTTGATGATAAACCTGATTGACCTGCTACTCCTGCTGAACCTGTTGTTCCTGAAGAACCTGTTGTTCCTGAAGTTGTACTTAAACCACTAGTTCCTGCTACTCCTGTAGCACCACTTGAACCATTAGATCCTGTTGATCCTGAAGTACCACTAAGAGCACTTGCTCCTTGTGAACCTGCTACTCCACTAGATCCGTTAGATCCTGTAGATCCTGATGTTCCACTTAATGCGCTTGCACCTGTTGTACCTGCTGCACCTGATGAACCATTAGATCCTGTTGAACCTGAAGTACCTGAAGTTTTGCTTAATCCGCTATTTCCTGCTTCACCTGCTGAACCTGTAGATCCTGATGAACCTGTAGAACCTGATGTACCTGATAATGCACTTGCTCCTGCTGAACCTGCTACTCCACTAGATCCATTTGATCCTGATGAACCTGATGTTCCAGAAGTAAATGATAAACCACTATTTCCGGCAGCACCTGATGAACCTGATGTTCCTGTAGATCCTGATGAACCTGATGAACCTGAGGTACCTGAAGTTGATGATAATCCGCTTTGACCTGCTACTCCTGCTGAACCAGTAGATCCTGAAGATCCTGTAGAACCTGAAGTTCCACTTAATGCACTTGCACCTGCTATACCAGCAGATCCTGATGAACCTGAACTACCTGTAGTACCTGAAGTCGCACTTAATGCGCTCGCACCTGCTACACCTGCAGAACCTGATGAACCTGATGAACCAGTTGATCCTGAAGTTCCGCTTAATGCACTTGCACCTTGAGTACCTGCTATACCGCTTGAACCATTAGATCCTGTTGAACCACTAGTTCCACTTAAAGTGCTTGTACCTTGTGAACCAGCTAATCCTGATGAACCATTAGATCCTGTTGATCCTGAAGTGCCTGATAACGCGCTTGTACCTGAAGTGCCTGCTGCACCACTAGATCCGTTTGTTCCTGTTGAACCTGATGAACCTGAAAGAACACTTGAACCTGAGGTACCTGCTATACCTGAAGAACCCATAGTTCCTGTAGAACCTGCTGTACCAGAGGTTGAACTTAAACCGCTTTGACCAGCTACACCTGCTGAACCACTAGATCCTGATGAACCCGTTGAACCGGAAGTTGCGCTAAGAGCTGAAGCTCCTGCTACACCTGCAGATCCTAAAGATCCTGATGAACCAGTTGAACCTGAAGTACCGCTTAATGCGCTTGCACCTGCTATTCCTGCTGAACCTACTGTTCCTGATGAACCTGTTGATCCTGATGTTCCGCTTAATGCTGAAGCACCTGCTATACCTGCTGAACCATTTGACCCTGAAGATCCTGTAGTACCTGAAGTTGAGCTTAATGCTGAAGCACCTGCTATACCTGCTGAACCTGATGAACCTGATGAACCAGTAGAACCACTAGTTCCTGATAATGAGCTTGCACCTGCTATACCAGCAGAACCACTTGAACCATTTGAACCTGTAGATCCTGAAGTGCCACTTAAAGCACTTACTCCTTGAGTACCTGCTATACCTGATGAACCATTTGAACCTGTAGAACCACTTGTTCCTGATAATGCTGAATTACCTTGTGAACCAGTTAATCCTGAAGATCCGTTTGTTCCAGTTGATCCTGAAGATCCTGACAAGGTACTTATACCTTGGGTACCTGCTGCACCTGATGAACCGTTAGATCCTGTTGAACCACTTGTTCCACTTAATGCACTAGCACCACTAGTTCCTGCTATACCCGCAGAACCACTTGATCCTGATGAACCTGTTGAACCGCTTGTTCCACTTAATGCACTTGCACCTTGTGAACCAATTATACCTGAAGATCCTGATGAACCTGTAGAACCTGAAGTGCCACTTAATGCGCTCGCACCTGCTACACCTGCAGAACCTGATGAACCTGATGAACCAGTTGAACCTGAAGTACCTGATAATGCGCTTGCACCTGAAGTACCTGCTGCACCACTAGATCCGTTTGAACCTGTTGATCCTGAAGATCCTGAAAGTGCGCTTGCACCTGAAGTGCCTGCTATACCGCTAGAACCTATAGTTCCTGTTGAACCTGAAGTTCCAGAAGTTGAACTTAAACCACTTTGACCTGCAACTCCTGATGAACCTGTTGAACCATTTGAACCTGTTGTTCCTGAGGTAGCACTTAATGCGCTTGCACCTGCTATACCCGCAGAACCACTTGATCCTGATGAACCTGTTGTTCCTGAGGTAGCACTTAATGCGCTTGCACCTGCTATTCCTGCTGAACCTACTGTTCCTGATGAACCTGTTGAACCGCTTGTTCCTGATAATGCACTTGCACCTGAAGTTCCTATTGCACCACTAGATCCGTTTGAACCTGTTGATCCTGAAGTGCCACTAAGAGCACTTGATCCTTGTGAACCAGCTAATCCTGAAGATCCGTTTGAACCTGTTGAACCGCTTGTTCCTGATAATGTGCTTGTACCTGCTGACCCAGCTAATCCACTTGAACCATTTGAACCTGTAGATCCTGAAGTGCCACTTAAAGCACTTAATCCGCTATTTCCTGCAGCACCTGCAGAACCTGAGGATCCTGATGAACCTGTTGAACCTGAAGTTCCGCTTAATGCACTTGCACCTTGAGTACCAGCTATACCTGAAGATCCGTTTGAACCTGTTGATCCTGAAGATCCTGAAAGAACACTTGAACCTGAAGTTCCTGCTACACCGCTAGAACCTATAGTTCCTGTTGAACCTGATGTTCCTGATGTAGATGATAAACCTGATTGACCGGCAACTCCTGCTGAACCTGAAGATCCTGAAGATCCTGTTGAACCACTAGTTCCGCTTAATGCGCTTGCACCTGCTACACCTGCTGTACCTGTAGATCCTGAAGATCCTGTAGTACCACTTGTAGCACTTAATGCGCTTGCACCTGCGATACCGGCAGAACCACTTGATCCTGATGAACCAGTTGAACCGCTTGTTCCACTTAATGCGCTTGCACCTGTTGTACCTGCTATACCTGAAGATCCGTTTGAACCTGTAGAACCGCTTGTTCCACTTAATGTACTTAAACCATTTGTACCAGCATCACCACTTGAACCATTTGATCCACTTGAACCTGAAGTACCTGATAATGTACTTGCTCCTTGAGTACCTGCTAATCCTGAAGATCCATTAGATCCTGTAGAACCTGAAGTGCCACTTAATGCACTTGCACCTTGTGAACCCGCTATACCTGAAGATCCGTTTGTTCCAGTTGATCCTGAAGTACCTGAAAGAACACTTGAACCTGAAGTTCCGGCTATACCTGAAGAACCATTTGATCCTGATGAACCAGTTGATCCGCTTGTTCCACTTAAAGCACTTTCTCCTGCAACTCCATTAGAACCTGATGAACCGCTTGAACCCGTTGTACCTGAAGTATTGCTTAAAGCACTTGCTCCTGCAACACCTGCTGAACCACTTGAACCTGATGAACCTGTAGAACCACTTGTACCACTTAATGCTGAAGTACCTGATGAACCATTATCACCACTAGAACCATTAGATCCAGTTGATCCTGAAGTTCCACTTAATGCTGAAGCACCTTGTGAACCTGCAATACCTGAAGATCCATTAGATCCCGTTGAACCAGACGTACCTGATAATGCGCTAGCACCTTGAGTACCTGTGGCACCACTTGATCCGTTTGAACCTGTTGATCCTGAAGATCCTGAAAGTGCACTTGCACCTGAAGTACCTGCTATACCACTTGAGCCCATAGTTCCTGTAGAACCAGCTGTACCTGAGGTTGAGCTAAGTCCTGATTGACCTGCAACACCTGCTGAACCTGTTGAACCACTTGAACCAGTTGAACCACTTGTTCCTGAAACATCACTATTACCTGAAGCTCCTGCAGATCCTGATGATCCTGATGAACCTGTTGAACCTGAAGTACTGCTTAAGGCACTTGCTCCTGCTGAACCTACTAATCCACTAGATCCATTTGAACCTGTAGAACCACTTGTTCCAGAAAGTGCACTTACACCTGCTGAACCTGCTAAACCACTAGAACCATTAGATCCTGTAGAACCTGATGTACCACTTAATGCACTCGCACCTGTTGAACCTGCGTCTCCAGAAGTTCCTTGAGAACCTGAAGATCCTGAAGTTCCACTTAATGATGAAGTGCCTTGAGTACCTAATATACCACTAGATCCATTAGATCCTGTAGAACCTGATGAACCTGAAAGTGAGCTTACACCTGAAGTGCCTGCTATACCTGAAGAACCCATAGTACCGCTTGAACCAGCTGTACCTGAAGTTGAACTTAAACCTGTTGTACCTGCTGCGCCTGATGAACCATTAGATCCTGATGAACCTGTTGTACCTGAAGTAGCACTTAAACCACTATTTCCTGAAGCACCTGCAGAACCGTTTGATCCTGAACTACCAGTTGTACCTGATATTCCGCTTTCACCATTATTTCCTGCTACACCATTAGAACCATTTGATCCTGAACTACCAGTTGTACCTGATAATGCGCTTTCACCACTATTTCCTGCTATACCCGCAGAACCACTTGATCCTGATGAACCAGTTGTACCTGAGGTTGCACTAAGAGCTGAAGCTCCTGCTATACCTGTTGAACCTGAAGTGCCTGATGAACCAGTTGAACCTGAAGTACCGCTTAATGCGCTTGCACCTGAAGTACCTACTTCACCTGATGAACCATTTGAACCTGTTGAACCTGAGGTACCACTAAGAGCACTTAAACCTGATGAACCAACTAATCCACTTGATCCATTAGATCCTGTAGAACCTGAAGATCCTGATAAAGCACTTGCACCTGAAGTACCTGCTATACCTGAAGAACCCATAGTACCGCTTGAACCAGCTGTACCTGAAGTTGATGATAATCCGCTTTGACCTGCAACTCCTGCTGAACCGGAAGATCCTGATGAACCCGTTGAACCGCTTGTTCCAGAAATATCACTTGCACCTGAAGCACCAGCAGAACCAGTTGTTCCTGATGAACCAGTTGATCCTGAAGTTCCACTAAAAGCACTTATTCCTGCTGAACCTGCTAATCCACTAGATCCGTTTGAACCTGTAGAACCACTAGTTCCGCTTAATGCGCTTGCTCCATTACTACCTATATTTCCTGAAGATCCTGATGAACCTGTAGAACCACTTGTTCCAGAAAGTGCACTTACACCTGTTGTACCTGCGTCTCCAGAAGTTCCTTGAGAACCTGAAGATCCTGAAGTACCACTTAATGCTGAAGCACCTTGTGAACCTGCATCTCCTGAAGATCCGTTTGATCCTGTTGATCCTGATGTACCTGATAATGCACTTGCACCTGAGGTACCTGCTATACCTGATGAACCATTAGATCCACTTGAACCTGAAGATCCTGATAAAGCACTTGCACCTGAAGTACCTGTTATACCACTTGAACCATTAGATCCTGATGAACCAGATGAACCTGATAATTGACTTAATCCACTAGTTCCTACTATACCTGAAGAACCCATAGTACCGCTTGAACCCGCTGTACCAGAGGTTGAACTTAAACCTGATTGGCCTGCTATACCCGCAGAACCACTTGATCCTGATGAACCTGTTGTTCCTGATAATCCACTTTCACCATTATTTCCGGTAACACCATTTGATCCTGATGAACCAGATGAACCAGTTGTACCTGATAATGCACTTAATCCACTAGTTCCTGCTATACCAGCTGTACCGTTTGATCCTGAAGATCCTGTAGTACCTGATAATGCACTTAATCCACTAGTTCCTGCTATACCAGCAGAACCTGAGGATCCTGAACTACCTGTAGTACCTGATGTACCACTTAAACCACTATCTCCTGCAGCACCTGCTGAACCATTTGATCCTGATGAACCACTTGTTCCTGAAAAAGCACTTAATCCGTTTGTACCATTTTCACCACTAGATCCGTTTGAACCTGTTGAACCACTAGTTCCACTTAATGCGCTAACACCTTGTGAACCTGATAATCCTGAAGAGCCATTTGAACCGGAAGTACCACTTAATGATGAAATACCTGAAGTACCTGCTATACCTGAAGAACCATTTGAACCTGTAGAACCTGAAGTTCCACTTTCTGCGCTTAAACCATTTGAACCAACTAATCCTGATGAACCAGTTGAACCTGATGAACCAGATGTACCTGATAATGTACTTGAACCATTTGTACCAACAATACCACTTGAACCTACAGAACCACTTGATCCTGATGTACCACTTAATGCGCTGTCACCTGAAGTTCCTGCTATACCTGAAGAACCTATAGTACCACTTGAACCAGTTGAACCTGAAGTTGCACTTAATGCACTTGCACCTGCAATTCCTGTAGATCCTGATGTGCCTGAAGAACCAGTTGAACCACTAGTTCCACTTTCTGCACTTAATCCGTTTGTACCTAATATTCCACTAGATCCGTTTGAACCTGTAGAACCACTAGTTCCACTTAATGCGCTAACACCTTGTGAACCTGCTAATCCACTTGATCCATTTGAACCTGTTGAACCACTATTACCTGATGTACCTATTTCACCACTAGATCCATTAAATCCAGTTGAACCACTAGTACCACTTAAAGCACTAACACCTGATGAACCATTAGCACCTGATGAACCATTAGATCCAGTTGAACCTGAATCACCACTAGAACCATTAAGTCCAGTTGAACCTGAATTACCTGAAGTTCCTGAAGAGCCATTTGAACCATTTTCACCACTTAAACCTGATGAACCTGTTGAACCACTTTGTCCGCTTATACCTGAAGAACCAGTTGTACCTGTTTCTCCGCTTATACCTGAAGAACCATTTGAACCATTTTGTCCGCTTAAACCGGAAGAACCATTTGTACCTGATTGACCACTTAAACCTGAAGTTCCAGTTGTACCACTTAAACCTGAAGTGCCATCCGCTCCTGAGGAACCACTTGAACCTACAGCACCTGAAGAACCAGATGTACCTGTTGCTCCTGAAGAACCAAAAGTACCTGTAGCACCTGAAGAGCCAAGTGCACCTGAAGAACCTGAGGTACCATCTGCTCCTGAGGAACCGCTTGTACCTGTAGCTCCTGAAGAACCTGATGTACCTGTAGCTCCTGAAGAACCTGATGTACCTGAGTTACCTGAAGTACCATTAGCACCTGAAGAGCCATTTGTACCTGTTTCTCCTGAGGAGCCTGAAGTTCCTGTAGCACCGCTTGTTCCTGCAACTCCGGAAGAACCTGAAGTGCCATCTGCTCCTGAGGAACCGCTTGTACCTGTTAAACCTGATGTACCTGAGTTACCTGATGAACCTGAGTTACCTGAAGAACCAGATGTACCATCTGCTCCTGAAGAACCTGAGGTACCTGTAGCACCGCTTGTTCCTGCAACTCCTGATGAACCTGAGGTACCTGTAGCTCCTGAAGAACCATTTGTACCTGAAGCTCCTGAAGAGCCATCTAAACCTGAAGAGCCATTTGTACCTGATTGACCTGATGAACCATTTGTACCTGTATTACCTGAGGAACCATTAATTCCTGATGAACCAGTTGAACCTGATAAACCTGAAATACCTGAAGAACCATTTATACCTGTAGCTCCTGATGAACCATTAATTCCTGAAGAACCTGATGTACCATCTGCTCCTGAAGAACCTGAGAAACCTGTAGCTCCTGATAAACCATTTGAACCAACTAATCCTGAAGAACCATTTAAACCTGATGAACCATTTGTACCTGAAGCTCCTGAAGTACCTGAAATACCTGAAGTGCCGTTTGTTCCTGCGAAACCACTTGTACCTGAAGTAACATTTACATATCCTAATTGTCCGGATGATGTATTATAAGTTACAATATTAACTATATCTTGAACTGGTAATGTTGTAAAATTTACACTACCTGTAACTCCTAATGAACCTGTGATTTGTGCTGAACCTGTAAAAGGAAAACCACTTCCACCACTACCTGATAATAATGATTGGTTTAATGTTTTACCTACATACTTGTAGGCAGTAAGATATAATTTAGAAGATGTTGTAGGATCATTTTGTGTAAATTGTAAAACACCTTGTTTATAATCAAAAACATAATCGTTAACGGATATTACTGTAGCTGTTGCTGCTGTTGCTCCAGTTGTAAGAACTACGTTATATGCTGTGTTGGGAGATGCCTCTTCAGCATTGTAAGGACCTAAAGTTGGTACAGCATATTTATTAGATATAAAACTTGTTAATTGATCTGTTTGAATTACTTGGTTAGATACAGAAGCAGTAATTGATGAACTAATAGCAAACCAAACGGGATATAAACTTCCTGAAGCTGGTCCAGGGGTTAAAGGTAATCTATAAAAATATTGTAAAATATTATCCGAACCGGAAACAACAAATAAACCATTTTGACTAGAACCAGAATAGGGGATACTAGAGGAAGGAATTACATTTTGCTGAGTATAGATTTCACCTGAGTTTATATCTAATACCGCAGTGTATGCTTCCTGACTATCAAAAGTTGCTTCAGTATACCTTTTACTTTGTAGTAATCTATTCGATTTTATATTTTTATCAAATGCCATTTTTTATATTATATTAACTAAAGGATACTGTAATTGTTGAAACTGGTGTTGAAGGTTGGCCATTATATCTTATTATAATTATTAAATCTTTATAGGTAGATGATAAAATCTGGTTAAGAGTATCAGTAAGAGGAATAGTATATGTAGTTCCTGATAATCCTGAACCTCCTTGGTTATTTCCTTTTATATCAATTGCTGTTGTAAATGGATTTAAAAAATTATCATTTGCTTGGTTAGTAGCTACTGATAATGAAGACAATGAACTTGGGTCAAATAAAACAGCTCTTGTTAAAGTTAATCCACCACTACTAGGAATAACAGTGCCTGCTACAGAGGACGAGAACATAATTAAAGCCGAAACAGCATTATTAGCTGAACCAGTCCATGATGTTAATGTTTGTCCCACACTTAAAGTCATAGTACTAAAAGCTGCTCCGTTTGTTTGGAATGCTCTAGCATAATATTTGTATGTTTGAGCTTCATTTGGATTGGCTAACCAGTATCCGTTAGCATTTGAACCAGAAGGTTTTACTAAAAATCCTGGTTTTACTTGTAAATCTAAATCACCTAAATTATAAGCATCATATGAAGCTGTAATAAATTTAGTACCATTAGCATATGATCCTGATAATAATGGATCTGTTATTTTAATTCTATAGGTTTCTCCACTAAATAATTCTGTAGTACCTGTTAATGTACCACCATCGTATCCTTGTGCCCTACCATAGTAAGCCATTGAACCTGATCCTACTGGTTGGCCAAAAGTACCACTAATAAAATAATTTATTGTTTGAGTAGTTAAAGTAGATTGAGTACTGTTTTTATTAACACCTCTTGTTAATAAACTGTAAGTAGTAGTACCTAATCCTGTTTGGTTAATATTTTCTGCTCCTGCTGAACCAGCATCGAATGTAGCTGAACCAGTAAGTTTTACTATATCCGTTTCAAACGGTATAGTACCAATTATTCTTGCGGTAGCACCGGTTGAATCAAAAATTGCGTTTGATGTTTGTACAGTACCCCCTAATGTTGATGCGGCTGTAGTTCCTGCTAATACTATTAAAGAATCTGATTCATTTAAATCAGCAATTGTAGCTGAGTTAGCATATAATGGATTAAATAATCCTGTTACTGAAGATGAAATAGCCCAAGTAGCTGTTAATAAATAAGGAGCTCCAGATAATGAACGTGATGTTGCTGTTAAAGCAACATTTCCAAAATTTGTAGCTGCTAATGTATTAGCAGGAATTGTTAAACTAGCTATTGGAGAATAAAAAATTCTTGTTGTGTCAACTGCAGGAGTACTATAATTTGAACTACCTGATTGGATTTTTATAGATGCACTAATATGATACCAACCTGAAGCACTTACACTTGTAAGTGTTCTTCCACCATTGTATAAACTTGAAGTATAAATATTAGCAAATAAACCATCTTGGTAAGCTGATGGAATTACTGCTGGGTTAGCTGTATTAATTTTAGCTAATGTTAAACCATTTGCTGATCCAAAAGTAGCTTGTGATAATAAATTTTCTGATTGTGAAGTAGCTGTACTAGTCTCAAGGTTATTATCAGAATAAAAGAAGTTAATAGTTCCAGAAACATTAAATTGAGTTGGGCCACCACTTGTTAAGGGTCCTAATCCAAATAATTGAGCATTTACTGAAGATGATACTGTAGTAGAACCAGAAGCTAAACTTGAATAGTTAGATGAAAAAGTTGATGTACTATATATAGTTTTACCAGAAAATAGAGTTGAACCAACAGGTGCAAATCCTTGAGCAGTTAAATAAGTAACATCTGTATTAGTTGAACCTGAAGGTACAGATCCTGCTGGTGCAGTAGATGTTCCTGTATTCAACTGATTTTCAGTAAGAGTAGTACTATAGGTTTTTGTATTTGGAGAAGCATCAGGTGCAGAAGCACTTAATAATCCTGCCATAAATCTTAAAATTTCAGATACGTCTGTATTACTTGTAAAGTTATTAAAATATGAACCTGTTAAACCTGAACCCCAAGCATTTGAAGTTGGAACTCCAGCATTATGATTATAAAACCATCCTGATTGGCTTACTGATATTGCGTAATTATTTGCTGCTTGAGAAGCTGTAGTTGTTATTGGAGATGATCCTGCTGGTTGTAATGTACTTCCTGATATTTTTATTGAAGAAGTAGTAAAATATACATCTGTAGAACCTGATTGTTGGAATATTGAAGATCCACCTCCGCCTCCTGAACCTGTATCTACAGTAATTGGAAATGTTGAACCATCACCTTTAGTAAAAGTAATAGTATTTGAGTTTATACTAGCTGTAGTTAATAATGAACCTGTTGATTGAGTAATCCCGGATGTACCTGTAGCTCCTGAGGAACCGCTTGTACCTGTAGCTCCTGAAGAACCTGAAGTACCTGAGTTACCTGAAGAACCTGATGCACCATCTGCTCCTGAAGAACCTGAAGTGCCACCTGCACCTGAAGAACCTGATGCACCATCTGCTCCTGAAGAACCTGAAGTGCCACCTGCACCTGAAGAACCTGAAGTGCCATTTGCTCCCGAGGAACCGCTTGTACCTGTAGCTCCTGAGGAACCAGATGTACCATCGGCTCCTGAAGAACCACTTGTGCCTGTAGCTCCCGAGGAACCGCTTGTACCTGTAGCTCCCGAGGAACCGCTTGTACCTGTAGCTCCTGAGGAACCGCTTGTACCTGTAGCTCCTGAGGAACCAGACATACCATCGGCTCCTGAAGAACCTGAAGTGCCTGAGTTACCTGAAGAACCTGAGGTACCTGTAGCTCCTGAAGAACCTGAAGTACCTGAGTTACCTGAAGAACCTGAGGTACCTGAGTTACCTGAAGAACCTGAGGTACCTGTAGTTCCTGAAGAACCATTTACTCCTGAAGTACCATTTACTCCTGAAGTGCCAGTTGCACCTGAAGTACCACTTGTACCGGATGATATAACACTTAAAGGAGTAAAACTAAATAATCCAGAACTTGTATTATAAGTTACAACTTGATTTGGTGTTAAATTTTGTCCTAAACCAAATACAACAAGGGGATTTGAACCAGAAATTACTAATGAACCTGTAATTACAGCTGAACCAGAAAATGGAAATCCATTTCCTGAACCTGAAATAAAAACAGTTACACCGGTTGTATTAAATTGAGACAGTTGAACTGAACCAGTAAAGTTTATATAAGGTACACTAGAACTTACTAGTGTACCATTTTGATATATATCAATAGTACCACTTCCGGTATTGGGGTCTACATTATATACGCCAACGGGAACTTGGTCAAGAAATCTAACTATGGCCATTATTTATTTTTAGGTTTTATCCATTATAAATATGGCAGACTAAGGTATCAATCCAGTTCTTTTTTGATTTTCTAAAGATTTTAATGTTTCTCTTTCTGTAATAGTTCCATCCCCATTATCTTGGCCTGTATATAAAGCATCAATTGAAGAAGCTTCAATTGAAAAAAGTACCTTTGTTGTGTCTGTATATTTTTTTAATGAATTTATATCTTTTTGTAAAATTTCTGGAACGATATATCCATTTAATTTTATGTTAAAAGTACTTCTTACAATGCGTTCATCGTTATTAACTAATTCAGTTTGGAATCCAAATGAATCAATCATTGCTTTAAATTTGTATCGTTGAGGATCACCCCAATAGGCATCGGAAGCATATTCAATTGCTTCTACTATTTTATTTAATTGTTCTACATAATATGTAAAAGCAATACATGTATAAGTAATAGTAATATAATCCGGAATTACAGTTGCATAAAATTGTCTTTCAGGAGTTCTATTATTTAATACTTTAAAATTATCGTATGAATTTCTTGGATCATATTTTTTAGTAGAAACACTGTAGTTATGAGGATTATTAGCATCTAATTTATTACCAATTGTTCTATTTTTTTCTAGTGAATCACGTTTAAACATGATTAGAGGAGCCATAATTTTACCATTTTGGTCTCTGTAATATCCATCTTTTTGATATGATTTCCATTTTTCAGGAGAACCATAAATTACAGGAACAGGTAAACGTTCACCATTTTGTAAAACTGAAGGTTGTATTACATTTTCAAAATAATAAAATACAGCTTCATCAATATCCTGAATACCAATACTAAATGGTTTTACATTATCTCCTTTAAATGAAGTTTGTAAAGCTCTACTAACAGGTTTAACATTAGGATCGTCATAATTAGGATTACCAGCAGGAACATAATCTGATTTATGTTGCTCAACACTAATTTCTCTTTGTGTTTTTGGAGTTGGTTTATTTAATCTAGTTTTAGCCATTACATTCTTGATAATATAATATTAACACGATCTGATGGTACATAATGACATACGCATTCTATTCCAACGTTATATCCAAAATTTTCTAATCCAGGATTTAAAGGATTATTTCCATCAGCATCATAATAAGGATAAGCAGGATCTTTACCTGCATAAAACTGGGTGGTATTAGTATTATCTACTTCCCAATATCCATTTTGATATTGTATAATATCGCCCACTGCAGGTTGTAAATTAGCACCATAAGACCCAGATAATGGATTTAAGTTTGAACCAAAACTCATACTAATATTATAATCTAGTGTAGGACTTAATAAATCATCAATTAAAAAATTAAAAGTAAGAGGCCAATCAAAATCAACACCTAAATCACTAGTTGGGGATGTTGAGTCTCCTACTTCTACTAAAGCAAATAACATAACAGGATCAGCAAAACTTCTTCCTTCTGCTGCTTCTCCATACATGTTAACTGTTGTATTAGCTACATTGTATTTATAAAATATTACTTCTTGAGATATAATGTTTCCCATCAACTCTCGGTTGACTCTTCTAAACATTGATATATCACGAGCACCTCCGTATAAAGCCATATTATCCTATAAAAATTGTCATTGGTACTTGACTAATTTCAGCTACTCTAGCTACTGATTCTGCTTGTCTTCTTTCAAGTAATGCTTGACGTGAAGTTTGATCAAAATATTCTCTTAATCTTACAATTAATGCTTCTCTTTCTGTAGCGGCTGATGTTACTAAATTATCTCCATTTAAAGTTACTTCTGATCCTGGGATGGGAATAGTTGAGTATTTATTTCTTACTAATCCTAAAGCATCTTTAGCTCTAGCTAATGTATATTCAAAAATCCAACTTCTACCAATTGAATTAATTTTAGAATATGTTGGATTTACATAAGGAACGTTTGATGTGTTTGAAATTTTATTTGTTCCATCTCCAAAGGCAGCATCTAATCTATCTTGAATTTTAATAAAATCAAATACTAAATAAATACCATAATCTAATCCACCTTCAAATCCATCTTCACCAAAAGCACCAGTACCTGGTACTGGGAATACTGAAATTATATTATTTATAATATTAAATGAATAATTTGAAAGTGTTACTTGGTTTTGCATCTCAATTGCTTGAATGTTTTGCATAGTAAAACTTGTAGGCATCATCAAATAAGCAGCAGTACCATATCCAAATCCATATAAACCAGCAGCCGGAACACCTCCTAAACCACCTTGTCCTGCTAATAAAGCGGGAGAATATAATTGACTAACAGCTGGGGGTGCTTGGTAATAAACATTTTTTATTTCAATACCACCTACAATACCTTCATCTTCAGCCCATTGGGCTAAATCATAACGTTGTTGTCCAGCAGTTAAAGCTAGTCTACCTTTATACCATATTACATTACCCCCTGTTCCTGCTTCTTCACCATATTGTTGAGATAATCTAACAATAGTAGAAAAGGTAGGTGTAACAATATCATCATTAACATCTACGGATGTAGGAGCTCCTTCTAAAGATAAATAATTATCTCTTGTTTGGAAAGCATATAATTC
>Ga0102860_1000180_pt1 | contig 16548 bp, 19 predicted proteins | sample Colrivmeta1449A3_FD_84496 | JGI IMG/M metagenome (GOLD analysis project Ga0102860, IMG submission 84496) | Estuarine microbial communities from the Columbia River estuary - metaG 1449A-3 | ecosystem: Environmental > Aquatic > Marine > Intertidal zone > Estuary | place: USA: Columbia River...
CCTGGCACATAGGCCTGGCTTTGCGTGCCAAACTTGGTCACGACGGTGACGTTTTGAAAGTTAAAGTCAGATTCCTGCGGCAGTGTGTTGTCGGCAGTGGCATTAAGCAGCCGCGTCTTGTTGAAGTAAATATCCTTCATCGACGCATTCATGTATTGCGTCGTGCCTTGCGTTAGCCCCAAGCGTGATGGCGTGGCAAATCCTTCGATTTCACCTTCACTGAGGATCTCAACGATCTTGGCGTAAGCCGTTGAATCAAGGTTGTCCTTCGCTTCTGTGGACTTACGAAAGGCGCCGCCGCCTTTACCCTTGCCACCACCACCAGCACCGTAGATGCTCATACGCCTGACACCTGCACAATGTCAGCGCCAGCGCTAACGACAATGCCGCCAACCAGCATCTCGCCATAAACCACGGGCACCGGCACACCAGCCCGCGTGGTGTTCTGGATGCCGCTAAAGCTGAAACTTTTCTTGGGGTCGCCTTCGTCTTGGTCGGTTTTGGGCGTTGGGGTCAAAGCCTGTGAGATGCCGCCCACAACAAGACTTAAGCCAACGCTGAACAAAATTTTTCCAACAACGGTGAAGCCAGCAGCGACTGCAGCTTTGCCGCCCGCCGCTGCTACGGCAGCCGCCCAACCAACGCCAGGCACAAAAGCCAGAGCTACTAAGGCAATCCCCAGCAAAATTTTTCCAATTGCGCCCCCGCCGGCAATGACTGGAATAATTTCGATTTCACGGCCCATCGGGTTGTGGATGTCATCGAGGGCCAGGTCTTCGCCAGCGGTATGGACGCGGTAATACTGCTGCGCCATATGGGCTTCTAACTCTGGCCAGTTGGTCACTAGAAAACGGACGGCCTCAGCAGCAGTGGCGACATCTGCTTCCAGTACGCGATGGCCGACGAACTTAGCGAGGGCGCCGTATAGCTTGATCTTACGCAGCATGACGCAACCTCCTTCCGACACATTTTAGGGTCCAACCTCCAAGAATATCCCTAGATGACAGCCGTCCTTGCAGATGGTGAAGCATCATCTGATCGCCTAGGTACACGGCGCAATGGTTCAGGCCAGGGCTGCTGATGCTCATGAACAGCAGGTCACCTTTTTCTAGTTCTTCATCAGGCAGCAACTCGCGGAAACCTGTCGCCTTCCAGCAATCATCAAAATACGGCTTGGCTTGAAAGTCTTCTGGGTTGGCGCAGCGCTCCCAGTCGCGTAGCTTGATGCCCTGCTCGGCATACCAGTCACGAACCAGTGTCCAGCAGTCATGCACTGCCCACACCCACTCGCGGCCAATCAATGGCGCCTTGTAGCCGCATGGCTTGCATTCGCCCCAGGCTTCTAGGTTGGGGTTGACGATGTACCAAGGCAAGCCGCTGGCTTCACATGCGGCGCGGTCTGCTGGTGATGGATGCGGTGGTGTACTTGGGTGGCTGTGGACGATGGCCAACACCTCGCCTTGATCCTCGGCTGCGGCGTAATCCTCAGTTGACAGCACAAACATCTGGTCTGGTGTTGCCGCTTGGTTGCGGCATGGAATGTAGTGCTCGCGGCCTTTGATGACCACCAGCAACCCGCAGGCCTCGCGGGGTTGTTCCGCCTTGGCGTGCTCCAGTGCTGCGTCGCGCCAGATCATGGTCATCCGCTGAATGTACCAACGCCAGGGAAGCCACCAAATGGCAATTCAGCATTTTGCCCGAACCGCAGGTGGCAGCTATTGAGTCGCTTGCCGCATACGTCACCAGATGCGCTTAGCACTGGCTGGTCTGCAGCATCAAAATAATTGGTGCCGGTGTAGCCGCATTCAGCAGAGCGGTAGGTCCATGGGCACAAGTTGGCGATGCACTGGCGCTTGGGTGCTCGCACGCCAGCAATGTCAAAACTAGCTGCCAGTTCAAACTCAACGAGGCTGCGATTTTCCGCACTCTTTCTATCTACATAATAAATTTCTCGCGGAAATTCGGCGCTGCCATCTTCACTAGGATTGATTGGCTCCAGCAGGAAACTACCGCCATCTTCAAGCAGCAACGCATCACCATCCTCAAGTAAAAGGATGTCACCGCTGGGTGGGTAGTTGGCCGCATCAAGATATTTAGCCAGCGTGCGGATGCGCGTTACCTTGGCGCCTTCTAGCCCAACCGGCAGGCTGAGGATGATTGCCGTAACTGTGCCGAAAATATTGCTGACACGAATTTTTGGCCGTGGCAATGTCCCTTGGCCGCTGTATTCAAACCCATCGGCCTCAATCGGAAATCTTAGGTAGCTATTGCCACGCCAGATTACATCACCGTTATTGACCAAGCTGGTACCCGAGTGGAAACGATAAATCTCGTTACTGCCGTGGATAGCAGTGACCAGCTCCAACTCAAACAGCTCGATAATCGCGCTGGGGTTGGGCGACTGAAAATCACCCGACAGGATGGTAACCGCCATCCATGTGACAGTGCCATCGACAGTGGTATTACCGATAACCGTCGGCCAGAACGGTTCCGTCGCGCTAGTTGTACCGGCAACCGTGCAACGGAAAAAGAAGCCCGTCGCTGGTGGGATCGTGGCCTGTACAACATCACCGACGTTGTAGGCGTAACTAGCTTGCCACAGTGCAGGTGCGCTCATGGTTCAAATACCCTTTTGAACGTTGCGCCAACACTGTTGTTATTGAAGTTCATGTATTGAATACTCCATTCGCTGCAGACGAATTTAGCCGTTTGACCGCTCCTTGGATCCGTCCAAGCAAATCCTGTAACGCCTTTAGCGCCGCGCAGATAATCACGGATTTGATTGCGCTCAGCATTTGTTCGGTTATCAAATGCAAGCGTCCAAGTCTCCTCTTGCGGTTGCAAGCCAAAGGCAATGCGTTGGCGGTAGCCATCTCCAAATGTGGTGACCTGTGCGCGGCTATCAAACGAATGCTTGGCCGAGAATTCTGGTATCCAAGAAAATGCAACAGTTGGCTCTGCAGGCAATGTCAGGTTGGGGCCCTCTGGCAAATACTGCAATTCAAACGTGGCGCTGATAGTGCTGTAATTGCAAGAGTCAAGCGTTGTATCCCACGAAGGGCAGACAAAACTTGCCGTCTCGCCAAATGGCGTCTCCCATTGAAATGGTTCGGTTCCAGCACGCGCTTGAAGGAAGCTATAAATGCCATCACGATCAGCGCTGGTGCGACCACTGAATGTCAGCTCCCAGGTGTCCTGCAAAGGATTGAGGCCGAATGTTGTGCGATGCTCGTAACTGGGATAAACGACTTGGCTGACGCGCGGCTTAGTGCTTTCTTGCACCGGGAAGTCAGGGGCGTAGGTGAATGTGGCCATGCTTTACCTACCTCCCGAAAGTAAGCCACCAGGGCGCTGCTGCTTAATCAGCTCGGCTTGCACTGCGCCGGCAATCACACGGCCCAACGCAGCGCCCTGTGCAGAGTCGCCTTGCACCTGTGTGCCTTTGGCATCAACACTGACATTAACAGTGGTTGCGCCACTGCCACCCCCCGCAACCCCAAGCTTGCCGTCTGGACCGCGCTTGAGTGGCATGATCGCTTCAGGTCCAGCTTCACCCATGACTCCTGTAGCCATGGCGCTGCCACGAGCAAACTTAAACAGCGTTGGGCTGTTGACGATGCCTCCTTTGGCATAAGGAATGATTCCGTTCTGCGCGAAGGCGTTGCCGTTGGCATTCAAGACGCCCAGAGGATTATTGATTGAAGCGGGGGCAGACAAATCAGAGAGCCCAGCTCCACCCGCTGCAGCGCCAGCGATGGGATTGAAGATCCTTACAATCGTGTTCAAGATCGCCAGCTTGATCCATTCCGCAATCATCTTGGCCGCCATGTCAGCGAAATACTCGGCCACGCTGCTGAAGAAGCCAGCCAATGCTTCCTTAGCGCTCACGCTGCCGGTAATGACGCCCTTGAATGCATTGCCAAATGCATCGCCAATCGCGGTGGCGGCGCCGACGACCTGATTGCCAACATTAAGCAGCTCATTCAATCCACCCTGGATCCTTTCAATCTCGGCGCCAATAATTGTTGAGGGAGAGTCACTGCTAGCAATACGATCCTGCTCAGCCTTGCCCTCGCCCTTAATTCTTTCAAGTTCCTTGCGTTGCCGCTCGATCTCATCAGCAGAAGCGCCATCAGCCTGAGCCTTGACAAGCGCTGCCTCTGCGGCGCGAATTGTCTCCTCAACCACTTTCCTGGTCTCAAGATACTGTCTTGCTGTAGCTGGCAAGGTCCCCTGCGCAATCAATTCACCATATTCACGCTCAAAAGAAGCACGATCTTTAAATTCCGCCATTTGCTTGGATGCGGTTTCCATTGATTTTTTTAACTCATCATTTGCTTTCTTCTCTTGCTCGGCAAGGGCAAAAGCAAGTTTTGCGGATTCTTGAATTGATTGCTTTTTAAGTATTTCAAGCCTTAGCTCTTTATCCTTGGCCGGAATTTTTTCTAGATCGAGTTTTGCTGCCTCGGATGTCAATCTCGTTTGAGCAACAAGCGTTTGCAGGATTGCGGCCTCACGCTCATCGCCAACTAACTTCGCTTGAGAAATTAGCGATTCAGCCTCAAGCAATTGATCCATTAAGTTCAATTCAATTCGCAGTTCAGCTGCGCGACTCTCTGGCCCCTTAGCGCCCTTTCCTCCACCCTTGCCCGCGCCGCCGCCTGCGCCTGCACCTCGACCAAAATTAAAAGAACCTGTTCGCGTAGATCGAAAACGAACTTGAGAGCCGGGTGCTCCATAGCGCCCAAATCCACCAGTGTCCCCAAAAGTGCCGACAGGCCCGCCCTGCGCGGCGCGACTGGAAGCTCCAGCGGCATACTGAGCTGCGCCTGCTAGCAGGCTCGCAGTATTCCCACCCAAAATGCTGCGAATTGGCGCAGGCAAATTCTGCCACCAATTGGCGATAAGACTACTCAATCCATTAAACGCCACCGAAGCATTGGACTGCATGTTCGAGAAAGCGTCCGCCCAAGCGCTGTCAGTATTTTCAGCGCTTATCTGGCCAGACTGAGATACAGAACCAAAAACATCATCAAACAATTGTTGAATGAATGACGCGGCTGGAGAGAGATTGTCCCCTAAGTTTTCAAAAGCTTGTCCGACATCACTCGCAGCCGTCTGACCATCTTCTTTAATTTGCTCCATGCTACGCCTAAAGTCTCCCGCAACAACATTCCCAATGTTGTCAACCCAGTTCCTGAAGATTTCATTGGTGTCATAAACTGCTTTGCCAAGTAACCCCAGGCCAACAACTCCCGCCGCCACCCAGCCAAATGGCGATACGCCAAGCAATGCAGCTTTCAGCCCTTGCACAGCCAGACTTGCCGTGCCAGCAATGCCACCCATTTGCGCGATAGCGGCAGAAACCTTGACAAAGGCCGCCGCAGCATTTGTTGCAATTGGAATTGCGGCTGCTATTGCACCCAACCCCAGCAAAGCTTTAAGCCCTTCTACAATTACTCCAGAATTATCAGCAATGGTTTTTGCGATAGCAGCAATACTTGTAGCAAAATTGATGATATTTTGCTCATTCTCAATCAAGATATTTGAAACAATCTCCTGGAACTGCGCCCCAACTGGCTGCAGCTCACGCCCAACCGCTTCTCGCAATCGGGCGAAGGTGACCTGGATTCGATCACCGGCAGCCTGACTACTGGCTGCAATTTCATTTGCAGAACTGCCATAACGGGTGCTCAATGCTTGCACAAATTTCATGAAGTCATTAAGACCGACTTCACCGCTTTCCAGCAGCTTGTCCAACTGCTGAGGTGTTTTCCCAATTGATTGGGCAAACAACGTGAACGCACCAGGGAGTCGCTCACCAATTTGCTGCCGCAGTTCTTCAGCGCTGACCTTGCCCTTGCTAAACACCTGCGCTGTGGCCCGCAACGCAGCTTCCATGTCATTCAAGTTGCCACCCGTGCCACGGATACCAGCGGCAATCCCCTCGAATGCCAACTTGGCGGCGTCAACATTGCCACCAGCCCCAATCACGCTGGCCGATAGTTGAGTGAATTGTTTGTTCAACTGATCCTGAGGAATCGCCAGTCGGCGGCTAGTGGCATCAATAAATTGCAAGCTCTTTTCGTACTCAGCTTGGCTGCCGACCACATTGCGCAGAGCAATCCGCTGCTTGTCGATTTCAGCCGTGAAGGCCGCCATCTGGCCTAGCGATTGCCGAATCATTCCTGCCTGCGCACCAATGGCAGCACCAGCAAAGGCGCCAGGCACGCCGCCAACTGCTGTGCCGATTGCGCCACCAATGGCGCCCTCAGGACCACCAAAGATGCCGCCACTGATGACAGCGCCAGCCGCTTGAGTGGCCTCCATGGCGCTCAAGCGACGGCGGCGGCGTTGCGCACGCTCAAGCTGCGCATCCAACCTCTCAACTTGAGAACTTAACTTCCTGAATTCGTTGCCCGTGGCTGGGAGCGTATTGCGCAGCGTTACAAGCGAATCGCGGTAACGCTGGATGCTGTTGATGCTTCCATCATTGGCCTGCGCAGCCTTACTGATTTCAGCCCTGTAGCCCTGCAGCTGCGCTTCAGAAGCTTCTCTTGCCTCCCGAAGCTGGCGCTCAGCATCAATCTGAGAGATATAGGCACGACGATTCCTGTCTGCCTGCTCAGGCGATATTTCAGGCCCTTGCTGACGCTCGCCTGGGAACGTGCCAGGTGTCAGCACCCTCTGGATATTGCCAGAAGGCCCGCCAATACGAGCACCACCACTGACTTGCAATCCAGTGCCTGGGGCGCTGGTTTGCCCAGCAGCGGGCAGCATCAATGGCGTGCCAGCAATGCCAGAACGCACTGCATTGCCCAACTCACTCATCGCCTGCGCTTGATCGCGCACAGCGCGATTGTTCATGTACAGCGCCGTCACACGTGCCGTCGCAGCACTGCGCTCAGCCGTGGCGGCTTGCACAGCCATGTCCGCCACATTGCGGTAGCTATTGGCAAGTTGATTTAACTCACGCTCCAGTACACGCACCTGCGCCGCGTTCTCGGCATAAGCACGCGAACCAGTAGCAGTGCTTGTATCAAGTTCGACCATCTCGCGCCGCAGAGCGCCAATGACCTCTTGCAAATTCTTTTGCGTGCGTGGCAGTTCTCCAGATGCCAACTGCTCACGCAATGCCGCAGCAAAGCCCTGCGTGGTAGCAGATGCCTGCCGTTGCACAGCAGCCATCTCAACCAAGGTCCTGATATACAGGCCTGTATTGCGAGTCGTAAAATTAAGGTCTTCCTGTAATTCGCGCAGTCTCAGAGAAAGAGCTGCCGGCACATCAGGCAGCGCCTCAAGGGATCGCCCACCCAGACCAAAGCGCTCTTGATAAGCGGGATCAGCTTGAATGCCAGCCCTGGCAACAAGTTCACGACGAGCTGAGATGCGTGGCGCACCAGCAAGTTGATTCAAGCGCTGTTGCGCTTCAGCAGCCTGCTCAGCAGTGGCGCGTACATCACGCAGGATTTGCGTATATGCCTGCCATTGGCGAAGGACAGCATCAGGTCGCACCGCAAGCGCCTGATTCAACGCACTGAAATGCGCCCGGCTTGCCAGCTCGGCTTGGTCTAGCTGTTGCGTTAGCTGGCCAATGGTCTGGCTGAGCTGCCTATTGACTTGACCGCCCAGTACAGACTGAGCACGAAGCTCTTGGAGAGCTCTTACATGAGCACGAATTGAAGTCTCTGACTGATCATGCGCTTTAGCCTCCTCAACAATTCCGCGCCGCAGTAATTCAATTTCCCGGTCAGTCAGTCGAGCCGCCTGCTCAAACTGAAGGACATCACTTGAAAGCTTGTTCCATGCCTCTCCACCGCGCTGCGTAGATTCCTGCAGCGCCTTGAGCGCTTGGATCGTACCCTTTACAGCTTGATTGGTATTGCCAAGGCTCTTCCCATAATCAATAATTTTTGCTCTTGCATCTTCAATGTCCGCATCAGCCAGATTGGCTGCTTTTGCTAGCTCACGGAACCCTCCGGAAATCTTTTTAAGCTCTTCCCCGCCTTTGAACTTAAGCTCAACCAGCAGCTCCTCAATCCGGTTCCTAGCCATTGGCTCTCTCCTTGTGAAGCTCGGCTAGGGCTGCGGTCTCCATGATCTGCAGGTCTTCCAACATGCCACGCCGGTCCTTGACATCATAAAGCTCAAACATCCCTCCGGCACCCAGTAGCACTTCATATTTCATCCCGGTGTAGCCCGCCATGCTCACCTGCCACTGCGTACCCATACGCAGAAACATCATCACTGTTTCCCAGTTGTCATCCCACACCACAAAGCCCTCAGGCTCTGAGGGCTTGTTCTCAATGGGCAGGATCAAGCCAAATGCCTTGGCGTCATCATCCGTCTTGTCATCTACCGGCTGCGCACCCCCTGCCCAGTGGATCGCAGCGTCTCTTAGTTTCCCTCCCGTGCCGCGTTGAAGGTCTCGGTGTAAGCCTTCAGTACACCACGGATCCAGTAGGGATCATCAGCGAATTCTTTGACGGCTGCCTGGGAGAACGGAATGGGCTTGCCATCCTCATCATCCATGCCGTCCCAGTTGACAAGCACTGCCTGCAACATCTGCACGTCGCCTTTCTCGCTCAACTTGGCGAACTCAGTACGCCCCAGCCGCTTGAAGGTGGCATCAAAAGTGCTGGAGTCAAAGGTGCCGCCATCAGACGGCTCTTCCACCGTGACGGGCCACTTGAAGGTTTTAACCTTCTTTCGGATAAAAGTCATGTGAGGTACTGGACTGCTACAAGCATACAGTCAAACAAAAAAAATGGCCTTACGCCTTGGTTAAATGCGCTGCGCAGCCCCGGGCTAGGCAAAAACCAGCTTGAATTCGTCGTTGCCGTTGGTCGATGGCGTTGCCACATATGGGATGGAAAGGCCTTGGATGCTCTCTGCGTCTTCATAGTCAGGATCCACCAAGTCAATTCGGCTGGACAGCAGCGCCACCAGATTTCCAGCAGTCTTTCCATGAATGAAGGACAAATCACCTGCAGCTGAGTCGGCGGGATCTAGGTAAATACGCCCGGAATCTTCGTAAAGCAAATCGAAAGAATCCTCGGTCAATAAGGCGTCAACAAGGTCCATCTCGCCGCCCAGCGCTGCAGCGAAAAAATCCTTCCCACTGACCCCAGCCAAGACTGGCGCCTCTATTTCAACGCTGCCATTCACGTCACGACCCGTGATGAATACCTCCTCATGGCAGTTGAGCAGATCACGAAAAATCAGTTCGTTGCCCAATTCCATGACGACTGATCGAAGACAGCCACGGAATCCAAGCAGGGCAAAAGCACCTGTGTTGCCAGCCTTGAAAATACTTGGTGGCCCCTGATTGGCATATGTCACCGCTGGCAGCGCAGTATCCGTTGGAGGGTTGTAAATGCCGTTGAAAACAAACTCAATGGCCGGTATCGAGCCCAAGTCCGCAACTACGGCACAGGTGCCCCTGCATCCGGTAATACGATGAAGCGTTCCATCAACATTGTAATAAATAGTTGTTGACTGTGGATTGTCGCTAATCGGTTCGTAGATAGTGGAAACATCAATGCTGTAAACACTTGTACTGTCGTAAGTTGTATTGCCGTTCAAGGGTCGAATTGATGCAACCTTACTAGCGCCGACATAATCAATAATCAGCCCAAGTGTTCCTTGCCCCAATCCGCCAGTCACTCGAATAATTCGGCCAACGTAAACACGCTCAACCGAGCTAGCGCTGGCATCAAGCGTGATTGTATTGACTCCACCCCCAGCCGCAGTGCCTGCAACCGGGCCGCTTGTCACTGTTTCGCTCAGCGAACAGGCCTTCAGCAGTGAGCTGAATTGTGGTGTCACTCCGACTACGCCGCTGCCTGTCAGCTCAACACTCATTGATACTTCGACACGAGTATTGGCCAGCAACTGCTCCGAAGCGCCGTAATACGGACGCACGGTCTCACGATCAACTACTTCGCTTTGCAGCGGAATAATTTCCAAGTCAAAAACGTGTATGGCATCAAAAGCTCCAGTAGGAGCTGAATCAATGCCATACACGCCCTCAACCTTGGAAAGGATCAGTCGCTTCTTGGTAAGTTGCACCATGATGGCGCTACCGCTGAAGCCACCCTAGGCGAAGACGAGCCTAAACTCGTCATTACCAGCCGTGCTCGGGATTGCCGTGTAAGGCAGCGACAGCATGTGAATGCCATCTTGATCCTGATAGCTGGGGTCACCGATGTCCACGCGGGTGGACTGCAGCGCCACGATGTTGCCACCAGTGGTGCCATGGATGAATGAAAGCTCACCCAGGGTGCCGTCAGTCAACGCAGCAGTGAAATAGTCCTTCTGCGCAATGGTCGGTGCCTCGATCACAACCGTGCCAGTGGTGGCGCGATCAGTGATCAGCACTTCCTTGGTGCAGCCCACCAGCTCCCGATACACCGTGCTGTTGCCCAGGTCCATCGAAACAGACTGAAGGCAGCCGCTGTAATCCAGCAGGGTGAAGGCACCGCTGTTACCAGCCTTGAAGATCCGAGGCGTTGCCTGATCGGCGTAGGTGACGCTCGGCGCAGCAGTGTCGGTCGGAGCGTTGTAAACCCCGGTCATCGTGAAGTCGATGGTCGGGATTTCGCCAACAGCAGTGTTGATCGAGAACGTGCCACGGCAACCAGTGAGCTTGTGCAGCACACCGTCAATGTTGTAGTGAAGCGTCACCGAACCAAACGTGGAACTCACCGGGGTGTAAACCACGTGAGCGTCAATGCTGTAAACGCTGGTGTTGCTCAGGGTCACCGCAGCGCCAATGGAACGCAGCGTGGCGACCTTGGTCGAGCCAACGTAATCGGTGATCAAGAACACCGAACCAACGCCAAGACCAGAAGTGATGCGAATTACTTGGCCGTTGTAAAAGTCGTTGGTGGAGCTAGCGCCAGCAGCCAGGGTGATACTGTTGGAGCCACCAGCAGTGGCAGTGCCGGTCACAGCAGGCGAAACAGTCGTCTCAGCCAAAGCACATGCCTTGAGCACCTTGCCAAAGCGTGGCGCGGTGCCAGCAGTGCCACTGCCAGCCAGTTCCACGCTGAAGGTGCATTCAACGCGAGTGTTGGCGAGCAGTTGCTCGGATGCACCCAGATAGGGTCGCACCAGATCGCGGTTGACCACATCACTCTGCTGAGGAGTGATGTTCAGATCCCGCACCAAAATGGCATCAGCGCCATCGGGCGAAGGGTCAACCCCGTAGCTGGACTCCGTCTCCGCCAGAATCAGGCGTTTGCGTGTCAGAAGTGGCATCGGAAATTACCTCTTGGATTTCAGGTTCCCCCGCCATTCCTGGTGGGAGTGTGCGTTGCACCAAGGTGCGAACGCCGGTCTCGGAGTCAAGGATGTACGAGCCACCTTGCCCTTGGTACGCATCTACAACAATAGGTTGAGGTGCTTGGTACTCCTTGCGTTGACGTGATGTCATGCTGTGAGATCCGCGACTTGCGTGCGATAAAGCACGTCGTACTCACAAGAGATTACTCCGGCAGGCTGATCAGCCTCAACCATATTGAAAGTCGTCAAAGCTGGCTGGATGTCAATTGCCAGTCCGCCCAATGTCAGATCAGCCATTAACTTGCTGTGCATATCCACAATTGTTGGGTCAGCAAGTTGATCAGGCACGTTGCCACGCACGATCACCACCACACGAACGCGCATGGTCGCATCTAGCTTTGGCAGGCTGGTGTTCTGTTCATACGTGATCGTCGCAGGCTCAATCACGATCGCAGGCGTTTCAGCCCTCGCCATTGCTTCAACACGACTACGCCAGATCCGTGTACCAGCGCCTACTGTTCCCTGCAATGCGGTGTAAATCGCTGCGAGGATTTGCTCTCGTTTACTTGCCATTGATGAATCCCGGCGGACCTGGGTCGCAACCCTTAGTCAGTATCGCAACAGCACGCTTGTAGTAGTAGCAGTCCGTTTTACCTGCACGCTCTAAAGCTTCCTTGACCTTGACCCAGTTCTCACGGGTGTGCGGATCCATTGCTACAGGACAACACCTGGGCCCATCACTACGAGCGCCCCAGTATTCGTGTTGCCTCGGGTGACCCTGGCTACTGGTTGCTTATTGGTCGGCGGTGTAATGGTATAGCCTCCGCCATTGGCCACATAAAGCGGCGCATTGATGGCGTATCCATTGGTGTCCATACCCGTAATTTCGCCTGAAATGACAAGGTGGCCATCAGCGCCTGCATTGATGGCTGCATCCAAAATGCCAATCGCAGGCATCTTGGTCAGGTTTGACGCATCAGCAGCAGCAACAATCACCTGCGCCGTGTTGCCCACGTTTCCCGTGATGTAAACCGGCGTACCCTTGGCCAAAGTACTCGCCGTGCCATTGCGGCAGTGGATGTAGACCGGCCCAGCCAAAGCGCCATGGATGTGAGGCAGTGTTGCCACGCCTGTCACAGAAAGCGTTGTGAACGTCGGATCGTCATAGCCCTGCACATACAGCAGTGAGTTCCAAGCTGTCGTACCGTCGCCCAACTTCAACTTACGGGTATCGCTCTCCAGACCAACCTCACCCGCCAAAAGCACCGGGTTGGCTGCAGTCCAAGCAGCAGCAGTGCCATTGCGAAGCTTGAACCGGGTGATCGTGTCGCTCATGGTGTGCCGCCATCCAAAATGTTTCCGGTCACATACGTGGTCGCAGGACCGCCTCCATCAAGGATAACGGTGCTCTCTGTCTCGACACCATCGCCGTCAAGCACTGCAGGGCTTACAGCATCCAGAGATGGCGTAGCGCTGCGCTGCAGCATCAATGCACAAAACCGCCCATCGTCCAACAACTCCACATTTCGCAAGGTGTAGGCCAACCCGTCAACGTTTACGCCAGTGCCGTACTGCAGGTCACCAAACAAACTCGCCTTGCAGGTCACCTTGTAATCAGTGGTCAAGACCACTCCATCAGCAATGATGTCGCTTGGCATATCCAGGATGCCGATACCACTAACGCCACCAGAGGTGATCGGCACCCCAAAGTCGGCCAAGAATATGTCGAGATCTTCGTTCATGGAACCATCGTAGCGACCTCGTTATCGTTAGGCCATCCGTAATGCGGCGATGCTATCAACCAAGTACCGCCTGCGCCTGGAAGCAATCTGTGCCCGCATTGCAGCGCAGCAACCAGTCGAGCTGCAAGATCGCATCTGGGCAAACAAGCTTGGCGAGGTCAATCGCACTGCAGCCTCAATGCTGCGGCAAGCGCAACGCCGAGCGCAAAACCCTGAAATGCACGAAGGAAGCCTTGATGACTTCCTCAATCAACTTGACATCGGAGGAGTTGGTGACGAAGCCAAGGGCATTCGTCGTTTCAACAGCCCAGATGAAATCGCAGACTTCTTTCGGCAAGACAAACCTGAGGACTGGCGGCAGCGAGACTGATCAGAATTCGCAGGCGATGGTATCGCCGCTTTCCATCAACAAGTAGTCACCATTCTCCAGCTGGAAATGGCTGACGACTATAAGCGTCAAGTTGTAGATCATGTCAAAAGCGCCAGGGCCTAAAAGCCCACGGCCACGCAGCAGATCTTCCATGTCACATCGTCCCCACCTTGCAGCTAACCGTTGGCGTGCCGCCAGTAATAGACACCAGCCTCAGTCTTACGAATGACACAGGTGCCATCAGGTAATAGGCGGTCGTGCCATTCGCTGAAAGTGTCGTATCGGTATTCGTGGCGTTCAGGTTGAAATAATTCGTGCCATCCAGGCTCCCCTCAAGACGAATAACGACACTCGTTCCCACATCAGCCAACGTCACCTGAAAGGTCAGTGTTGCGCCAGTTGTCGCCTGAGCAGTGGTGACACCAGCTCCACTCAGCGAGCCAAGGTCAGCAACGTCAAAAATGCTGTTATACCCAAAAGGCACATGCGTCATGTCATCCTCTTTGCTACCAACAGCCTACCAATGGAAAGCCCCACCCCACTCGAGTGGGATGGGGCAATCAATCACTCAAGATCAGGCGTACTTCAGCACGGCAACAGCATTGACGCTATAGACATGAGTCGAGGTGTCCACAGTGGACACAGCCTTGATCCAGCGCTTGGCAACACCCTTGGGGAACACCAGGAACTGCTTAGAGGCAGTGGTGCTCACCTGAGCGAAGGCAACAGTGCCGGAAGCCTGCTCAACGCCACCACGGCTGAACACAGTGGTGATGTCGGTGTAATCTCCTGACTCAGTGTCAGAAGACTGCAGCTTCACGTTCAGGGTGGAAGTACCACCGTTGGCGACATCAAGAATTACGACGACATCGCCTTCGTAGTTCTTCATGTCAACGGCAGTGCCGTTAAGAGCGCTGGTGCGGCTTGCGGTAGGCGCAAACGCAACATGAGACAGTTTTTCCAGACCAGTAGAAAGAATGGCCATGATTTACTCCTTGGAGGAACGGGGTTTGCGGGTACGTCGCATGGACGCATTTTCCACGACCTCCACAACTTCTTCAGGAGCAAGCTCCTCTTCAGTTTGGAGTGTGGTCTCCACTGGCTCAAGCACAGGCTCAAGCTCAGTGGCAACTTCAGGCGCGATCTCAACAGGTGCGGTTTCTGCTGACAGCCCCTCCACCACCGCAGCGGCTTTATTGGAGCTGATCAGCAGAAAGGCATCATTTGCCTCCAGATCAAGGATGGAGCCCACCTCGGCGGGCTCTCCTTTGATCATTACGCCTCGCAGGATCTCAACCTTCATGATGATCAGGTGCCGTAGCAGAAGGCGCCGGGCTGCTTAACAGCCACGTCGAGGTCTTGATGGGCAATCACGCGCACGGTGCCAGCAGTGGCCCCAGCGTAGGGATCAACCATCAGGTCCAGACCGGACCACATGCCCATCACCATCTGGCTGAAGTCACCGAACAGAGCATCGTTGCTCAGCAGTTGGTTGGAGACGATCACCGGATAACCGTTGACCTCGTTGTTCTCCCACACAAAGGAAGCTTCGGTGCCGGCCTTGCTGGTGGACTTCAGGAGGCCACGAGCGGTGGCGTTCATGATGTACCGCAGCGAACCGACGTCAGCGTTAGCAACAGCAACGTCGGTCTCCATCGCAATCAGCTGCACAAAGGTGCCAGCGTTGGTCAGGGTCTCAGTGCCGATGCCAGTGGTGTTGATCAGACCCAGAGGCTGGTTGGTGGAGCCAGTGCCGTACATGGCAGCACGGTCAACTTCCAGAGCGATCACACGAGCCAGGTCGTTACGGATCATGCCCTCAACGTCGATGCTCGACTGGAGCAGCAGACGACGGCTGTAGTCCACAAAAGCGGCCACAGTCTTGGGGGTCATGTTGACCTGATCAATCGCTTGCTGCGATTCGGTCGGAGCAACGTTCTCACCCACCCAGTAAGCAGTGGCGGCGCTGGTCTGACGGGGGATCGAGATGTTCCCCTGCAGGCCCGTCAGCATGGTGACGCCAGCCTGGGCCAGTGCCAGACGGTTGCGGAGCAGATCAATGAAGCTGCCAGCAAGCAGTTCATCAGCCACCAAGTTGCCGCCGGAAGCGGGGATGTCCACCACCAGATCACGACGCAGCACCTCGTTCGGCACCACGATGCCGTTTGAAGAGCGCTCGTACTTGGAAGCGGCAGCCTTACCAACCTCAATCTCAAATTCAGCAGAGCGACGGGCGCTTGCATCACCAGGATTGGCCAGGTAGTTCAGAGCCTTGATGAAGCTGAAGCGCTTCACCTCTTTCTTGTCCAGACCCAGATCGTTCTGAGTCATGTCTTGAGAGCGAATAGGTTGTTCCATGGGGGCTTGGCCGAGTTTGTCGAGGACAGAAGCACGCGCTTCATCGAGGGTGCGACCACCATCGATCAATTCGCGGGCCAGATCTTGCAGCTGGTGCTTTTCGCCCAGTGCGGTGATGGCGGCGATACGGCTCCGCTCGGCCTCGACGGCCTTGGACCGGATCACCTCCACATCAGGGGTGTTGTTCTCCATTTGAACCTCAGGTTCGGGTGATGCGGCGGAGGCCGCTTGACTGCGCACTTCCTCCTGAATGGATTCAGTGACTTCAGTTTCGATCTTAGTCTCCTCGGGTTGCATAGTTTGCTCCGGAATGAGTGAACGTCCTACGCCCACCGTCGGATCGGCGGGAATAGAAACAACGCTGATTTCATAAGGAGACCAGCTCGTGGCGACCATTGCGCCGTCGCGCTCTTGCATTTCATCAATTGAATAGCCGAAGCTCACGCCACGCAAAATGCCATCGCGCACGTCATCAAGGATCTCTTGAGCAGCCTTGCTGCGGCTGAAACGCACTTTTGCGTAACCACGCCTCTTCTGACCGTCAACCCAAGCGCGTTCAACCACGCCCAGTACGCGATCAGGATCGTGGTTAAACAGCAGCGGTGCGCCATCGTTCAACCGCTCAAGGACTGCTGCATCCATTTCATGGCTCAGCACTTCCTTTCCGAAATACCGCTCAACCGGATACTCCGAGCTGAACGGGAATTCCATCACCCGCTCTTCAATAGAACGAAACTGAGTGGCCTCAGTACGTTGATACTTGCCGGTGTAGTCCCGCTTGTCATCCATAGA
>Ga0102860_1000195_pt1 | contig 15325 bp, 16 predicted proteins | sample Colrivmeta1449A3_FD_84496 | JGI IMG/M metagenome (GOLD analysis project Ga0102860, IMG submission 84496) | Estuarine microbial communities from the Columbia River estuary - metaG 1449A-3 | ecosystem: Environmental > Aquatic > Marine > Intertidal zone > Estuary | place: USA: Columbia River...
CAAAGTCTGTTGGGAACGTTAATGCACGAAGCCAATCGTGTATCTCTAACCAACCAGTCATCTCTTGATCTACCATAAAGGTAACATTCAGAGTATCGTAGATTGCTTTCTCACCTGGAGCATACAGTTCAACAAATGGATTGGCCACTGGTATCTCGGACGTTGAAAGACCAGGCAGTGTTACTGTCTGACAAAAGTATTGTAGATTGGGCGCTCTAGAAAAGTTCAGTGTGAACTTATTCCCTTGGAGCATATTTGGATTAGAAGGATTTCTATTGAGTACAGTCATATCTCTATTTATATGGATAAAAAAAGGGGAAGAATTTCTTCTTCCCCTAATCAGTCTCTTATTGTTATAAGAATAGTTGAGACTTTAGATTACATCAAGTTAGTGATACCAAACGAACGATAGTAGTTGTTTACACCAACTACGTTGATACGACCCAGACCTTGATCAGTACCTTCGGCAAATGGGTTTGCAACCATGCCGTAACGAGTCTTGAAGCCGATCTTAGGTTGGAATGTACCAGTATCAACAGCACGAACCATTTGCAGAGGAACGTATGGGCAGTAGAACAAACCTGCATCATAAGCATTCGTACCTTTGTAACCAACAACTGCAAATTCAGCAGTAGAGCCAGTTTGTGCATACGGATCGATGTACACTTTGATACGACCGAAGAGTGTACCAGCAAATGTATTGCCAGTGTCATCAACTGTCAACGATACTTGACCAGCCAGAGCCGATTGATAATCAAGAATGCCAGCCATTGCTAAAGCAGATGCAACGTCAGACGAAACGATCATCACATTACCTTTACCACGACGAGTTGTCTTGGCAATTTGATTTGCTTCACGTTCGATTTGGAATGCCAAACCTTTGATTTTTTCAACCATCCAACGACCATTCGAATCTGTATCCAGATTGAACACGCCTTTAGTAGTTGTACCGGCTTGTGCGCCACGCTTCGAAACGTAGTAAATTGTGCGAATAACTTCACGGTTAATTTCAGCAAGAATTTCAGCAGACAGAATGTTTGCTAATTCAGTTTCAGCGTCAAGACCATGAACTGCTTTCAAGTCTTGTGCCAATTCCATTGAGTATTCTGCTTTCAAAGCACGGGTCCTAGCAGTAACAGTAACTTTCTCAATCGAGAATGCCATCTGTTGGAATGTGTTACTTAATGCACCGTCACCTAAGGCTTCAGCAGAACCAGTTGTCATTGCAGCACCTGGTGATGCGTTACCCAACAGAACGTCAGTACCGTTAGCAGAGATGGTCATCGAACCAGTTGCAAGAGCACCATTAGCGCCAGAGAAGTTGGTATTGGCTTCGTTGTAGAATGCTTCAGTACCGCCTTGCGAATCGTACTTGGTACGCATTGCAAAAATCAGACCTGTAGGACCAGTCATTGGCTGAACGCCGCAGATGTCATAAGCAATCAGATTAGGCAACGAACGGCGAACCAAACTGATAAGGATTGGATCGAAACCAGCAACAGGACCAGCAGCAGCAGCACCGCCACCGAAACCACCAGTACCAGCAAAGTTAGTTGGCGAACCTGCTTCGTGCAAAATGCCTGCTTCTTTACGCATTTCATTCAGTTGATTCTCTAGAATAACAGAAGTAACAGCACGGCGATATGGGTCTTTAATTGCTGGGAGGTCTGGATGATCCAGAACTGATGCCCATTTTTGTTGGCTTTCTTCGGACAAATACATTTATATCTCCTTGTTTATTTTTAAATTTTTGTTTTTGAAATCGCTTGCGATACTGCGGCAATAAAAGGATCAGAACTTGTTGATTTCTTTTCGCCTTCAGCATCTTCAAATTGCTCTTGAAGGTGTGATACTTTCGCTTTCTGGATACCAGATGGGAAATAGTTTTCACGCAACGTTTCAAGTTTATCTACGAACTCTTCCTCTGTGGAAAAGTCTACACTCTCTGCAAGTGATTTGATTTTTTCAACTTGTGTTGCGGCTAAACCTTCACATACTTCTGCTGTCAATTGATCTTTAATTGCTTCGGTCAAAGCCTTTTTATATACAATGTTAGTCTCAATTTCTTCATTGAGTTTAGTTTCGAGTTCTTCGACTTTAGCCGCTAACTCTTCTACCAAATCAACTGACTCTTCGGGAACATTGATATAGTTTTCTGCAAACAGGTTACGGAGACCAGCGATAAAATCTTCTGTGATTTCAGAACGCAGACCGCTTTCAATTGCGATTTGATTTTCTTCCATCCACTGCTCTACAACGTAGTTCAGATAGTCATCTACCTTCTCTGTTAAATCGGATTTGATTTGCTCAACTGCTTCTTCAAGCACTGAAGCATATTCGGCTTCGATTTCTTCTTGAATCTGTGCAACACGGTCAAATACACGTGCTTCAAAAATGGTTGCTGCTTTTGATTTAAAGTCTTCCGAAATAGTTTGGTCATCGCCAAATAAGGCATCGACATCTTCTTTCATGCGTAATTTAAATTCAGCAATCGTATCTTCTGCTTCATCGTCGAGCAATTCTTCGTCTTGCTCTTCATCTTCACGCATAGTGTTTTTACCACCAGCAGGATGGTTCTGAGTATCTGGTGATGCAGCGGAAGGTTTAGTAGTTGGAGCAGTTGCAGACTTAACACCTCTGGTTGCATCGAGTTTACTATCCAGAGGTTTTTCCGGTGTATCACCACCTAAGTCTTGGACATCAGCACCTTCAGGTTTTTGCATTGGCATAGCAGATGCAGACTTCTTGCTTCCTGCAAGAATTTCAGCCGCCGCTTCCATGAGTTTGTTTGTTGCCATTGGATATCTCCTTATGATTTCTTATTTATAAATTTTAAAGTTTTGATAGGTAATTTTCAAATAGTTTCAGGGCAACCGACTCTACCTGACTACGTGGTGCCTGACGAATCTGCCTCTTAGCATTGTCAAAATCTACTTCGACAAATCGCCCCTCGACAAACAACCATTCTTTATTTTCCATAATTCCTTGAACGAAAGCACCTGGTGCAGATGGATCAGCAACAATATCTGCCGCTGTAGCAAGGCGCAAATCATCTTGAACTAGATTGTAACCCTCTTTTGTCATGACCACAGAACCCATAGCACGACTAGATACACCAAGATTAACACCAGAGTCGATAAAGTTCTTAACAATCATACCGTATGGAGTTTCGAGAACAAGTGCCTTACCTTTGAAAGTATTACCATCTTCTACAAGACTTACAATCTTATGTGACACACGTTCCAGATTCAATGAAGGGGTGTCTGGATGTCCTAGTTCACCAAGGGCACGATTCGAATCAATATACTCTTTGGTATATCGTGCAACTTCCTGGCGTAATGTATCCATCTTGTACATGCGATTGTTTCGATTGACTTCATCGCCAACCAGAAAACGACCTTCGATGTACATATTCTTTTTGCCACTCTCTGTGGTCTCTGTGAGGTACTTTACGTCCTCAATATGTTCTTTAATTAGTTTCATTAGATAGCAATTCCTGTGTATGGATCAACATTGTATGTTGCCTGTTTACCTATTTCCATAATCAACGTGCCACCTGTTGTAACAATCACGTTAGCATTTGATGTTCGATTGGTTGCAAGTACATAACCTAAATCATCAAGATGCATATTACCTGCGGTATGAAGAGCAACCATATTCTCACCATTACGAACGATGGTAATATTGCCATTCGTTGACCAATAGAGTCTCTTAATGTCAAATGCGGTAACTGTTTCAGTTGTTGTATTGGCTCTCAAATCTGTGAGATTAATATAGTGAGTTCCAATACCCTCAATCCTAATGACTGAGGTACCTCTTAATGTATTGTTGTATTCAATTGGCATTTTACTTTAGTCCCATAGATGTTCTACGGCGCATCGACATTTTTCTTTTCATCAATGTACGCCTAAGTTTTGATCTTCTTGTTGTTTTCCACGAACGTTTTAGTTTTCGTGCTTTTGCTATTCTTACTGTTGCAGGTATCTTACGTACACTATTACCTGACAATCTATAACCTTTAATGCCCGATTTGCGAACATTTCGTTGTACTATGATTCTACCTTTTTTGTTGCGGCGAATACGCCTGCGAATCTTAGTAATTCTACCCATCTTTTGAATGTTTGGATTGCGCTTCTTAGTCGCCTCATCCAATTCTTCCCATTCAACTTCTTCAAATATCTCATCGACAACAAATGGTTTTGCTTCTTCAAGTTTCTGAGCAACAATTTCATCCAAACGAGCAAAAATAGCCTCACGGGCTTCATCTAGTTTAGACTGAATAATGTGATCTAGAAAACTCATATGCCTTGTCAAAACCTTCTACCGAACTTGTTAGTAAGTCTACAAATCTGTCTTTGTTGTTATCTTCTAATCCATCATAAGCATATACAATATGTTCTATCATTTCAGTGTCTAATTCTACTTGAGTATTATCTTCCAACTCTAGTGTGGTATTCTCTACCAATCTGCTTGATGATCTCAACTCAGCAATAAAGTTTTCTGCTTGAATTGCAGAAAGACCTGAACTCATAGTTGCATAAGGCACCGTAAAATATCTTTTTAATTTATCACTGTAATACAAAGCAACACGTGTGCCATCTGGATACAATCTTACTGCACGGCGTTTGATAACTAGAACTGCTGGTGGATCAGGTACAAACGCAACATCACTTGTTGCACTTGGCGCCGCTTCGTCCAACTCTTCACGCACTGCTTGTTTTGCTTTAGAATAAATTTGTTTGTTGTTAGAGATTAAATCTACCATACGGTTAAACAAGTTCTGCAATATAGCCCGGTCAGCAGGATTAAAATTAGGTTTCTCTTCACCCATCTTATCCAGTATCTTGTGAATACGTTGCACCTGTGCTTTGTTTGCTAAACCTGCACGAACGAGAGCATCAAACTTTGAATAGTCTTTCTTCTCTTCTTCCGTAATAAGTTTAAAGTCTAGTAACGATTTCATTCTTGTTCTGTTTCTTCTTGTTCTTCATCTTCTTCGTGATCTGTATCTTCTTCAGACTCTTGCTCTGGTCCAGCATATAGAGCAGAAGCGATTTCTTGTTTGCGACCCTGCAACGCATCGAACGCTTTCGCTGATAAGGCATCTTCTAATCCTTCTTTAGCAGCAACGTTTTCACCTGCTGCGATGTTATTAATTATATCTTGAATATCCATAACGACTCCTATTTGCGTTTAGTATTTATGCTCACTACAGACTTATCTACCTCTTTGTCAAGATCAGGTGTCAATGACTCCTGATCTTCGGTATTCTCTGCGGTGTTATCTTCTGGTGGGAACTCATTAGGGTCATCACCACCTTGTGGAGCATTCATTACCGGACCTTGCATGTCATCTGGTAATGAATCTTTTTCTTCTGCAAGTTGTTCATCCAGTTCTTCAATCTCCTCATCCGTCATCATCAGAATCTTGTTCTTGACGTAATGGTTAGAGAAGTATCGACCAATATATGGATCAACTAACTGCAACATCTGTAAACGATTCTGCAACAACTCTGAGGCTCGCATCTCAGTAAAGTTATTGTCTTTCTGAAAGTCATAGTAGATATCTTCTTTGAAATCTTCCCACTCTTCCAATGTACAAATACCTTTGAGCACCAACTGGATACGCAGAGCATGATCGAATAACTGTGTAAACTTATTACGAAGTCTGGTAACAAACTTGGCAAACTTTAATTCGTCACGGGTAACTTCTTGTGAACGACCCATGCCTGCAAAACCACCACCGTTTTCTTCAAGGCGTGAATACGGTACATTCAAACACTGTAATAATTTCTTCTGAAAGTATTTAACATCTTCCAATTCACCTAAGTTTTGACCTGCCGGTAATGTAGTAATCTCTGTACCCTTACCACCTTCACGGCGGGGCAACCAGAAATCTTCAAGCATCGACATGTGCTTACGTTCATCACGGAGTTCACCAGTGTTCGCATCATACACCATCTTGTTACGATACTTGACCATAACATCACGGAGATACTGTTCTGCTTTACCACGTGGTAAGTTACCAACGTCAATGTAGAATATACGGCGCTCAGGAGCACGACTAATACGATAGATAACAATCGCATCTTCAATCATTCTGAGTTGATTGAGTGGTTTGATTGCCTTATGTAGATATGAAATAACAAATGTATTCTTCGCATCCATCAAACCAGAGTTCACATTAATAATTGAATCTGGTGCAATACGAATACCTTGGCCTACATTTGATGTAAATGTTTGAGTAGTCTGTCCTTTATCATTAAAGACATAATACTCAGCAGTAGATACTACAATCGATGCACCTGTTTTAGGATCACGATCTTTTTTGATCTCACGCACTTTACGAATCTTACGTGGATCAATGTACCTTAGTTCTTGTATACCTTCTTTTGGATTCTTATCGTTGACAACAACATGATAGAACAATCGTCCATCAATGTACCAACGTTTAAATAAGTCATCAGCAAGGTTAGAAAAGTTCAACATTTTTAGAATGTTCTGAAACTCTTCGTTGATTTTCTTTTTGATCGATTCAGGTTGCTTGAGATTATCCATTACAATATCACAAACTTTACCTGCTTCATCATGAGATATCGCTTCATTGACAATCTCATCAATTGCCATATCCAATTCTGGGTGATTGGACATTTCACGATAACGTGTGATTAGTTCTATCTCATTACGCACTGAACCTTCTAAGTCAACATAGGTTCCGTAATAAGCATTCTGTGTAACTGTAACTGCACCATCGTCAATTGAGGCAGAAGGTAAGGCAAAAGATGCCTGTTCAGGTTTCTCTACCTGAACGACATCCTTTGAGCCTAACGTAAAGCCGAATAATTTAATTGCCATTAATCTTTCATCCTATAGATAAAAGTAGGGAGAATCCCCTACTCTTAGATCACGCCGTCTGCTATTGATTCCCACCACTGGTAAGACATAGTAATAGAAAATTCTTCAATCGCATCATTTGAACCCCAATCAACATCGATTGGAGACACATCGGTTGGGAATAAACCAACAAATTTATATTTCTTTAATGTGTCTCCTTTTTTGCCATACTGAACAACATCACCATCCACTGAATAACCTAGTGGCGTACCCGCAACCGGATTACGAATGTTTAGATTGTGACTATTGATACCGTTCATCCAACGTTCAAATGCGTTGCGAATTATAAAATCTTCATCGTTGATGATTGTGATTGTCCAATCTCCAAATGAACGATTTCCCACAAACTTTAATTCACGGCCAAAGTATGAAACGGGCACAGTACCAAGTGTCGAACCTGGCAGTTGTGCTGTCTTACACATGAACGTCATTTTAGTTTGTGCGTTTCCTGGTATTGAGAACGCAGGAAACGGCAAACTTACCTCAAATAGATTTGGGCGGGCACCGTCACCTTGTAATTGTGAACGGAACTGATTTACATTAAATGCCATTTATTTTCTCCTGTTTCTCTCTATTTAGAACGTGCCGACAACTTCACTGAACTGTACGCCTGTGCGAACGGCAACAAAGTTCAATTGAATGAAGTTGATCGAACGTGCTGGTTTAATATAAATGTCACCAATAAACTGATTCGAATCAATAACTTGTGAAGTGTTATTTGTCTCATCGCAGACCACACGGAAGTCAGTGATACCACGGCGACCTTGTACCTCACGCAAGAATGGTTCTACGATTGCTACAAACTGGGCACGAGTAAATTGGTCATTGAATTCAAACAATGAGAAACGTGCGGCACGTGCAATTGATTTTTCAAGTACAATGAACAAACGGCGAACATTGATACGGTCAAACGCCGAAGGTCTATTCAACAATGTTTTATCACCAAACAGAACTGTGCCTTCGCCTGGGAAAGAAACAACTGGATTGATACCCGCAAGATACAGGTTATCACGTTCAGTCTTAGTTGGATTCCAAGCAAGTTTAACTACGTTCTTAATTACACCACGATTCAAACCGCCTGGTGAGAACCAAGGATCACGGTCATTATCTGTACGTACACACAACCCAGCAATGTCACCATTTAATGGTACCCAACGATAAAGGTCAGCATATTTGTCGTACTGATATTTGTAACCACAATCCATCACCGCATAAGAAGATGTAATTGGCAAACCACTCGAAGTTAAAGAATTTCGATATGTAATAACTGCTGCGGATTCATTACCTGGATTGTTTACATTAGTCGCTTTAGTTGGCGAAACAAATGCCACGCAATCTTTACGAGACTCTGCAATATTGCTAACCACATACGTAGCAATAGTTGAGTTACCTGTACCAGTAACGCACAATGAAATATCAACAGACTCGGCATTCTTGAACAAATCCCATCCAGACGTAATCTGTGAAGTACCAATTGAACCGTTTGAGCCACCAGAAAATGAGAAGGTTAGATTGCCTGTAGTAGTTTTAAATGCGGAGGTATTTGCTATTGAACCCCATGCAGTACCAGAACCTAAGTTTGCAGAAGCAGGGTGTGCTAACCAATGTACATATTGTGACTGAGCAGCAATAACATTCTTGTAATAGTTTGAATTACCAGAATCATCTTTTGCATCAGATGCTTTAGAAACAAAGGGATATTTTTCTAGAATTGTACCTGCTGTGCCAGTAAAGAGGCCATCTTCATCAATAACTACAATATGAAGTTCATCGTTTGCGTTGCTGTTACCTCTACTTGCAACATATGCCGATGTGTTTGGAGTTGCAGTAAACTGAGATGCGTATGTCCATCCAGCGTAAGAGCCACCATCTGCTACAGAGATTTTGAGTGTATTGCCCAATGAGCCGGGACAACGAGCAGCCCACCCATTTTGTGTGCCGTCTGCATTGCCTTGTTGATTTGCAGTCCAATCATCAAGGTTTCTAATTAAAATGCCGGTGCCAGTATTTGCTGTTGCATTATTTGAGCCACCTGCTCCTGTCTGTACTGCACGAACTATTTTTAGATTGTTTCCGTATGCTAGAAAGTTTGCTGCTGAGAACCAATATTCATAATTATTTTCATCTGGTTTACCAAATTTATTTACCAGACTAACTTCGTCTGATACTGTGGTAACTTCACTGCATGGTCCCCAAGCAAAAGGTCCTACAAATGCACCTGTAGAAGTTGCAACCGAAGGAATAACTGTGGTCAGATCGATTTCTGATACATTTACGCCCGCTGATAATTGAAATGCCATTGGATTTCTCCTTTAATTGTTGGGTCAATTGTCTTTGATAGTCTATTTAGTTTTTTATAATCTTGACATTGGATAACCACGCTTTTCAGCAAAGTGCCAACGGTCCTCACCATCATCTTCGACCTCTTCTTGGAGACCGTTTTCTATAAATCCAAACGGTGTCATAGTCTCATCAATCAACATATTTTGTTCGTTCAGCATCATCTTACGGATGTCAATATTGGTAGAGTCCTTGAAGAACGACTGTGCCGTCAACCAAGAAAACAATACCAATCCCATCACAATATCATCGTTACTACCTTCTTCTGCTGCATATGAATCTCTTACTCTGACAAAGGTATTCATCTCATTGATTGTATCAAAGTCATTAATGATCAACTTGTCATTCTCTACCAGAGTCTTTAAGTTGGCACAACCAATCTTCTTAACCGACTTGGTTGTCTTGATACCAAATGAAGTTGACCTTTTAAATCCTGATGAGATGGACTGTCCTTTGATATGGTGCTGTTCTGTTTTATAAATGTTCTCATACTCTAGGTCATAGTGTAGAATGTCTACCACTTGCTGACCAATGTTGTTAGTTTCTACCAGTACAAATGCTTCATTATATCGTTTAGCAATTGAGTAAATGACTGTTGGAAAGAACAATAGTGGTAGTCTATTATTACGATATCTGGCAACTTGTTTGTATGGTGCTTGTGTTGCATCAAGAACGTTGATTGTAGAATAATCTAAATTTACACCCTCTGAACAATCTACTGTTGCAATGTAAAGATGTCCTGGAATTGGTTCTTCATAGATGTGAAAATTCTCTTCCATTCTCATTGGTTCATGGAATGCTAGTGAACGTAATTTTGCACCTGAAATAAGTGTTGCCGATGAACCAATAAACTCGGTTTCAAACTCTTGTCGAAACTGTTCTTCAGAAGTGTTTCGTATTGTTTCTTCTTTCCACTGAACATCTCTGCCTGGAACTTGTGACCAGTGAACTTCAAGTGTCTTATATGTCGAACGTTTTTCAATGGCATCTGTCCACATCTTGTAGAATAGATTCAATCCATTAGGAGTTGAAACGATAATTACTTTAGAGGTTTGTCCAGAAGAGATAACAGGATACGTTGATGTAAAGAACTCAACTGCCATGTTGTGTGGAACGAAAGCAAACTCATCAAGAAAGATTAAGTTGTATGTACCACCACGAACACCTGCGGATGATGTGGCATACGCAAATATTTTAGAACCGTTCTCTAACTCTAACGAACCTTTGTTCCATGTCATGATGCCTTGCTGCAACCAAGCAGGAAGATATTCATATGCTTTTTGAATACGACTTAGAATGTCACGTGCCAACTGACCTTTGTTGGCAAGAATACCAATGGTATACTCTTCATTGAAGATTGCTGCCCATAACATATAACCCACAGTGGTAGTTGTCTTACCTACTTGCCGTGGCATCTTTGCGATAGTGAATCGATTCTCATGAAAGGTACGTACCATGTCCTCTTGAAAATCCCACATGTCGAATGTGATAAGACCACGGTCAACGTTGACAATCTTAACGTAAGTTTTAATAAAGTATACAGGATCATCTGCACACTTTGCGATTTCTAATACTTGTTCTTCAGTATAGGATAGTTCAGTGCCTATTCTTTTTAATCGGGCATTACCAAGGTATCCGTCATCCATTTTATTTAATGATGCTTCTCAACATCCATCCATGTTTTTGGTGTGCATCTAAAATGTCTTGTAAAAAATTACCTACAGCAGGTTCGTTAGCACCATCGGCAGCAACAATACCAGCACGAAGATGCATTATGAAACGGTCATTGTCGGCAGCAAGGTCACGCATCATTGTAATACCATCTGGTATGTTTGTTGCTTCTTGTAAGTCTGCAAGTTCAAGCATACGAGAAAGTGAACCTGGCGCATATGAATTCAATGCACGAAGATGTTCTGCAATAGGGTCTATCTGTGCAAATAAAGAAGTGTAAAGATTATTTAAGAAATCATGGTATTGTGGAAAGTTCGGTCCTTCAACGTTCCAATGATAACCATGTGCCTTTAAATACAAAGCAAAGTTTGTACCTAGAATTGTTTTAAGTTGTTCAATTAGTGTTTCCATTACGTTTCCTGTTTTTGATTTTTAAGCATCTTTACCAATTGTGCAGTAGAACCTACGAACACTGCTTTATCTATGTTCAGATTGTTTTGTGCTTCTGCTTTTGGTGCTAAATCTTTTTTGCGTTTCTGTATCTCAAGCAAGTCTTTGTTCATGTCTGCCAAGTTCTTCATTAGACCAGACAACACTTCAAATGCCCGTGGATGTTGACCATCACGTGCTATGAGCATCAATTCATCCACTGCTTGATTGCCTTGAGTTACCAATCCACGAATGTTGTCTCTTGCAAAGTCTGCATCAGCATTTACTGGATCGGCATATTCTACCACAGCAGGTAAAGTTTCTACTTTTGGTGCTTCTTTAATTGGTTCAACATCAAATATCTCTGAGAGATTCGCATTTAGTTTTTTCATAATGTGTTAGGATATTCTTTTATGGTCTCAATAAATCCAAAGTCATTTCCAAAAACAGCATTTGCGGGGTTAGTAGATGTTTTTATCTGCACAACATTTAGTGAATTAATATTTGTTACAACAACATTATATGATGCACCAGTATAGTCACCCGTTAGATTATCACCAACTTTAATAATTTTATTAGCACCAGTTACCACTAATGCACCAGTTGAGGTATTGCTGAAGTAATCTACAGTTCCAAATAATTCAGAGTTGTTAGCCCGAAGAGTTTCGCCTTGAGCAAATGTTCCAAAGCCATTTGCATAGTCAACATAGACTTTTTGAATATCTTTAGTAGTCAGGTCAATGAATGAATTAGTATTTGCAGTCTTAATATACTTACCAGATTTAACTGGCGGCCAAATGTAACTCTTGGCAGTAAATGTTAAGTCCCAAAGAATCAAACGTGTTGAACCTTCAGTCAATCCACCCTCATACTCTACCGTTGATGCCACCGAATCTAACACAATAGGTACATTATATTTCTGATCCATCTCAGGAATAAAGTCTACCATAACATTGAAATCTGGTGTAAAAAATGGTAGAATCTGTTCTAGAATTTGTGTGCCATCTTCTGTGTTACGAACATAGATCGACAATGAAAACTGAAAGTTATATGGTATAGGAACAAACTGTGTGCTTACCGTAGTGTTGTCGCTACTCTTAGCAAAGTTCATCAGAGTAGATACCTGTTTGCGATTGGCATCATATTCCAAACTGTCGAGATTGAATGACATGCGTGGAACAACTGTGTTGATCGATTTGATTAAATCTGGATCAGAAGTAATTGCCGTTAGAAATCTTTCTTTAGGCGAATATGAAAGTGGTACTTTCCATTTTTCTTTTGGAACACCTGCTTGTGTGTATCGAACAATCTCTAAATCGTTAAAGAGTGTACCAAATACAACAACCATCTTACGAATGGTGCGATGATAGAACTGAGCATTACCTAACATTACGGTTCTCCAAACGGATTTTGTTCCGTAAAGTCAATGATGCCATCCGATGCTGCTTCAATACGAGCATTGTCAAATATATCCTCAAATGCGTTATTCATAGTTGCGGTGTCAGAAATAACATTGATTGTCCGACTTGTGCTTGTGCTTGTATTACCTTTAAGTATACCCGTAGTAAAATTGCCTTGAACCCGATATACTTCAACAGACTGACCTGGTACATAATCATGAACTATTGCCTGTGCTGTTGCGAATGCTAAGTTGGCACCTTGATAAACAATTTCATCATTTATATAACTGCCTGTACCACCAGAAGAGAACGACAATTTTATCTTTGGATAGTAATCGACAATTTGACTATCAATTTCTTTAATGCCGGTATCAATAATCTCATTAGAGAATACGTACTGTTTCATCTTCAAAGCATACACATACACATTACCACCACGACCACGGCCTAATGTGTAAAACATTGATTGATCATTCTCATGTTCAACATAAGTGATTTCAAAAAATCCAGTGAGTAATGGAATATAGATTAGATCACCCTCACGTGGACGAGTATAACCATTTACAGTATAACGAAATCGTAGGCGTGATACTAACATGGTAACTTCATCACGAATCTCTAAACCAAATTTAGAAATGAAGTCTTGTTCACCATCCATACCTGTTACATTCTCAAGGTACATTTCAATTGGATGAGCGGTGCGATATTCTTTGAGTGTATCTTCACCAAACAAATAATCTACTTGATCACGTGTGGTGCGTGGTAGATAATAAACATCCATGCCATAAATTTTCAACGCCTCAATAACCAAGTCCTCTACGAGCAGTTGCTCAGAGGTTATCTGATTAGCAGGAAAATTATTGAAGTAGAAGTTGGTTGCCACATTTAACCAGTCAAAATTTCAGACGGTAATGAACCCATCATGTAGATTTCTTCTTCCATCTTATCGATCTCTGCGACTGCTTCATCATAAATTACTTGACCATCTAATGTGACACCACCTGGCATTTGAATACCAGAAAACTTTTTGAGATTAGAACCCCATTGACGTTTAATCAATGCACATGCATACTTCTTTAGAAATCTATCGTTCCATACATCAGTTACACCCTCAATCGTAGCAGTTGCATTCGTATAGGTTATTGCGGTATTACCTTCTAACTCTAAAGATGTAGGACTTGAAATTTTTCTTACTTGTTTTTGTTCGGTGCCGATTGTAATGAAGTCAAAATCAACCAGTTCTTGATCAAACTTTGTGCCTGTGCCGGTAACTGTATTAGAACTTGGAGTACACGATAATGTACCTGTCAGTGTAATTGTTTCTGGTTCTAATGCACGATAGCATTCGATGATAACGTAGTTGCCTGGTTGAACATCACGTGTCCAATCAATGTCTAAAAATACTTTATTCTGGTGACGATTAAATCTAAACTGTGGGGTACCAGAGAACAATAGATTCAATGTACGCAAGTGTTGCATTGTAATTTCATACGACACATACGATACCGATGTGAAGTCATAAAGATCATGCAGACGTAATTGATACCGCAAATCAAACATGTTGATTGATGCATTAGACAAATCGAATGGCATTACACCAATAACAAACTGTATAGCATCGGGAGCATAAATCCACTGCCGATTAATATCTTCAGCAGTAATGCAGTGTTTCATAAACAATTTTTCTGTGCCATCGTAATGATAATCACGCCAAAAGGAAAGTGCTTCATCAATGCGATCATCTACCTGGTCATCATCAACGTTGATTTCGATAACAGGAAAACCTAACTTGCGTAAGCAATAGGTTTTGAATTGTGCTTTGGTTGATATTTTTGCCATGATTGCTTATTTATTGTTATGTTTATGCATGTTTAATTATCAGTATGCCCGAACCACCTGCTCCACCAAAACCTTGTTGTCCACCACCACTGTTATGTCCACCGCCACCGCCGCCACCACCAGTGAACGGTGTGGCACTTTTAGCAAATAAATCTGATTGTGTTCCCGCACCACCACCACCAATACCACCAACAGCACCAATTCCTGTTGGACCGCCTGGAGGATGTGCTCCACCGCCACCACCGCCAGCAAGATATATTAGTGAACCGGTTAATGTATTTCCTAAACCGGCGCCACCAATTCCAGTTCCTGCTGGAGCACCATCATTTCCAACAGCACCCGCACCACCTCCACCACCTCCTTGATATGGAGAAGCATTAGCACCAGTGCCGCCAACATTACCTTGTCCTGGTGTTCCTGCACCACCAGCATAAGGTGCATTACCACCAGTGCTTGAACCACCACCACCCGAACCACCAGAACAACCTGCTGTTGTTGTTTCTGATCCACCACCACCGCCACCTATAGCAGTCAGTGAAGAGAATATAGAATTTGTTCCGTTTGCACCTCTTAAACCTGTACCAACACCACCTATGCCATCACCACGAGGACTACCACCAGCACCACCTCCACCACCTCCACCAATCGTAACTGTATATGATTGTCCTGGTGTTACAGAGAACCCAGTGCCTGTTAGGTATCCACCTGCACCACCACCGCCAGTTGAACCGCCACCGCCACCACCGCCAGCAA
>Ga0102860_1000202_pt1 | contig 14858 bp, 20 predicted proteins | sample Colrivmeta1449A3_FD_84496 | JGI IMG/M metagenome (GOLD analysis project Ga0102860, IMG submission 84496) | Estuarine microbial communities from the Columbia River estuary - metaG 1449A-3 | ecosystem: Environmental > Aquatic > Marine > Intertidal zone > Estuary | place: USA: Columbia River...
AATTACCTTTCTAATACTGTTGCTCCAGAATCTACACAGATTCCTTCTATTCCGCAGACTCCACGTAGACCAGCTGCGCCTATGTCTGGCATGATACGAAGGGAGGGATTGCCAGACTATCGTCCTCTTGTACAAGGTATCAGTGAAGGCGCAAAGAATACTGGGCAACGACTTCTTGCTAACTTGACGCGAGCAGGAATGCGAGTGAATGATCCTGAACAAGCCATTGCTTTTGATGAAGGTACGACTAGGCAGCTAAGACCTGTTGCTACTCCTGAACTTCCAGAAGCCGCTGGTCCATTGCAGTCTGCTGGAAGATTTGCTGGAGGGCTTGCAGCAGAGCTTCCGCTTTCCATACTTACGTCTGGAATGGTTAATCCACTAACTCGTGGCGCTGCAACAAAGCTTCTTGGTTCCGCAGCAACTAAGGTAGCACAGAAGGTTGCGTCTTCGACTGCGATGCAAGAAGCTGTTGCGGTTGGCCTTACTACGATTCCACAAGAAATTATTGCAGGATCAATTACCGAAGCTCTTGTACGACCTGAGAGTTTTGCTACTTGGCAAGGTGCGTTGCGTACTGGTATTCTTTCTAGTATTGGTTCTGTTTTCAATACTGGTTTTGCTTATCGTAATGCACTGAAGAATGCTACAACTCAGGCTGAAGTTCTTGCAATCAAGGAGCAGATTGATAATATTGTTCCTACTACTCCAACTACTTCAGCTGCAATAGAAAACCCTCCGCTTTATAGTGCAGTAGAACTTGCCAATGCTCGTCAAGGTCCATTGCAACAGGGTGGGCAACTTCCCACTGCAAGAGAAGCTGCTTGGCGAAAAATTGAAAAGACTCTGAACGATCAAGCAGAGTTGAAACTTGCGCAACTCAGTGGTCCGCAACCTGAAGTTGATGTATTATCAGAAGCTAGTTTGGTTGGTGATGCGAATAGAAACAATCTACTTGAAAGGCTCAGAGGCAAGAAAAAGCTTAGTAAAGCTGATCGACGTGAACTAGATGCAGTTGGGCTTGATCCTATTATTCTTGCCGCTATGAAGGGTATGGATGAAAGGCTGAAGCAAACACTAGAAGTTCTTGGTGGTGGTAAAGGAGGACAAACTCCAACCACACCTGATCTTGGAGTTACACTACCTCCTCCTCTTACGCTAGATGAACTGAACGATTATCTTCGTACATTGAACATGGCTTCTATTAGTGCAGAGCCACAGTTCAAGAAGGGGCAGAGGTTTATTATTCCTCGTACGCAGATTCCAACTGCGGAAGAGATTGCAGGTATGGCTACTGGTGGGCCAATTAAGCGGATTGATCCTGCAATTCAGAAGCAGATGAAGGATGTGCAGCGTAGACTTGATGAAGCTGCTGCTGTACGAAACGGTACGCTTGATCCAGAAGAGACTGTCGAGATCGTTAACGAAATGCTTGCGATGTCTCAGCGGCTTTCAAGAGGATTTGAAGTTCCGCGCACTACACCTTCTCGGCCAGTTGGTCCTGTTTCTGAAACAGCTTCGAGAAATGTAGAAGGCTGGGATCTTCCTGTTCTTACAAAGATTAGCGAACCCGGATTTGCAGCATCGGCTAGTGACGATACATTCAAGCGTTGGATTACTGGATCTGATGCACCCGACGTTGCTCCAGTTGTACCTGAGGTTGCACAAACTGTTGCTACAACATATGCTGATGCAGTTAGAAATAGTAACATTAGCTACACTCCACAGAAGACTGGCATCTTTACGAAGATCTCTGATTCTCTGAAGAATTTTAGAGGAGAGTTTGTCAATCGTGCAGAGTTTGTTGGAAGATATAATAAGCCAGCGCAGGATATCCTTGAAAGCTTGTCGGGTATTTCTACGTATGCTGACGAGTTCTACAACAACCAGATGCGTATTGCTGCGCTAGATGCTGACGGCAATGTTACCCAACAAGTTGTACAAGGTAGACCTCTTGGACAGATTGTTAGGAACTTGTCTGATGATCAGATCAAGGAAGTTGATTCCTATCTGAAAGCTCGTACTAGTTTGGAGCAGAAGGCTATTGATCCTACCTTCAAGCTTGATCGGCCTTCTGAAGAGTTCCAGCTTATCGTAGACAATGCACCAGACTTTGTGAAGAACGTTGGCTCTGAGTTCAAGATTATCTCTGACGCTCTTGTCGATGATGCTGTTGCAATGGGAAGACTTTCTTCTGCTTCCTCAGACAGAATGAAGTCTAAGTTCTATGCTGGCTTGAGTCGTGTGTTTAATAATAATACGACTCAGCAAAGTCTACTTCGCAGAACTGGTTCCTTGCGCGAGAGTCAGTCTCCACTTCGCTTGATGCGAGACAATATCTATACGATGTTGAACAAGAGCCGAAGGAACTTTGCTTTCTCAAAGCTTCTTGAAGATTATAAGAAAGACCCCATAAAGTACAACGGAGTGATGGAGCCTGTCGATGTTAAGGATGGACTCTATGGTATTGAAGGATACAGAGAACTAGTTAAGGAATTCCAAGAGCAGGGTGGTCTGCCTGTTCGAGATGCAGAAGACCTTGCTGGTTTGATGGCACCTTCTCTTGATAAGACTGATGGTGCGCTAGTTATCTATGATCAAGGTAAGCCTACCTTCTGGAGAATTAATTCTGATTTGAAGCATGGCATTGATGCCTTTAATCCTCTTGAGATGGGAGTATTTAAAGCATTGATGTCTGGCATCTCTCGCCCAACTCGTATGGGTGTATCAGCAGCACTTGATCTATCTGGTATTGGTCCTGTCTCTGATATGATTCTTACGACTGCAAGAGTTCCTGAGTTTACTCCCCTTGTTGATAGCCTTCGTGGACTGTTTCATTCTGCTATTAAGAGTGATATGTACCAAGAAAGGATTGCAGCATTGGGTGGATATGGATCTCAGTTCCTTAAGGGTGAAGATGTTATTCCACTAGGGAAGGGAGCAGAGTTCGTAAGACGGGGAGGAGAAATTGTTTCCTCACCGTTTGCTATGTTGCAGGCTATCGTTCGTCCCTTGTCTGATGCATCACGCATGGGTGAATATCTTGTGCGTAGACAGAAGCTTGGGCAAGATGCGGTGTCTTCTGCTCTCGGTTCTCGTAGAACTCTTGGTGACTTCAATCGTGTCGGTGCTCAGATGCGAGGCTGGAGTCTTATCACTGAGTTTGGGAATGTTGGTATTCAATCTGCTGATGCAGCCGCGCAGCTTGCGAAGGAAATTGTAAAGGCTGCAAAGGATGGAGATATGAAGCCCTTTACTCGCGCCGTAGCTACGTTTGCTGGTGCGATTACTGCTCCGACTATCTACTTCTGGGCAGCGTCGCAAGGGGATAAGGAGATTGAAGCTCTGCGTAAGAGTAAGAATGGATACCGCTACTGGTGGATGCGCGCACCTTATGATCTTGGAGATAATGTAAAGGAAGGCGAGATTGTAAAGGTTCCTAAGCTTGGCTGGTGGGCAGGACAGATGTTTGGTAGTAGTTTTGAGATGATGCTGGATGGTATGGATACTGAAGCAGGTAAGAGATTTGCTGATGGTATCCTAAGTCAAGTAGGAATTAATACACTTCCCCTATCTCTGACAAAGCTTGCTGGCTTGGCTACTGATACAAGGAATCTTGATTGGTCTATGGCACTTGGATTGACTGATCGTATTCCTATTACCCCACGCGGACAAGAAGGTTTGTTGCCGTCTGTGCAGGGAAATGAAAGGACTACGCAATTTGGAGAATTTGCTGCTCAGGCTGGAGTCAATCCATTCAAAGCAGATTATGTTCTTGAGATGGCGGGTGGAAGTTTGTTCTCCTCTATTGTGAGAAGTCTTGGTGATCGTCCTGTTCAACTAGAGAAGTCTGACATTCCTATCTTCGGTAGATACTTCGTATCTTCTAAGTCTCCTACTGAAGGATCTGAGATGTTCTACAAGGATCTCAGAGATGCACAGGCGGCAGATAAGAGTTTTCTCAAGGCAGTAGAATTTGGTAAGGCTGCTGAAGCGGAGAATATTCTCACAGAGAACCAACGTATCATAGCACTTCGTGAACCTCTTGAAGCTGTGGCTGCTCAGATTTCTGAAATGAACTCGTTGATGCTTACTATTATTAACGATGATACAATCTCTCCCGAAGGGAAGAGACAGTACCTAGATAACATTCGTAAGCAACAGCAGGAAATCTTTGCGGCATACGCAACTGCTAGAAAACAGAGAGTTCAGTAATAAATAAAAAAATGCCCCCTCGGAAGTGATTCCTTGGGGGCGTTTCTTTATTCTGGATTATCTAAACTTTTTTGTATATTTCCCGTTTCTATCAGGTTCAAATTTTCTTGCTTGCTGACGAAGTATGCGCCAAGCAGGATACATATTATTATCATCGAGGCCATCGTCATCTCGAATGTCTTGCTGGTCATAGTCTTCTTCCTTTGAAGAGTGTTTAGGTTTTGTCATGGCGTGAAGTCCGGTACCCAAAAGTAGTATTCCTTGTTTCCATTCTCGTATACATCCTTGCACGTAAGCAACTTTGCATCGACAGCAAACTGAAGAAGATCATTCAACATCCTAGGTTCTGCGCTATGCATGAAGTTTCTAATGATCTCACTACGAGATGTAATTTCTTTCGTGAAGAAGTTCATGCTGCGTACATACGCAATGATCTTATCAATCTCAGTCGTGTAGCGATTCTTACCAACACCCGTGAAGATCTTATCTAATCCTGGCTCTGTAGTTTCAATGGCATGAACTCCAAAGGCCCAATCTTCTGCTGTTATAACTAGCTCATCCTTCATAGAAATACTATGGATCTGAGCAAGCTTGGCAACATGAGTCTTCTTTCTGTTAAGATATCCACCAAGCTTATCATTCTTGAGTAGATGTTGTGGGTGTGCTCGCTCACTCCACTCTCTTGCTGCGCGAAGACCATCATCAGAAAAAGAAAACTCACCTGATAGTTCTTTGGAGATGTGAAGTAGATCTAGTAGAAGATCCTTCTCCATCTCTGCGAATGGTCCTTCAACATCGTCGAAGAACATCTTGTTGATACGTGGACCATCTTCATATACAAAGATAACTCGTGAAGCAAAGCCACCTGTGATAACTCCTTCTGGCATATTGTCAGTAATCCAGCCTGGAGTTGTAGCTGAGAAGAAATTAATACAAGGCTTCTCAAGGAATGCAGTACCTTGGCTCTTCGTAGCTGCTTCATAACTCGTAGAGCCGTCGAACATAGAAGTGAAGAACTCATAGATACCATTCCTATCCTTACCAGCTTTCTGGAAGATATCTGAGAACTCACCAATCACAAGATACATCGAAGCATCATTAGACTGCTGAAGCTTCTCGATGATTGCTTCCTTCGTAAAGACAGATGGACCACTTTTGATTCCATCAATCTGATCTAGCAGAACTCTTGTACCGTTGTCGATTGTAGTAGTCTTTCTAGCTCCTGGGGGTCCGACAAACATCACATATAAATATGGATAACAGGACCATAGACCAAGATATTTCTTTGGAATCCAGACTCGACGACGAACGACGGAACTGAGAGTAAAGATACCTGACCAGAATACGTAAGACTCGGGAGCGTCTGTGCGGGGAAGAATGTAATCACGGTAGGTAAGGAGCCAGTTCTCGCATCGTCTTTTGTTCATGGTTCATCCTCTCCATTTTTCCATTTCTTTCCATCTATCACCAACTTCAGCATCTACAGGGATAGTGAACTCTTCCCCTTTGATAACAAGCGGACGCTTAAGGAGAGAGATGATGTGCGGGACAACCTCCCCAACCAGATTATTTGGTACCTCGAGCATAACACTGTCATGAGCAGTGTTGCACATAACAATGTCTCCGTTGCTTGGAAGAACAATATCTTCATAGATTGCAAGATTGCCACCACGAATACCAAGTTCAGGATGAATGGCGCCATGCATATGATCTGCGACTGTGCTTTGTGGTTCAAAGGCAGTCATCTCTTTCTTAAGATCATCTCCATACATACCCCAGAACTTTCTACGGAATCCATATACAGTAGTCATAGTCCGCGAGGTGGATGCGATATAATCAATCTCACTCCACCAGTTCTGAAGGTTAAAGGTAGCTAGCCACTTAGCATGGAATCGTTTCGCATCCGCTACGGATACCGAGATGATTCCTTCTTTGTTAATAAACTCTGCTATCTTGAATGGGCCAGTGCGATAGTTACCTGCATGGTTCATCTTCTTACCAACGTAGCGTTGTTCTTCTGAAACAATTTCCCCATACTTCTTTTTGCCAGGAATATTCAGATCTACTTTGATATCGAAGATGCCCGTTGCGGAAAAGGAATGAATGTCACCTTCTCCTAGCTCACGTTTCATGTTGGTATCGTGAGCAAGATAAGCTACAATCCATGCTTCAGCAGCAGACAAGTCAAACCCACAGAGAGTCTTGCCTTTAGGTGCTGTGTACATGGAGCGCAGAGGAAGCTTCTTTGTAACTTCACTCATGCTTCTCGAAGGTTGTGAGGAGTTTGTTTATATACCAGTGGGCTTTGTTTAGATCTTCAACTCCATTCTTCATCTCGTAACGCCATAGATATTTTATGATATTACCTTTTAAGTATCCACGAAACGCACTACTTGTCATGCTGGCTTCGATTGCAGCGATGCACTCAACTGCTCCCCCTGCATTATAATGTGGAGGATGGTTAACGAAGTCAGGTCTATCTTTCATAAACCAAGCTCCTTGTAGATGCGTGATAACTTATACTCTTCTTTCTTCTGTGGATTCTTTTCCAACCATTCCTTCTTCCACTTTTTCTTCCTCTCCCTGAACTCAGGATCTTTAGTCCATTTATTCTTGAAGTAAGAAGAACTTCTTTCTTTGCACGCAGCAGAAGAATTGTGTTTCTTGATGGAAGCCTTGATGTTATCCTCAGCGCAAGAAGCACAATACAACTTCTTCTTCTCTTTAGGCTTTGCACATTTCCAGCAAAGACCCTTCTCTACATATGCACAGCGTTTGCACGACCATGTTATCTTGCCGATAGAACTTATTGTATCTTCCATAGGAGTTCTGCATTCTCCTCTCCTTCCAACAAGACGCTTCGTGCAAAGCATTACACAGATTCTCTTGGGATAGTCTGCCCATTCAAGCCAGTCTTATCGTACCAAGAACTAGCACTCCACCTCCCTGTTTCTGTACCCCAGAACTTATACCAGCTTCGGGCACGACCATCATGAGATATGTTAATCTTTACATAAGAAGAGAGAAGCTTATCGTATCCGCGGATTCTTAGGATTAACTTCAGTGAAGCAAGCTTGATCTGCCACGGTTGCCTAGCTGCTTCTGTCTTAAGATCTTGCAGCCTCTTCTCTACGGTAGCAAGAAGGGATACGATAGCATCTTCGTCCGCTGTTACGTTACCATCCTGCTTCGTCTTTAAGGGAAGCTGGAGCGTATCGTAGAGGAATGAGTTGATCTTCGAATGCTGCGACACGGTGAATGTCTCTGCACCAAGAAGCTGCTGGATACCAAAGAAGACAGTGTAATCTTTGTCTCGCTTCGAAGTGATCGTAGTGTGTAGTTCATCCTGACGATCCTTGTCTACCAGCATTCCAGCTAAGGAGAAATGCTTTGCAAGTGCAACCTGCTTCATCTTGTACTGATAATATTTCAGTGAGACATCATCGAATTCTGGCTGCTGGGCTTCTTGAATCTGTGCAGTTGCTACTACATCTTTGCAGTTGTAGACAGCAAGCTTGATTCTATCTAGACGATCACCAGATTCCTTGCCATCATCTTTGTAGTAGTTGATGTCTGTGTACATTGACGCGCAGTAATCCAAACCAATGGGAAGCTCAGGCTGTAGAACGTGTTGGGCAATCATCGTATCGTAGTCCCAGTTCTTCACTTCGAATCCATTCTCGTGCAGCATGATCGTATCGAACATACCGTTGTGGAATGTCTTCGGAATATCTGACTCAAGAAGTCGAGACAATACTCTACGGAAGTTTGGTCCTACTTGATTGTTCTCGTAGTTACCGTCATTGAAGATGCACACTGCATCCGTGGGACTCCAAGCAAAACCAATGCATCGAATGTACGATGTGAACTTCTTAGTTTCAATGTCTACGTACAGACGAGGAGCTTCAAGGATTTTTGGAATCAACCCTTCCAGTTGGAATACATCTGGATCTAGGATGAAGTTGAACTTGGTTTCTGTGTATCCTTCATTTGCGATTCTAACAATCTTCTGTAGATCATGCAGGAAAGCCGAGGTGTTTGTTCCATCGCGTAGTATTGTTGACGGATGTACAGTTGGCAATACCAGCATTCCGTTATACTTGTAGACTGACCCTCGATGTTTCTCGATTCCGTCGAAGCCCAACAAAAAGTCCATTGCATGATTGCCCATCGGGACTAGAACTTTATGCGGCTTGTTAGTAAGCCATGTCTTTAGATACTTACGAGACTCTTCTAGTTGCCAAGTGGTATGAGACTTTTTGAATTCATTCTTCGCCGGCTGATAATTTAGTACGTTACCAATACGAACTTCTTCACGAGTCAATCCAACTTCAGAGAGCGCAGCGTCAAAGAGTTCTCCCGCTTTACCCTGCATAGGACGAAGGACTGTATCCTCTGTGGCAGCGGGAGCTTCTCCGATAAACATAATAGTTGCATTCTCTGGTCCTTCATGAGGCACGTGTCTATCAGATACTAACTTCATTTGCCACTCCTGTTATGGATTACAGCTTCTTCCCATGTTTATAAGGACGAGTCTCGTTATACTCCATCTTTTGTATAATCATTTGTTCAAGATCTATACCATGATACTCACATACATCCATGATACGGATAACGCAATCAGCAAATTCTATTGCCCAGCCTTCCGGTTTCTTATTGTCTCCAACAGTATAGATAGCAGGAGATCCTTTACGTACTTCTTCGAGGGCTTCTGAGAGTTCGCTGTGCATGAGGGCGATGCATTCTGGCATTCCTCTCTCAGTATCCCACCATCCTTTTTGTTTGGCAACTGAGTGTGACGCTTTTTGGATTCCGCTGAAGTCATGCACCAAGCCTTCCCTCCCACTTGTTCTTAAGTTCAGCAACTCGTGGGACACGTTGGAATGATTCACGCAGAAGCAAGATCAGCGATTCAGATGTTGCATCTACTGGACCTTGCTCAGTGAGGATAGTAACATTTGGAACCTTCGTCGTAGGAGGAGTGACAAGTGCGATCACTGCCTTCTCTGTTAGCATGATGAGTTTGTTTCCCTCATCTGCATCGTTAACGATCATCCCACTATAAGCATTGAATAGTACATAGTCTCCGACCTTTACTTCATGTACTGCTGGGCCAATAGCCTTTACTATCCCTTGATCTGAACGATCCTTCGTAGACTCAGGACGAACGATGAGAGATGAACCGTACCAAGTATCAGGATCATCAAGTGCAGCGACGAGGATGTTATCCTTCAACGGAATCAACATGGGAATTATTTAGTTTGAGTTCTTGTAGACCAAGCTCTACCAAGGCTTGTGCTTCTTTGTATAAAACTGCTGCAATGTGCTTGTGTACTTCGTCCCTATGCTTCAGCTCAAGATGCGTAGCTGACTGCATCAAAGCATTTGCTACAGAGAATCTGTTCAAGTTCATCCTCAAGTTTATCTTTTGCTGATTGCTCCCCAAGGTCGAAGCCACGTTCAAATCCTTTGTCGTATTCGTCATCTAATAGATCTTCTACATGTAAGGGAGATCCGAGATACCCGCTGCGAACAAGCCTACGAATTAGTTCTTGTAGTTCACAATCAAATTCATCAAACGCAAGTTCATCGAAAATAGTGGCTGCTTGGATGTTCATCTTGAATTTGGTCTGAAGGTAGAAGTTCCGCTGCGTGTGCAACACGAGTTAGTTTTTCTTTGCGCGCCAGAAGTACATCAATCTGTTCTAAGTGTTCTATGATCTTCTTTGATAGGCCATCAATCTCAATAAAGATATGATCTTTAAGGATACGTTCGATGTTTGTTTCAATTATTGGGTTTGTCATGTTAGTCAGTGTGTTTGGGTTAGGGAACTTCATAGCTCTATCTGGAATCGAACCAGAACCTACGCATCCAAAGTGCGCTGTACTTCCATTATACGATAGAGCACTACCTACTTTAGATTAGAAGGTACGGCAGCCCTTGTAATCCTGATACTGCTTATCTCCCTGAGTACGGATGCCAACGTTCACGATCACGCGGCTCTTCTGGAGTTCCGCATAACCTGAACCAAGCTCACCGGAATCAAGGTCAACGCCAAGATCAAGCTGTCCGAAGCGCGTCTTGAATTCGTTATCCGAATCTTCAGTTCCCGGACGGATACCCTTGCAGCACATGACGAACTTGATAAGACGGTCGAAAGAATCTTCACGATCAGTGTCAAGAATAAAGCTGACACTTACAGGCTTGTTCTCGTACTCCTTATCACCAGAAGAATCCGAGATGATGCGGCAAGCAACATCAACCATATGCATCTTCTGTCCAGCGCGAGCGCCATTCCGAATGTCAACGACGCGATACTTAACAGAAGCAACTTCTACTTCGTACTCATTAGCAGGAGCAACGAAGATCTTAGATGAAAACTTGTCGAGGTTTGGCTTAAAGATAGACATGGTAGAATAGATTAGAGTGAGCCAACAGTTTGCCACTTAGCAATACGATCAAATACTTCCTTCGAAGTTATATCACGTTCAGGATTCTTGAAGAGTCCAGCCCAGCGAGTCTTCGCCATGATGCCACCTTCTGAATCCGTTACAAATTCACGCTTCACGTTTGAACCTGTGCCAACAGTACGGAGATACCATACCATGTCAAAGATTCCTGGCATTGAGTCTGGGGTATCTGTGCCTGTGAAGAGTGGTTTCACTGCAATGATATTGTTTGTTCCCTCCTTTCGATAGAGTCTTTCATGAGCACATACGATACAGTTCTTTCCTTCTGACCTCAAGCCATCAGTCATCTGACGAAGAAAGGATTCGACCAATCCCATTTCTGTGCCAAAGTCAGCAAGTGTTGGGATTACTATATCCTTGAACTTACCGCTTTGTGCATTGCCTGAAGTCTTCGACTTACCAGAGATTCCGTTCAACTCAATTGCTTTGTTTCTTGCTGCAATACGAGTTGAGTTGATATCGTCGATGATGATACCTTGCCAATCATCCTTTGTAGACGGAGCAAGGAAGCCATCAATCTGATTGCGTAGTGAGTCGAACATCTTCGGCATCGTAGGAGAATCATCTGGAATAAGTTCCACGATGAAAGGATCTGTTCCTACTTTATCCTTGAACAGTTTCGACTTGAGCGTGATGATACCATTGCGATCTGTCACAACGATCCACTCACTACCAGCTCCAGCACTCCAGAAACTTTTGCCTGTACCAGCAGCACCATACAACATCATCTGCGTACCTTCTATGTGCTTATCTTCAGATAGTTTTTTCAGCGTCATTTTTACATAGATTGAGGATGAGTTGGATCTTTTCTGCTAGGTTGTTTTGTACTTCCCTATTGCCTGAATCAAAGTTCAGTATCGCAAAGTCAGCAAGCTCATCTTCTTCCCTTGAGATAGTATAGGCTACAGCGTAGCCGCAACTAAGTTCTGCAAGTTCTTCTTGAGACAGTACAAGCTCATAGTATTTCTTCATGCTTCAGGCACGGCTTTCTGATCTACTTCTTCATGCTTCCAAGGCTGAAGTACATAGTGTGTCTTCAACATATTTTCCATAGCAGGTTCAGATGGTTGAGTACAGACTTGTCGGAAGTCACAGAAGGTACAGTTCACTTCATGCATGGGCCATGTATCATTCTCTCTGCATAGTTGCATCTGCTTGTGCAGAAAGACTTGTTCATCTACCCACTTCTTTACTTGTGTAAGGCTGCGAGAAGAAGGAACAGGCTGAATCTCAGGACCAACTGTCTTTGCATTGTAAATAGCTACAAAGAGTACGCCATCAATTACTTTGTTAGGGTATCCATGTTCATCCTGCCCGAACTGTAGACAAGACAGTGCATAGATATAACGGATGGCTTGATCATTAGGTTCAAGACCCTGCTTGAAATAATTTATCTGCTTAGATGTAGTCTTCCAGTCTCGAATCCACATACGACCATTCCATTTCATTACCTGATCGAATCTTCCTCCAACGGGAATTCCGTCAGGGAAACAGATATTGAATGGCTGTTCGATTGCTTCTACTCGAATGATATTGTTCGACTTCTCTTCAAGGTACATCTTGTACAGCTTTGCAAATGTAGAGAGTAGTCGTTCCTTCGACTGCCATTCGAATGTAGGATTTGTTGGACTCTTGTAGACAGGCAGAGCAGCTAGAGCTGCGGCACCTGCATCTCCATCTTCATATAGAACTTCAAGGTACTTATGAATTGACGAACCCCACGCAAAGACAGATGCCCACTTCCCTTCTGGTGATGTACGTCCAAGAATCATACGATAGAAGTAAGATCGTGGACACTTCTTGAATTCCTTCGTAGCTGTATGATCCATCGTTTCAGGTTCGAAACGTTGCAGCGTAGGCAGGAACTTGCGGGGATAGTTATTCATGTTTGTAGTTGTACATGGATTCGTGTGAGTACATCTCGGAGAGAACCATCTTCTCTTTCTGCTTCCTCTCGAAAGAGTTGCAACAATGTAGATAGGACTATCGAAAGCTTACCTTCTGGAAAGGTTTCATAGAACCATCGTACATCATTCTCAGGTAACTTTACGTTAGTTATCGAGCGTGACATGATAGGATAGGTAAGTTGGAATAGAGTTTTTCGCTTCATCCCATGACTTACCATGCTGCAACAAGTTACAACTCTTGCGATGCTTCAGCCACGCTGCGACAGCGAGTCCACACACAAGGTTAGAACCAGAGAGAAGAAGATAATCTTCATCACTTGCAGTCTTAGCATAGTTCTCAAATGTCTTGATGGCAACATCGTAACGATGAGAAGGAATGAAACCTTGTGTCATGTTAATGAGTTCTCCAAAGGCTTCTGCTTTAGAGTAGTCATAGTTTCCGTTGTAGTTTGTTACATAAACTTTTGGCATTGTACTATGTAAGTTCAGGTGAATACGCGCAGCTTAGTTCCAAGAATGATTTGATACTTGTAACCACGACGATGGAAGAAGTTAATGAGTGCAGTTGACTCAGAGTTCTTCGGCTCTTTGAGATATTCCTGAGTTGCTTCACTCAAGACAGAGATAAGGAACTGTGCTTGTGCAGGATTCTCCATCAGCATATGCTGAGTTACCTGAGCATCATTCATTTCAAGCACTGGTCCATCCCCAGGATGCATAGCATCCGGCTTTACGATGTTGAAGATTACTCTATCTTCTGGTGTTGCACTGCCAACGTGCATCGTAAAGTTAAGCTTCGCAGTAGGGTGAAAAGAAATCTCTACTCCCTTCTCCTTCTTCTTCATCCAGAAGCGAGAGTTCCAATCCCTGCGGAACATAGTCTTGTATGCTGCAAGATTATTCTTCAGTGTCTTGGGACTGTTCGTTTCGATTGTGATAATCTGACGATCCATCTGATCCTTCTCAAGCTCTGCATCAATAGCATCAACAATTGGTTGCAGTGAGGAGATCGTTCCACTACTCAGCTTTGACATTTAGTTTTTCCTGTGTCTGTGTGTTCAGTAACAGTTCGTGTGCAAGTGCCGCTGTTCCTTTTAACCTAGGCCATAGATCTGGAATTGCTGAGGCTGTAAGGAAACAACCAATAGAAATCAGCAATGCTCCCATTTCATAAAGTTCTGCATCTGGAACAAACTTTCTTACTTCGTGTACAATATCATCCGACAAATTGGGGAGTTTGCTGTTGTCTATCATTATAGATCCGCGTCATCTTCATCTTCATCGCCATCGTCATCTTCATCATATATAATATCATCTAGCTCGATGTATTCATTCTCCTCTTCTTCTTCCTCTTCCTCTGTCGTATCCTCGTCTGCATATATATCTGTAGATTCAAGGATAGACTTATATATTTTATCAATTGCTTCTACTACTTCAGACGGCGGCTCGTAGCCTTCAGTATCTAGAGATACATCCAACGCCGTGAGTACTTCAATAACTGCGGCACGAGTTGGATTAGGAAGATCTAGATTCTGCGCGATGATAAGGCGTATTTCTCTTAGGCAACTCATTGTAGTATGTGATTAGGGTTAGCACATATCATCGTCATCTACGATGTCATCTTCGTCTTCATACTCTTCATCATCTTCGTACTCATCATCATCTACTTCTCCGCTCATTAGCTTATCATAGCCCTCATCACTTATTGTGATACGGCAACTCCTACAAACGTAGTGCGACAGTCTTCCGTACTCTTCAACTGCTTCAAAACTATGCTCGTCTTCACAAGGAAAGTATGTCATGATGTGGGCCAGTAGTAATCGGTGGTATAGATTTGAGAGGGATGAACCGAAGGGAAACGTGGGCTATAAAAGTTGAAGTCTTTGCGTACTAGGTTACATCTATGTGTATGAATTATCTTCTCCCTCTCTGGTACATTGATCCACCATCGAGGTACCTTGAACTCATGGCGCAATATTCTATCTGAAAAGAACTGCTTAAGATTATTATTATCTGCAATGCCTCGCCCATCACACTCTGCTGAGATGTATACTGCATACATACAGAGGAATGCTTCGTACTTTCTCCACATATTAACAGCAGGATGAGTACGCCAACCTATAGCTGGACCTACTTGAGTACCATCTGCTTTGTGCCGCATACCTGTACACGCATTGTAAATCTGTAAACATTCTATTCTTTGTTTGTTTAAACGTCTACTATCTAGAACTTCTGCACAAGCTTTGAATGTTGAGTCAGGCAGGA
>Ga0102860_1000210_pt1 | contig 14588 bp, 31 predicted proteins | sample Colrivmeta1449A3_FD_84496 | JGI IMG/M metagenome (GOLD analysis project Ga0102860, IMG submission 84496) | Estuarine microbial communities from the Columbia River estuary - metaG 1449A-3 | ecosystem: Environmental > Aquatic > Marine > Intertidal zone > Estuary | place: USA: Columbia River...
CCCTAAAGCTGGAATCATATATGCCAGCGCCAGACCACAAGGGCCAAAGTGCGAAACGAAAAAAGAGAGATAAGAGAAGTAAAGTGTGAACATGCCGCTTTTTACTTCTATTGGTTCGAGTTGTCAAGCGATATTTGACGCCAATTCAGCGAAATTTTAACAACATTCGGATTTTTCCAGATGTATTTCACGCGCACGCCCGCGCCCCGATTGCGGGCCTCTCGGATTTGTCGGAAACGCTCAACTTTGGCATTTTCCGAGTTGCACGCCCCTTGCAGGGCGAGCGCCTTTTTTTGGTCCTTTGTTAGTGTGGTGAAGTATGTGCTCATGTGGTAAAGGTAATCTATTCGACCGCTTCTGTCAAACGAATTGTCGCAGTTTCTTCTAAAATTTGCGACTCTCCATAGAGTTCCGCCATATTTTCCGCGTGAACTCGTGCGCCCTCTAGGGATAAGCCCTGCTCGATTACGGGGCGGCCATTGATGAAGTGTAGAACGGTATATTTCATGCGCGGAATATATCTGGTGGGTGTCGAATTGTCAAATACTATTTTGCACTATTCGCGCCGCTAGAATCGAATGAGCGCGAGAACCAGAATGAAAAGGGCGAGGTAAATCATTTACTTTTTAATAGTGGCGAACTGCCCGCCCTCGCGAAAAAAGCATTCGTTTCTGTCTGAATTCCATCCGATGAATGTATAGTGGCGGCCCTCAAAAGTCAATACTTTTTTGCATAGTTTTTTCACGTCGTCCCACGCATTAGGCACGTCGATTGTAAGGCGATGCTCGCCCCCTAGTGACGAATGACGAACTGGAATTAAATTTGTGGCGATTGTGGCGTTGCTCATGGGTGTATTTATATCAAATGGGCGGGGAGTTGTAAAGCACTATTTCACGCTATTTTTCGCGCCTGAAAAAAATCATTTGATTCTAAAAGGCCGCGCTTCACCAGACTCTCGATGATGCGAACCGTTGCGCGGCATCCGCCAGCGAATGACTGCCAGCCGCTATAATCTGAATAGAATTTAAGGGCGGTCCTTTGGTCTTTTCCAAGTCCTTTTGTGCTTTGCGTTGTGCTTTTGTTCATGTCGCGAATATATTTGGTAAGTGGTGAATTGTCAAACTTTATTTTGCGCTTTTTAATGCCTCACGAAAAGCGCCCGCAATTTCAATTTGGCCGCGAATCGCTCGCACTCGCCCTCTGACATAAAAATCTGTTTGAAAAAGGTGGTTTCCTCGCCGTTGAAATAGCGACCTTTCCAAGTGCCGCGCCCGTTTGGATGAAATTCGATTGGATTCATGCGTTGAATGTATCTCGCCCCGCCCCTATTTGCAAGCGTTATTTTGAACTATTTCAAAATCGCATCACCATCTAACATGCAGCGCAGCGCAATAGACTTGTCACCCTCGCCGCCGTCCAGACTAAGCACGAAGTCCCGATTACGACCTTTCAACTCGCCCGCGTAGGCAACGCCCGCAAAATCAAATTGAATTTTAGTGTATCTGTCGCCCGCCGAATAGGGCGCATATTTCACATTTGAAATTTTAGCCCGCGCCTCTGTCGCGCTATCGTGCGCGGCTCCCAAAAGGGCGGAAACGATTGGTGGAATGAATGCTGTTTTTGTTTTCATACGTGCAAATTATCAGAGGATTGTCGAGTTGTCAATGATTATTTTTCAGAATCATCCACTTTCTGATTGCGTTTGTAGCGTTTCGCGCTGCCATGTTTGCGGGTCGCCCGCGCATAGGGTTGGCGTGCATCCCGCAAGATTTCCGCCTGAGTCGCCCGCTTAATCTGAATTGCTTTTTTCTTCATGTGGTGAATCTATCTCAAAAGGCCGCGCTTGTCAAATTCTATTTGCGTTTTATATTTCCAGCTTGAGAAGCGCGAAGGTGGCACGCAACTTGCTCGCGTGTGGTTCGGGATAGTTCTCGACTAATGCTTTTCTTATGGCGCGAGGGTCATTACCCGCCTCACGCAAGGCGAGCACTAGCGCCGCCGTCTGTGCGTTCTCTGCCTCTACTACGGGAGAGGCTCCGAGCGAAGATTTGCCGCCAAGTGGTTTTAGTGATTCCATATCGCGAAACATACATCGCGAGCCGCGCAATGTCAATTTCTTTTTTCAATTAAAAATAAGTAAAAAAACGTTTGACTTTTGCCGCCCGCCTGCTATCTTTCACGCATCGAAGCAACGCCCGCCACGTTCGCCAGCCGCTAAATTCTAAGGGAACCTGCCCCGATGCCCCGGCAATTTAGGCTTTAGTTTTAGTTTACCAGAAAATTCGCCGCTTGTCAAGCACTTTTTTTATTCTCAAAAACGAGAAAGGCGGCTCTCATTTCTGAGAGCCGCCCCCGTCCCGCGCCCTACTTGGCGAGGTAGTCCGCGAGTGACTTGCGCCCCTTTTCCAGAGTCTCCGCGAGCGAGTCAGAAAGGAGCATCTCCTTTGCTTCGCGCTTGCGCGTATCAGAGGTGCCGCCTTCCGCGTTAGCTTCCGCGCTTCCGTTGTGCGTGAAGTGCCGAGTTACGGCGTTATAGGCATCCGCCGCGCTTTTGCCATAGGTGCCGAGCGCGGGGCGGTTGAATTCCGCGAGCAGGCTTTCCGTTGCGACGTTGAAAGCGCGAGTCGAGAGTTTCGATGTTCCCACAAGCGCGACGAAGAACGCTTGCGCCTCTCCCATCGTCATCGGAATTTCCGACATCATGAGGTAGTCGTTTGCGCTTCCCTTATGAGTGAGAATCGCATCCGCGAGCAATTGCGGAAAGTTTGCGACCCATGCGCGGAGTGCTTCGGGGCGGTGCGGGACACTCGCGCCCCCTTGCATGAGATTGGCCGTTGCGGTGTTAAAGCAAACGGTGCGAATTTCGCTGACATTGGCGAACAAGGGCCACGCCTTATTCACGGAATTCAGCAAATTGATATAGGTTTTAACCTTGTGGCCGTGCGCGTCCTCAAATCCCGCCTCTGGCAGTTCACGCGAGAGAATCATCCGCGAGCCGCTAAACAGAGTTGAGACGAAAGAAACGCCGTTGTCGAGTCCCGCCGCCGTGAAGCACTCTTTTGCAAAGGCGCAGAATTCGCGAGCGTCGAAAAGTTCGTAAGTATCTGGCGCATAGGGCGCGGCGAGAAAGTGCATTTTCCCGCTTTCCAGAGGGTGAGCGATGGCCGGAACGATAAGCGGCGAGGGATACGCAACGCCGTCGAAAGTGACGGCGACGCTTCCGCGCTTTGTTTCCAGTTGCGACAACGCGCAATTGTCAGTGGTGAGCCCTTCAAAGGGTGTTTCGAGTGCGTGCCATGAAACGGGCTGTGAAGCGTCGCGTTGAACGGTGCCGAGGGCGAGGTCGATTTTTTCGATTGCGTGCATTACTATAAAGACGGGCTTTCCACCCGAACGAAGCAGAGGATTGTGGTGTAGAACGCTGCTTTTCCGTCCGACCCATTCAAACTAACAGATTGCTTTTAGAATGCAATAACTTTCTTTCTAAATGAGAAGATTTTTTTCGCCAGCATCTATCGTGCCACGTTACGAATAAAAACGATAAATGAAAATAAGCGGGAAATTGGCATGAAAATATCCATTGACATCCGCCCGCCTATCTGGTAGAGTATAGAGGATAAGAGGAGCGCCCCTAGTTTGCCCCGCGCTCTAGCCTTCTGTTATACATCGCGCCCGCCCCAGTTAGATAATATCTTTATCAGCGGCCAGCGTTCCCTTAGAATTTTACGTCTGGCGCATTCTGGAGATTCGGGGCTCTGGCGCTTCGTTGTCAAAAACATAACAGAAAGAAACAAAAAGTCAATCTCTTTTTCTGCTTTTCTTTAGGGGCGGCGGGTCCATATCACCGCCGCCCCCTATCACTAAAATGCAATTAGTTTTTAGTGCTTCTCCCGGCTTTCTCGCTTTGAACTTTACCCTAGTTCATCGCGTAAGGTCGCTCTTCTTTCAGTCACCGCGCAGCGGGAATTCAATTCCTGCGAAGTGTGAGCCGTTTTCTACTCTCCTCTATCCGGTTGGTGCGCTCCACACACCGGCATAGCGAGGTGACTTAGAGGGTTTTCATGGTTGGTTTCCTTTCATATTTAAGAGATTATCAGTGAATTTTGATTTTGTCCAGAACTATTTACGAGCCCAGCCGTTTTTTCGAGTAATTTTTGATTTACGGAAAGAGTTGAATAGTTCCACGCCGCCCGCAGAAACTCCGCTGGCAAAAAAATGAAACCGTCCCTTTATGCCGTCGATTTTATCCGTCAGAACTGTCCAAGTTTCGCCGCCCTTTGTGAATTGATTGCCAATTGTTATTTTCATGTGGTGAGATTACTCGCTAAATTGTGTTTTGTCCAGAACTATTTTCGTCTTTTTTCATCGCGGCGGGAATTCTCCCCCCTATGCCCCTAGCTATAGAGAGAATGGACACACCCGCAACAGAACCCCGTATTTTTCAACAGCATAGTTCATGACAACTATTGTCAGCGCGATTACTAAAAAAGAACTATTTGGGAATATACACCCAGAAATCTATTTGTCAACAGTTATTTTCAAGTTTCCTTGTGGGCGCTCTAACGTGCCCCGTTATCTTAGGATGATGCGCCCGCCGAGAATCGAACTCGGACAATTTCCTACCCTAGCCCTATCCTCCGATAGTCAATCTTACTTTCGGGAATACTCTTGGAAATTCCATACTGGACACTTTTAGCGCGTGGTCTATTGACTAGATAGATTCGTTTGCTGGTTGTATTTTTCTGGCGCGGCTTTACTGGGCCGCCGCTCTAACCGTTAAGCTAAAGGCGCGTTGTTTATTCAACTAGACTCCTAACTCTAGAAACTCAAACTCAAAGAACTATGGGGAGATTAGCAGGGGCGGGCGGCTTTGTCCAGAACTATTTTGCTTTATTCCTGTCCCTCTAGTGCCAAGCTGCCGACGTGCTCCTTTTCCACTTCCCCATCTCGAATCAAAACGACGCTTTCGCCGCTTGCTTTCATGTGGCGAGTTTGCGACTGTTCGACGTATTCTTTATACGTCTCAAATGCGATTACTTTGTCGTTGCCTTGATAGGTGGTTCCGATGTTTCCGACGATAACTTGGTATTTATTCATATGAGCAATGTATCTGAGGAGTGGGGAATTGTCCAGAATTACTTCATGAATTCTTCTATTTCAGAGAGGATAAGGGCGGCGTGTTCGTCTCCCATGTCCATTTCATCTAAAACAGATTCATCTTGAAGCGCGATTCGTGCCGCCTCTAAGATTTCCAGAAGATACGTCTCGCAGACTGTGGACAAAAAGGCAATTGCTCGCGATTGTCTTCCGCTTTCTAGTGTGGCAATTCCTTCGTGAATAGTGATATTTGTTGTCATGTGGTAGAGATTAGACGATGCGGGCGGGAATGTCAAACACTATTTCACACTTATTTCCGCCACTTTCGCGATTTCCGCCGCGAAACTCTCCACCGTATAGCTTGGCGACGCATCCCGATTCTGTCCGCCGCTACAGTCCTTTTGTCCTTTGCAAGTCCTCCAATAGCCGCTCCCCATGAAGCCCGTAGCAAGATTGATATAAAATTTATCGTGATGAAGAATCGGGTCGCCCTCAACTGCAATCCCGCCCGCATTAAAACGGATTGAAAATGTTCCCTTCACGAGTGCAAGACGTTTAGCGAGCGCCCGCAAAAAGCTCATTCCCGCCTTGCGAAAGGCTTCTTTTTCGTGGTAATCGTAACGCGCTTTATAGGCGAGAGCGTAAATGGTGGCAAGCGTGGTGGTGTTTGTTTTCATATTTGATAAGATAGCAGAGAGCGGCGGCTTTGTCAACAGTTATTTTGAATGAAAAACGAAACCGTTTCCATACGCTTTCGCTTCTTTAAGCGTCCCGAATAGCTCGGACACTCCGAGAAATTCCATATGGAAAGGTTTGTCGCCGGAACCATAATCATGTATAGCAACGGAGCCAATACCCTTTCGATAGGAGCAAATTGCCCCCTTTAGCATTGGCGCGACTTTCTTCCAGCGTGGTTGTTTTGTTTTCATATTTGGAAATGTATAGTATGGCCGCGAGAAAGTCAACAGTTATTTTTCAGTCCCGAATGATTTTTAGAAACATTTGAAACAATTCGTCCCCATGCGGGAATGGCTCCTCTGTAATGTCGCGGCTCATGACATAGCCGAAGTCTTCAACGGGAGTCCAGCCGTCGTCGTCTTCTTCTTCCCATTCCGGTTTGTAAACGAATCCGTCATCACGAATCTTTACAATTCCGTGGTTTGTGGGAACGACGCTATTAGCGCCAAGAGTTGCTAGATAGATGTTTTTAGTTGTCATGTGGTGAGATTACTTGATAAGTGGCGAGTTGTCCAGCTTTATTTTCAAAAAAAATGGTCGGAAGAATAGGGCTTGAACCTATTTGTATTTAAACCCAGACCGCTCAATTTTGCGGCTACGTTTTACCATGATAAACTATCCCCCGAGATGTTCCATACTACTCGACAGACTCGCCGCTGTCAAATTCTTTTTCGCTATTTTGCTTCGATTTCCGCCGCAAAGCGCGATTCAATTTTGTGCGGCTTTCCTTGATGGAATTGGACAACCGGCAGCAAGGGCATTTGATGCCGCCGCCGCCGAAGTTATTCCGTGTGTGTGCTTTGCTTTTGTTGTTCATCTTGCTACTTTACGCGATGGATTCACGACTGTCCAGAACTATTTACAACTATAAACCCCGCCACCCGCTTTTGTCTTTCCATCCAATCTGATACACTTCCCCTTCTTTATATCCAGATTTAATCAAAAACTCATTTGCTTTTTCTTTATCCACTGTCCAAAATGGAGTGTCGTTTCTACGATTGAACATAGAGATTGCGCGTCCGCTTGTCCCCAGAGAGTCAAACCAACTGCAAACTTTAACTCGGCAGCCGTAAACAGGAATTTGCTTTTGTTTCTTCATGTCGCGAATATAGACTAGAGCGGGCCGCTAGTCAACAGTTAATTTTGGAAAGCTGGTTCGACAACGCACCAAGCGCCGCCGCTCTCATGCTTCAAATATCCACTAGCGGGCATATTGAAATTGGCCGCCGCCCCTTCAAATGAATCTGCTTTTGTGCAAAGTGTTTCTTCGTTGCCGCCCGCACCATTTAACCATAAAAGAGAGTATCGCTTCATATTTAAGAATGTATTTGATTATTTCTGATTTGTCAACGCTTAAAGCGCGAATTCATCTGATTTTTTATTAGCGGCGAGAATCAGAGGGTTTCCGCCCGCATATCCCTCTTTCACCCATGCAATATATTCGTCCAGCATCCCGCATTGATGGGGATTCTGGATAGACCGCACGTTTTTAACGTCGTATTCTAATTCAGACATTTCCTCGCACGAAACGATTACGCCGCGCCCCATTTGAATTAGGATTCTCTTGTTGTGATAATCTTGAATATTCATGTGGTGAATATAGCGGGCCGATTGTATTTTGTAAAGAGTTATTTATGCGCCACAGCAGGAAATTTTCCACCCTGCTTTATCTTGAATCTTTTCTAATCTATTTTCAGCTTGCCCCTTTTCGCGCCCGCGCCAGATAGAGAATTCCGATTCCATCAGATACTCCCACTTATAATCAGAGACGCGGCGGCGGATTGTATAGGGTTTTTTCATGGCGCTAGATTGCCCTATGGATTGCCGATTGTCAAACATTATTTTACCCTTTTCTTCGCGTTACGCGCTTTTTGAGTTGTCTTTTGCGGCGCGGGCAGCGGCTCAAATAGCATAAAATCTATTCCGATTATATCGCTCTCTGTTGGAAGGGGCAATTCCGCCTCTATTGCGTGCGCTTCGCACGCGAAACTCGCTATGGATGGAGCGGCGGGCGCGGCGTTATTTCGTGCAATAGCGGACGATTCACTAAGCAGCAAGTGAGCGCCAACTACCCAGCAAGCGGCCATTATCGCGCACCCAACAGAGTATTTGAAGTATTTAAGTTTCATATTTCGAGAATTTATCACTAACCTTTCACGTCGCGACTCTAGCGGATAGAACGCTAAGAGTCAACGGTTATTTTTCACTATTTACCTTTCCCTATTTTTCCAAGCTAGTTTTTCTTCATCGCTCATTGGGTCGAAAAAGCGCGACTCTTTAAGGCAGTTCCCCGCACAAACGGAAAGCGCCGTCATTCCATTTACTTTATAAAAAGTCCTTCCGTCTCCGTGCTTATTAGGGAAGACTTCCCGAACGATAACCCCATGTTCGCGCTCATAAGGAGCAAAGACCAAACGGTCGCCTATTTTGAATTCTGTTTGTTCGTCTTTCATGTGGATACTGTATTTGATAAATGGTTAATTGTCCAGAGTTATTTCGCACTATTTACTGCGAAGTAGGAATTTAGAAGCCTATCGGCTTTGAAGATTAGTTTCTATGAAACGAGATTGCAAGCACAAAAAGCGCTAGGAGAATCAAGAGGATTTCCACTATTGTCCCCCCTCCGCAATTGCGCTTGCTGATTTTTTCTGCGTGCCGTGCGCGGGAAAGCCGATAATTGCCTTGCGCCCCGCTCTCGCGCACACTCCGCAAGAAAGACAATTCATTTGCGAATTCGGCTTAGTGGCGGGGCAGATAATAACTTGATTGCCCGCCGCCGTTTTGAAGTTGGCTGTTTTATCCATAGGGAGGACGACGACAACCGGAGCGATACCTAGCGCAACGAATTTATCGGCTTCCGCTTCATTATCGGCGGAAAGATTTACTACAAACCCGCCCGCGTTAGCCGCTTTGATTGCCGCCGCGTTCTTTGGAATGAGAGGGCTTTTGTGCGTGTAAGTGTAGCCGCTCTTTCCTTTGTTCGCCGCCGTCAAACCAGCGAGAAACTTTGAATCAATTTTTTCATCGCCCGCTTCATATCCCGGCAAATCGCCCGCCTGATTGTGGCGAAACATGTAACCTTTAGGCAGTGAGCGGATTTGCTTAAAAAGTTCCGCGCTAGTCAATTTCGTTTTGCGCCAGTTAAGCGCGAGCGGGCCGACGTTAGCATAGCAGCCCTTTCCTTTTAAGGGGCAGGAATTAGGGCAGGAATTTTCGCTTGTAATCGTAACTGGCATGGGGCCAATTTTAGAGTTACTCGAAACGCGAGTAAATGTGAATGTGAAGTTATCGGTGGTGGTGGTTGTGCGTGTCATTAGGTTTTTAATTTACTACGTGGGACGTGAGAAAGCAAGAAGTTTTTTCAGAAATCACGAATTAGACGCCCGCGAATTCTGCCAAGCCGCGCCCCTTGCGCCCCTCGACAACTTCCGCCCGCTCGCCAATTTCCTCTTTAATCTCATTCAGGAATTCACGAACGAGTGGCAAGCGAGCCGCTTTGTATGCCTCTAATCCTTTGTCATTCGCAAGATTCATATCGAATAGCCCGCGCTCTTCGTGATACTTCGCAATTGAAATTTTCTTGCGCGAATCGCGCTTGCGACGAACGCTCCAACCAAAGCGGGGCATTTCAAAGTCGGTCATCAAGTAACCCATCGCGCAGAGAGTGTCCGCCCCGCTCTTAATTCCGCGCTTATACACGGTTCCGATAATGCGGTGTTGCCCATCGCAACTTTCTTCTTCTTCAATCGCGGTAACTACGCCAAAATTGAAAAGCGAATTAGCGAGAATTTCACAACTCGCTTTGTCTCCCGTGATTGCTACGTGGTAGCCTTTGAAGCGTGCTCGCACTGTGGATGGAATTTGTGGAATGAATTTATTGATTGTCATGGTGTTGTGCTGTATATTTTTAAGATTAAAAGTGAATTAGAAATTGACGCCCAAAACAATGTGCCCGTCGTCAAGAACCCCTTCCAAAAAATCCCCTTTTTGAATTTCGGCAACGTAATTTATTGAGACGCTCTCTTCGGCAATGTCTAAAGAGACTGTCGCCGTTTGGTTAAGTTCAGAGTCGCTTAGAGTTAGGAGTTTTTCGAGTAGTTGGCGATATGTAAGCATGGTGTTCGTTTCGAGTTGTGAATTGTTAAATTAGACGATAGAAGCGCGATTGTAAAGAGTTATTTTTTGCACTATTCCACCGCTTCAAACTTATTAAAAACAGTTGCGTCTCCATTCAAAATAGTAATCTCGACTTCATCCCCAGTATCATCCACAAGCCACATTGAGCCGCCAGCAACGCGCACGCGCTCATTTTCATTCTGGATAAAACCCGCTGTGTAAATTAACCCCTCTTCATCCTCGCTAGTGAGCGTCATAAATTCGTCGTTTCCGTCCTCTGACAAATCATCTACGCTTGGAAAGCAGAGATAATCGGTGTTCCAGATAACGGCGGCGCAATTCATTAGAATGCTGTGAGCGTCTTTAAGTGAGATGTGGCGTGTCATATATTTTTATTGTTGAGTTGGTAAATTAGCAAAGCGGGCATCCAGTGTCCAGCTTTATTCCATAATTTTCGTAGGCTTTTCAAAGGAATTGTCAAAGTAATCATCGGCGGCCAAATCCGAATGATACGCTTTTTTGTTTTGATATTCGCCGTCGCCTTCCTTAACAAGCTCTTCCGCTTGCTCAATGGATTCGGCTTCAATGACGACGGGGACGACGCGAATTTCGCGGAGATAGACTGTGTATTTATTCATGGTGTTTGTGTTTGTGTTATTTATTACGTGGTGAAACTTAGTGGATAGATGCGGGAATGTCCAGATTTATTTTTCAGAAATATCGTATTTCGTGCTAGTTCCCCAAAGCGTGCTATCGTCGCGGAAACAGGCCGATAAATTTCCTTTGGCCGCGTGTCCGTTCTTAGTTGCGACATTTCCAAGCAAATCCTTTTTCCTTTTAGAAGTTACGAGAGACGGAATCTTACGCCCATCTTCTAATTCAAAAACAACAGCAATTCCAAAACAGGATTGATTGCCGTCTCGAAGGGTTTTATGGATGGTGGTTCCTTGTGGGATTGTAACAGATTTGATTTTAATGTCTTTCATGTGGTGCTTTTTGTTTGTGGGCCGTTAAATTAGCATAGCGGGCAGCGAATGTCCAGAACTATTCTAAAGAATCTTCGGGTCGCCCATAATGGAAACCGCGCTCATCCTGCCACCCTTCGGCAATTATGTTTGAGCGAATCCAGCGGCGAATTGCAGCGCGAATGAGTTTTAATGTGTTTTTCATGTGGTCAATGTATCGTGTAGAATCCAGTTTGTCCAGAATTATTTTTAGAAACTTACGCCCGCCGCGTAAACTCAAATAAGTTTGACTCGAAAGTGCGAACTCGCGCCGCATATTGCTTTGGATGGTTTTTCTTTAGCCAACCCTCGCACCAGTGCCGTCCGAATTGAAACAGCAAATCGCGGGCCTTTTCGTCTTGCTTGGCGAACTTTTTACCAAGTCGCTCGTTTGCCGCATAAACAGCAATGAACTTCTCAGTTAAAAATCGCGATAGGTCCGCGCCTTGTTCGGCGGTATCGGCATAATCAGACATTGCGGACTCCAAAACTATTTCTGGAATCAGCGGAGAGTCTTCATTAAAATCTAGTTCAAAGTTTCCTGTGTATTTTGCTTTCATGTGGTGAGATTAGACTATAGGAGAGCGAGTGTCCAGTTATTTTTTTGAAAAAGATTCTTAGCCGCCGCATTTTGCCCTAAATCCTGTTAAAAAACCATTTACGATTGAACCTACGCGGTCAGAATAGATTGAATCCACGGAGCAATAAGGTTTAATCCTATTTGGGAATGATTCGGAGCTTTCATCTGTATAGAGAGTTCTGCCGAAAAGCTGCTTTGGGACGGCAATGGCCCCTATTGTTTCATTTATTTTTGACTCGCCACACATTACGCAAGTTCTAAGAATGCTAGAAAGGGCTTCTAGGGCCGCCTTGTTTCCAGCTAGTTCAGATAGAACGTAAATATGGTATTTGTTAGATGGGTATTGCTTTTGGAAATCGACGGTTATTTGGATTGAATTGCTCATGTGGTGAAGATACTGGATAGATTACTTGGAGTCAAGAATTATTTTGCAAAAAGCCCATCGGCTTTGGAGATTAACGAAACTCAAAATAAGGGAAATTCCAATTGCCCCGCATTACAAAACTTTCCAATTGATTTTTTGAACGAAAAGAGATTTGCAAATAGCTTTCGCTTTCCCCATAGAACCTACCCACTGGAACTTGAATTATTTCAGATTGAATTTTATTGCGCGAGCAATAGGACGCAATCCAGCCGCGCACGTCGCGGTCTTTCTCGCGCAATTCGCGGGCCATATAGTTGCAGGAAATTTGAAGTGTGTTTTTCATAGTGAGAAGGTATCAGATGGATTGTGGCGCGTCAACAATTATTCCGCGATGCGGTGCAATTTATTTAGCGTATCGTGAAACCGCCAAATGAATCCATTATTTGCAGTTTCGCACCCAGCGGGGACGGGGGAGCCGCCAAAATACTGTTTATGAGTTAGCGGGCAATTAGGGTCGCACGTATATGCGATATTTCCAATTACTTCTACTATTTCGCCCGCTGGAACCCAATTATTCCAGCCTTTTAAGTATTCGATTTTGTCTCCGATTTGTGGCTGTCTAGTAATCATGTGGTGAATGTATCATGGGGCGGGCCGCTAGTCAACATCTTTCTGAATTTCTTTGCGGCGGCGTTTATTGTCTTTTGGCTGTCGCAACGCGCTGCCAGCAGAGCGAACTAATAATAAATTATTTAAGGTCGGGCTTATCTATGCCTAACCCGCAGCCTAGTCTTATTTGAAGTTTATTCCTAACCCTCCAAAGCGGGCAAACAAGAGGGGCGGGCGACCCACCACAAGCCACCCGCCCCCACAACAACACACTCAATAGAAATTGCTTTATTTGCGCCCTAGTTATTTGGCCGCCAACTGAATTAAAAACTCTTTGTGGCGCTTTATTTGCCCCTCATTCCAGCTCTCGACCAACTGGATTTCCGCCGCAGTTGCTTTATCTGGAAGTTTCGCTAGAGCGGGCAGCAAGGCTTTGTCTAAAAGCGCATCAATATCAATAGTAGGTTTCTTCATATCGTTAAAGTATCAGAACGTCGCGAATTGTCAATGATTTATTTGGCCGCCTCTTCCTCATCTATTATTTGAAAGTTGGCGCGGGCACTTCATAAAACGAATCCCAGTAATTGACACACGCGCTTCCAGCGGGTTCGGGGTCGCCCACCACATATCCTCTTTGGTCGCTGTTAGTTGAAACTACAACTAGAATTTTCTCATCTTCGCAAGTCTGAGCCCCAATATAAAGAACATCTTCAAATCGCGTCTTATTTGAGCGGTAGAACTGTCCAACCTTAATGCTCGCGGGGCGCAACGCGAGGGGCGCAGATTCAACAGGCAACTCAACGTGATTCGCAAGCAAGTATTTGAGAAAGGCGGGAATCTTTTCGTCCTGATAGAACGGGTCAACATTCTCGGGCGCATAATCGACTACGGCTGAATAAATCTCATTTGAAAAATCGCAAAGCAGTGCCATCATAGCCTGCCCGCGGCGAAGGTGTCGAGTTGCTTGTGTGCCCGCGAGTTCTGCGAATTGGTCGAATGTTAGCTTGCTGTGTGCTTTGGTGTTCATATTTGGAAATATATCAGAATGTTTCGAGTTGTCCAGTGTTTATTTGACAATTTTCACGCAAGGTGCGTCCCAGTCGCCGCCCTCATTCCAGTATTCCGCGCACATCCCGCAGACGCGAAGTTTAGTGCGCGTCGCACCTTTGTCATAAGACTGTTCCGCAATATATTCAACAGGATTGCCCGTCTCGCAGCACTCACATTCATTTGCCGCGAATTCCTGAGTAATGCGCCCGCTCTCGGTTGCCCAAATAAGCAAGTCAACTTGCGCGATTGGCACGTTAGGGAATTCGCCGCGAGCTAACGCGAGAAAGACGCGCTCCAATTCCAAATACTTTTTGCCGCTGGGCGTTTGCTCTGGAGTCTGGATTCCACGCTTGCGCATCCAGCGAAGGATATGCACATCAAGAACCGCACAATCGCAATTGGCGCGGCTATGGAGAACGAAAAATCTCGAACTTTTTGCGCCAACACCAAAAACATTCATTAGTTCGGCAACTGATGCCGTGCGCAAATCCAAATTGAGAGATTCCCGCAGCGCCCGCTCAATGCGCCCATATTGTCCAACCTTATTTGCGACAAGCAAATTATGAATTGCGTTTTCATTCTCGCGGAGGTATTGGAAGGGCGAGAGTTCTCCACGGCGAGCGAGCAGTCGCCCTACCTTGCGCGAAGTTTGGTCTGAATCCTTACCCGCGACCAAGATTGAGAAAATCCAGAATGTCTCCAGTTCGTCTTGAGTGCGGTTGAAGTTGGTGATTGCTGTTGGCGCGATGGTGGTGTTCATGTATTTCTTTATAGTGGAAGTTTTAAGAATGTCGATTTCTTTCTTGGCTTTATTTGAGCCGACGCCTCTGGATTTCTTCTAATTGCCTCGTCTATATGATTGCAAGCCGCCGCATCCATTGAGGTTTCCCCGCAAGTTGGGCATTCTTCAAAGCTAAGCGCGGGAACTGTAATTGGAGTTCTCTTCTCTCCAAAAGTAAAATGGTAGTCCCGCGTTACGGGCTGAAAATTGCAGTTGTCGCAGGTTGGGCTCATGTTTCAAGACTTTATA
>Ga0102860_1000211_pt1 | contig 14586 bp, 24 predicted proteins | sample Colrivmeta1449A3_FD_84496 | JGI IMG/M metagenome (GOLD analysis project Ga0102860, IMG submission 84496) | Estuarine microbial communities from the Columbia River estuary - metaG 1449A-3 | ecosystem: Environmental > Aquatic > Marine > Intertidal zone > Estuary | place: USA: Columbia River...
CACCGTTGTCAACTATTATTGCAAATTGATTCCGGTTGCCTCAGCGTACTTGGATGCGTACTCAAAACTCAGTTCCATAACCTCTTTGCTTTCGCCTACGTGCGGGTTTTGCTCCCACCCGTACCACTGGTCAAGGACGTGTAGGGCGTACTTGTAGAAGACTGGCATTTGCTCTCCAGCCTTGGCAATATCCTTGGCTAGGGCGACTAACTGGTCTGTGAATAATCGCTTCTCCTGTCCCATCATCATAAAGATTTCGTATGCGGCTCTATCCGCCTCAAGGTTGTTGATTTGTCGTGCTGTCATTGTCTTCTCCTAGCAATATGTTCTAAGGTCGTTGATGATGAACTCAATAGCCTCATTTGGGAGGTTCCTGAGGTCGAAGTGTTGGGCTTTGAATCCGTGCCACTCACGGACTGTGCCATTTTCTGTTGACTTGACATTCCACACGTCCCAACCGTCAACTGTTGTCAGGGGAGTGATTTCAACAACCACTCCGTTTAGCGTGTAAAGGAACATTAGCGTCCCGCCTCCAATTCCAACTCTAACTTGACGAAGTGGTCTACATCGAAATCACGTTCCATCAGGTTGTCGATTTGAGCCTCGATAAGGTCGATTACGAGGTCAACGTCAATGTCATTACGATGTCGATTCCAATACATTGCCTCAGACTGGATGCGATTCATCACCTTGATGTCACCACAGTTAATAGCAATGTTCCCTGCAAGGATGATGTCAACCTTTTTCATGTTGATGATGCTTGTGAGTACTTCCATTGTTGTTTCTCTCCCTCAACCGAACTTGATGTAAAGAATATACTACACGTAAACAGTGGTGTCAAGCGTTTTTGACAACATAGTAAAAATATATTTGTAATACTATTGAAAGTCGTGGCGATAGTAATGTGTGTTCGGATAGTCTGTCAGGGCTACAATCAAGTCGGAGGTGTTTTATGGCACTAATTAATTTCCCGTATACGGTCAATTCGACACGACTCGTAGATATGAACAACAACTCTTGGTACGTGAGCGTCATGATGAATGATGGCACGGAGTTGGAGAAGGTTTTTGATGGGTTCTACCCAACTGAAACCGAGGGACAAGCGGTTATCGATGAGATAGTCTCTGGAGCCTCTACAACGCCCGTACAGCCTCCTATTGCACCTGAACCAGTAAACGTGCCTGTGGTTGATAGTGGATGCAAGAATTGCGGAAAGACTACATATGACCCAAAGGCAAATGTTTCGAACAGTGGAACTGGAACAGGGGACACAGGAGTGGCTTGACTGGCGTAAGCACGGTGTAACAGCGACTGAAGTTGCTTCGGCGGTAACAAAGCACAACTTCGATGACATAGTCAACGACAAACTGGGGTTGTCTGAACCTTGGAATCCTCCACACGTCGTGAAGATGGCTATGGAGGTTGGCACTATCCTTGAGCCTTATGCCCGTGACTATGCGAGTAATGCTCTTGGTATGGCTTTTGAGCCCGTGTGTGCTGAGTCTGTTGAGCATCCGTTCATGCGGGTATCACTCGATGGGTTGGTTGAGGTTGACGGTGTCTGGCATGGACTTGAAGTCAAGTGCGGAAAGTCTTACTCCACCAAGTTTGCCAAAAGCGGAAAGCCTTGCGACTACGTGATGACACAAATCCAGTACCAGATGCTGGTCTGTGGGTTGAATGAGATGAACCTCATCTATCATCACAACCTACCGAATGACATCGATGCGGCTTTGTCAGTCATGATGCAATTCAGTCAGAAGTCAATCACGGTTGCGGAGTGGGGTCAGAAGAAGCCTACCCTTGTAGTGGTTACGGCTGATAGGGACTTCCAAGCCTCACTGAAGCAAATCGCACACATGATTCATGAGCGGGTTCAACTGGCTCTTATGGGCTAATCTTTGTTGGTGGCTCCGTGTAGGGCGTTCCTTGCACGGAGTTGCCACCACTCGCTCCAGCCAGCGGCAAGTTTAAGTTGCTGGTGAGGGATGTAGGCACAGTCTTCGCCGTTGGCATCCCATTTGTCACGGATAGCCTTCGTCCGTCCACCGTGCTTGATGTTGAACTCTTCGCCACGGTCAACCGTCTTATAGAACAACCCGTCGCTGAACAGAACGAACAAAAATCCTCGCTTACACTCGGCTTGTATCTTCTTCAACTTGGACGCACTAATCATGTAGTCTGGGTAGGTGTTATGGGCGGTGTTCCGTCTCTTCAACTCGGCGTAATAGACGGCAACGCCATCCTTCCACCAAATGTAATCCAAAAAAGCGTTGGGTTCCGTCATTGAAACCCTCCATTCCTCGCCCATTTTGGAAAGTGCAACTGATTGCAAGTACTCTAATACAACGACTTGTAATGCACGGTCACATGATGCCTCGTACAATTGCCTCATAGGGAAGTGTAACACACAACGCATCACTTGTCTATAGTTCGGAGTGATTATGGCTATCATCAAAGACTTGAGCGAGCATGAGACTACGATAACTAAGATTTATCGTCATCTGGGGTCAACTCAGAAGATGTACTTCTTGCTTGCTAATGATGATGATACGAATCCTGACCTATATGCTGAGGGTGGAACGCTTACGTGTCTTGTTGACGACGTTGAAACAGATTGGGCTGTCACTGTACTACCTGACTTGGTTGGGCTTATTCAGGTTGTCCCTAATCCTTCTTGGAGTGAAATAGGGGTGTTCAAGGTCAGTGTCCTGTACACCATAGGTATGACAGCAAAGACGTATGGGGCGGCAACAGTGACGGTCGGGGATAACAAATGACACTCCAAAACGTACGCATTGAAAAGGAACCAGCACCATCAACAGACTGGCGTGTATACGGTGACATCCAAGATGACTATGGCAATCCACTCGGAGACTTTGGAGTGGATGGAACATCTGTAAACCAGTGGTGGGTTACACAGGATGAAGTATTCCAGTCGAATATCGTGTCTATGTTTCAGGTGATTATGGCAACGCAGATTGTTTCAGGAGACGCTGAATAATGGCAATCTATTATGTTCGCCCAGACGGCAATGATTCAAATACTGGTTTGGGTTCATCTTCCGGTCAAGCGTGGTTGACAATCACAAAAGCAATGGGAGCCACTGGAATATCATCTGGCGATACGGTTTACGTTGCTCCGGGTACTTATCGTTCCGCTACTGGCTTTACGATTGCAACGGCGTACACTTCCGCTACGCAAATGCTCGCTGACCCTACCGGCGCACAGTTTAGTGGTATACCTGCTGGCCCCGTTCGCTTGTCTGTATTTACTCCGACCGATATATCTGTCGGTACGTCCGCTACTGTTTTATCTGGTACGACAAATAACTTAACTATTAGTGGTTTTGAGATTTACGCTTTTACTGGAAGCGGGATAAATATCACGTCTCCAGTATCAACCATTATTGAAAAATGCGTATGCTTTGGAGCGCAGACATCAAATACCATTGGAATACAAATTGCTATCAATGTGAATACACTTGCTACTAAAGTTGAAATCAGAAATTGTATAGTTATCGGATTTCACAATGGTATAAATATTCGCCCTAATATGGTTAGCGGTATAGCCGGATATGGTGACATTTACGAATGTTTATGCATAGGTCAAAATCAAGACGGTATTGGCATAGGGGAGGTAGGTAACCAATTTGTTGCCGTGTATGGTACTGCATATAATTTTTATAATAACCTTGTTATAGGTTCTACCAGATACGGTATATGTGTTTCATGTAACTCCCCTGCCTTAGTTACTCACGCTAACAACCTAGTCCTTAATAGCAGTTCTGGTTTTAGGACTGCATCGGGTGCTAGTGGTATTTACACAAATAACCAGGCAATAAACTGTGCGAGTGCCGGTATCAATACTGGAGTTAGCGGTAACTCTACATCTGGTATCCCCGGTATAGATGTAGGCCAAGGCTTACTACACGGATTGACTAGTCTACAATTTGGTGGCTCCAATCTAGGCTCCCCTAATACTTCATTCGGTACGACTGGACTAAATACTACCGACCTATTCGGCGTGACATATTCTGGTACATCACCTGATGCTGGTGCTATTACATACAGACCACTGGCTACACTTACTCAAACCTACCAACCAACTGACCGCAATGTGTCAGCAACAATTCTTCCAGCCTCAACGTCACAATCGATTGAGGTGTACCTTGGTGTGACTGGACTAACGGCAACAACAGCAGGGCTCAACGCTCGATACAACCGAACTCGTTCAGCATCCGTGAGTATTCCGTTGGTGGCTCGTACGATTACTCAGGCTTGGGTAGCGGGAGGATTCGCTGAGGTTGACTCCGTTAATATGCCCGGGCTATACCGCCTTGACCTTCCTAATGCGGCAGTCGCCGCTGGGGCTGATGATGTAACGGTCGTCGTGCGGGGTGCGAGTGGAGTGAACGGGGCTGTAGTCACAATCAAACTACTGGCTATCCTTGCAAATACGAACACTGCTCTCAAGAGTGCTGTGATTACTGACCTAAGTGAAGACATTGATACGCCAAACCTTATTTATCAGACGGTTGGCGACAGAAAGCCTCTCTACTTCCGTCTCTTCAATGCCGACGGTTCTAACCCAGACCTAACCGTTGCTGGTGGTACTGTCGTTGGCATCGTCCACAACGCTTACAGTGGTGTCGAATACACGTTTGGAGTTGGCGGGTATGCTGGCATGACAGTCAACATCCTCTCTGACATGATTGGCTTTGTCGAGGTTGTCCCTCCAGCGATATGGGGTACGTCAGGTATGTATCGACTCAAGGTGAGGTACACAGTGCCTTCTGGGGTAAGAATCTACGGGCCTGTCAACATCCGAGTGGGGGCACTGTAATGTTGTTGAAGAAGAACTTCGACCCTGTTTACAGGGCTATTGATGACGTTGATGAACTTGCACTCAAGGTGGCTACGATTGCTTATGACAAGGCAAGGAAGTACGTGCCTGTTGACACAGGACGGCTGAAAGCGTCAATCCTCAAGACTTCTAAGCCTAATGCTAATGGGAGTAGGAAGCATTTTGTGTACACGAATCAGGTGTATGCAAAGTACGTCGAGTATGGGTCATCAACGAACAAGCCTCGGTTCTATATGAAGAAAGCGGCATTAGATGCTGAGGTTGCGATGATAGTGGGTCTGACCTCTATCAATCAGGGGCTCAAGTAATGGCTGTCGAATGGTTTCAAGTGTCTCAGTGGGTGTACCAGACCCTTACCGCTGATGCGACGTTGCAAGAGTTGCTTGCTGGCGACGGTCGTGTTCCGGGGCATCAACAGGGCATCTATATGGAGATGGCTCCACAGGTTGACCCTATCAGTCAAAGGGCTCCTGTTGTGCCATTGGTAGTAGTGTCGCTCGTCTCTTCTGGGGTGGATGAACGTGCGTTGTGCGGGAATCGAATCATGACTTACCCGGTGATGACAATCACTGGATATCACCGCCAAGATGGGGCGATTGCACTCTCAAAACTACAGGCGATAATGAATAGAATTGACGTGTTGCTCGACAACCAGACTGACACCAACCCGAATAGGGTTTGGTTCTTCCGTGATGGGGCTGAAGTTGTCGTTACGAACACAGCCGACGCACGAGTTGAATATGGCGTAGCATCAACTTATAGATGCTACATAAGTGTGGATGTCTAGGAGTAAATTATGCCAAGGTTGATTGCTAAGGACGTAGTCCTAACTATTACAGTCGGAAACAATGCCGCCGCTGTCGGTTACACGGCTCCGTCATTTAGTACAGGAACCGCAGTTTGTACACGGGCTAAGTCTTATTCCCGAAGCACTGAAATCGGAATGGTTGAAAGCGGGGCACTCTGTGATATTCAGCAGTTGAACCGACCAACCCGTATCAGTGGCACAGTTGAAATGGACATGAACCTCAACTACAGTACTTCTGCCGCCAACGGACTCTTCCTTGGTAAAGAAGGATACTTTGTGCGTGTAGTGGCAAACCTTGGATACACAGTCATCACTGACATTGGAATCATTACAAGTGTAAGTATCGCCGTTGAAACAGATGGAATGATTTCAGAACAAGCCACCATTACCCTTGGTGTTGATGGTGACTCCGGCTTGACTGGTGCTGTTGTAGGAGTATAAGGCTATGCCAAGGTTAATCAGTAAAGACGTAACAATAAGCGTCCAGTTTCTCGGTAATCAATCAGCAACAGCGGGTTCGTACATTGCTCCGAGTACATACATCAATAACACGGGTGCGACGACTGGTGGTGGCTCTGCAACTCAGTATGCAATTACGTCCACGGTTGCGTGTCGTGCTAAGTCATATTCACGCTCGACTGAAGTTGGTATGGTTGAAAGTGGTGCGATGTGTGACATCCAGCAATTCAATCGCCCGACTCGTTTGAGTGGAACGATTGAGTTAGACCTCAACCTTGATTACAGCACGGTGGGAGCGGCAGGGTTATTCCTAGGTAAAGAAGGCTGGTACGTCAATATCATCGTTGACTTGGGTCAGACCAGAATGACTGACTTGGGATTGGTCACGTCTGTGAGTACGAGTGCTGAGACTGATGGGACTGTGAGTGAACAGGTTACTATCACCCTTGGTGTTGACGGTGCTACAGGTACAAGTCCATACTCAACAATCGCTTCTGCTGTTGACGCTCTTGGTTAGGAGCATTAAATGGCTAGAGTAATCGCCCGAGATGTCTATCTCACTATGTGGGTCGCCACTGCCGCCCAGAATGGTAATACTCCTACCTATTCTGGGACGGCTCGTGAAATCATGTGTATTGCTCGGTCGTACGAAAGGCAGGTCGATGCTGAGTCTATTGACCTAGCGGCTCTTTGTGACACATCCACAAAGCAACAGATGACTCGGCGTAGTGGCACAGTCAACATTGAGATTCTAGTTGACAACAATGTGTCAACAGGTGGTTTCCTTCTTCAGCCGTATCACCGTTATCCAATAAAGGTGAGGGCTCGAATCACATTGAGTGACGCATCGACTCAGTTCATTGAGGATGAGGGGGTAATCAAATCAACAGGTTTGTCCCTTGACCTTGACGGAACCGTACTCGAGACTTGTACAATCCAGTTGGGAACCCATGGTTCCAGTTGGTAAAAAACAAGGAGATTCGTCATGCTTAGTAAACTTCAGTCTGTCCCACGCCCAGAAGCAAAGGCAAACTTCGTCTTCGACCTTCGACCATTTGGTACGGAAGGCGAAATCACATTTAGAGAGCCTAAAGCGGCAGACCTTTTCCCGGATGGAGCGGAAAGCAAGGCCGCGTCAACCGCATTTCCAGAGTTCAAGGAAGCGATGCTCTACCAGATAATGGTCATGGGTCGTTGTTACGTCATCTCTGAGAATGAGATGGGTCAGATGATTCAACCTTGGAGGGCACTTGGTCAGTTTGCTCGTGACCACCGTGACCTATTCATTCACCTTGCGGCTCAGTTCTCGGAAGCCTTCCCGACTGGTAGCGTTGACCATCTTCGTAAAAACGTGGGAAACGTCTCCACGGAGTAGCACAACACATCCTGTACTACTCCGTCAAGTACCTTCATAGGCATCCAAGCGAAATTGACCTAGACTTAGACCAAATGGGTGAAATTGCATTCATTGCTGACATCTTAGACAAGCACGAGGTTGACTTGGCTATGGTTACCGCAAGGGCACTGGCAGGTACAAAATGACAATCGCTGAACTTCTAATCAATGTTGACTCTTCTGGTGTGCGTACTGCCACACGAAACATCCGTGAATTAGAAAGTCGTCTTGATGCGGCATCAACAGCGATGAATGGGCTGAACGCTTCTATCCGTCGCTTCAACGCTCTCTCCTCTTCCACTACGCTCCCTAGTGGCGGAGGAGGGGGTGGTGGCGGTGCTACAGGTGGAGGCGGTGGAGGCACTGGTGGTGGTGGAGTGGGTGCAATCCTTAGTCCGCTGAAATCATTCTCCTCTCTTCTTGGTGGCGGTGGTGGTGGGCTTGGGATGATTGGCAATCTCACGTCTGGCATTAGTGGGCTTAATGGTGCTTTTCAGGCACTGTCTGGGATTGCATCAACAACCGCTGGAAGCATAGCAATTGCTGTAACTGGCTTTGTTGCCGTTATTGGTGGTGCATTCAGTATTGTGTTTGGTGCAGTCAATAAGTTCAACGAGGTCTTCTACAGTATTGTTGGCACTGTGGCTAAAGTCGTCGGTGAAGTTGTCGGTAAGGTTGCTGAGATAGCAGGTGCTGTCTTGCAAATGGCTGGTCAGGTTGCTGGTGCAGTTGCACAAGCAGGAATGGCATTCACTCAGTTTGCAGTTGAGGTTGGTCAGAGTGCGTTTCAGACATTCTCTCGACTCGACCAGTTGTCTCGTGGTCTTGCATTGTATTCAGATAGTGCTGAGGATTACCGGAAGACATTTAAGGACTTGCGTGAGTTGGCAAAACTTCCCGGGCTTGGTCTCGAGGAAGTTATGGAAGCAACTACATCACTTCGAGCGGCTGGTCTTGGAGCGGAGAAGACCCGTGAGTCTATCCTCGGTATTGGTCGTGCCCTTGCCGCTGTAGGAAAAGGTAAAGGCGACTTCAAGGGTACGATGCTTGCCCTCCAACAGATGGTTACGGCGGGTAAGGTAGAAGGCGACGAAATCCGTCAGTTGTCTGAGCGTGTCCCACAGATTCGTAAAGTTCTCATGCAAGCCTTTGGGTCAGCCAAGGGTAAAGACATTTCCAAGATGATGGAAGAAACTGGGATGACTATCTATGATGTCATCGACAAAATCAACAAGGAACTCCTGAAGATTCCGGGGACAACAGCATCAGTTGCGGTCAATCTCGAAAACATCCAAGACGATTTGAAATTGGCGTTTGCTCCGATTGGTCAAGGTATTGCTCAGATGGTCACTGCCGCTATGCCCGGTATCGGTAGTCTGATTGAGATGTTTGCAAAAGTTGCAAGTGGTATCGGTGAGGCGTTCTATGCTGTTGGTCAGTCTGGCGTAATTCAGGATGCACTCAAAAGTCTAATAGGTGGCATTGACATCGAGAAGATTACTGAAGTTGCTCGTGACATAGCACTTCGAATCGTCACCTTCATCACTGCCGCCGTAGCCAACATCCCTAAGATTTACGATGCTGTAAAAGAGGCTGGCATGAAGTTCGCTCCAACATTTGTCAAAATGTGGGCGATGATTGTCAACGAAATCACGTTTTATTTTGAAGTGTTTAAGTTATACATACAGGACATATTCAAAGCGTTAACTCTCGCAATCAAGCCGTTTATGTCAGCGGGTAAGTCACTTGCTGAGGGGGATGTTGCTGGGGCGGCTTTAAAAATGTTTCTGGCTCCTGCCGCCTCTAGCCTCCTCCTTGAGCGTGGTTTCAATGGGAAAAATGGCGAACGTGCTGATGCTCGCAATGCGGCGATGGCTGAACTTCAACGCAAGAGAGCAACTGGTGAACTTGGTGCTGGTGCTGGTGCTGGCATACAGAACTTTTTCAATGGGTTGATGCAAGACACAGGGCTAAACAAGGTTCAGGATGCCCTTGGCAATGTCGGGACAGATGCTGAGAAAATGTATAACAGGGCACGTAAGTCATTAGCACCCCTCCCTGAGATGATTCCTGATAAGTTTGGCAACACTCCAAAAGAAGAAGCACTTGGAAACAAGACTGACAAAGAAGACTCAAACGCACTCAAGGAAATCGCCGAGAACACTGGTAAGACGGCTGATAGACTTGCCTTACGCACACAGACGTTAGGTGGCGGAGAACTCGCTAAACTTGGTGTAACAGGCACTGAATTGGGTAGTGGCGGAAGTCCAAACATAAGCGGGATTATAAGTGCCCGTAACAAAATGATGGATGCAAGTCGTCCTTCTGACTCAACGATACGCTCGGCTCCAACTCAACTTGAAGAAGCAATCAGTGGCATTCAACGGTTGAACATCCGTCGTGGCGTTGGCAACTCTGTCCGGTTATAGCCTAATAGTATAAAACCCTCTGTATGGGGCTCGTGGAGCCTTGCACGGAGGGTTTTCGTTGTCGGATTGATTACCTGCGATGCTTCTCGATTACACACTTCCCGTACATCTGTAGGAATGTTGCAATCAATTTAAGGTGCTTGCCATTCTCGTTGTCCGCTCTTCCACACGCTTGAATGAAGTCGTTGTCTAGTACGGCGGTCATGAATCCCCCTAGGAACCCGTTTCCCGCACGGGGGCTATTCATAAAGAATTCGCATTGGTCGATGATGTGTTCGATTGGGCGGTATTGTTCACTGAGAACAGTGCCTTGAAAGATGATTTGTTTCATAGTCTTCTCCTAGTCGATGATGATGACGAACTTCTTGCCCTCAGCACGGGCTTCACGGCGAGCCTCGAGGAGGCTATCGGTGTAGATAACCATCCCGTCGTTCTCCTTGACGAGTCTGGCAATTTCCATCGATACTTGATGGTGTACGGCTTGACGAACATAGTGCCCGTCAACACTACAGTTGATGACATCCTTGGGGAACACGGAGAGTGCATTCTCCTTCAGTGAACTTGCCCAAACTACTTCGATGTCGCTCTGAATAACTTTAACTTCCATTGTTCTTTCCTCCAACTTGATTGTCTACAGTATTGCACACAATATACGTGTTGTCAACAACTTTGTAAACTATATTTTCTTGCATACATATACGCTAGTAGTAGAATCAGACTATGGGAACAAGAAGTGGTAATCGTGGACGTACTGGAGCAAGGCGTGTAGCGGTCGCTGGGACGGCTGACGCACCACCTCAGGGTGAAGGCATGGACGCATTCTCCAACTGGCTTGAGAACAGTGGCTTTGATACAGACCGTGCTGTTATCAGTAGTGCTGAGGATGCGGCATTAACTGCTGGTGCAATCGATGCAACGGGTGTCCCGGGGCTCAACGAGAGAGGTTGGAGTGACTTGTCTCGTGCTGACCAGCAACAGTACATCCGTGGTGCTTTATCGGCGGGTGGAGTGGCGAACACAATCGCAAACCCACGAAACAACGCACAGTTCGAAGGGATTGACGCTACGACCACTCAGTTATCTAGAGCGGCTATGCTCCCTGTTGCACGTCGTGAGCGGTTCTACTGGCAAACAGTGTACACAGATGCACAAGTGAGACCAGAAGGGCGTGTTGCCCGTCAAGCGGTGTCTCGGTTGCGGGATATCGAGCGAACGTCCGGTGACACTGCCGTCTCAAGGCGAGCCCGTAATGTTGCAAACCGTATCAGTCAAGCCTATGGGTTTGAGGGTAATCCCGGAGTCGTCGGAATCAAACCCGGTGCAACTGGAAGAGGTGTCTTTGACTTGGTGACTAACCCACGGCTCAGGAAGTTCGACCCAGACACAATCGTATCGTAAAGCAAAAGCCTCCTACTCAAGGGGGCTTTTCTTTTGTACACTGGCACAACTCAGACACCGAGGTTCAGTGATGCTATTCGAAGAAGTCTTGCCACGCATGAGAGATGGGGTCATCGCTCGTCGTCCCGGACAGTTCATTAACCAGTTCTTTACAGTTGGCGACCGCTACGGCTCCCAAAGACTTGTCGCCACCCACAGAGTCGATGCTCCTTGGTACACAGTTCAGTCTTTCGAATCAACTTGGCTTGACGATAAGTGGGAGATTCACGATGAAGACCAATTCAAAGTGCATTTCAAAGAGCCTAAAAATAATTCCGAAAAACCTATTGACAACGAATAAAACATAGGCGATACTGTTGACATCAAGTTCGGAGGAGTCAACAAGCAAATGCCTGTAATCAACTATCGCATCGAAGTCATCGGAACGAAATCCGATATGCGTCGTATCCGTGTCATCGGTGACGCTGATGGTTTGACGTTCGATATGGGAAACTTCCCATTGGCGTTCAACGCCCCAGATGCGGACAAGAACACGATGATTGAACTCATCGTAAACAACTACCGCCTTGCACACCCGAGGCACACGTTCGTATGGAAGCAGTAATGCTTCTAGGAGGTTCCACAAGCCCCGTATAGGGGCTTTTTCATTGATATTGGATAGATGGAGGTTCAGATGAATAGCGGTATCAATTTCGACATCATGTATGAGTTGGCTTGTGGTCGTGTAGTGGTTATTACGTCTCCTGATACTGATGGTTCAAAGCAAAAGTGCTATTGGGTTAGTGACAACGGGAAACTCGTCCGGTGTGATGAAGGTCGCTACGGTAATGTCCACTCCGTCACCATTCCGTGGGGTTATGGATATAAATTCTCACTCGAGGAAAGAGATTATAAAAATCAGTTCACAAACTATTGACAAGTGAAATTCCATATGCAATAATCTAATCAATCAAGTTGGAGGAAAGCACAATGCAAGTAACAGTCGCTCAGCACGGTAATGACGTTTTGGTCAAGGTATTCAGTGGGCGGGAGATGATTTTCTCCCGCAACTACTGGGACACCAACACTGACGAGGTATGGCAAATCATTCTCGTCGATTTCGGCGGAGAGTCCGAATGGTTGGAGGCTATGCTGGACTAGCCTCCACCTGTAAGGCTCCACAAGCCCCGTACAGGGGCTTTTCTTTTGCTATAGGAGAAGTTATGGCAACGAGACATTTATTGACTACAGTGTCGGTTGTGTGTGAATCCGACATGATTCTTTCAGCGTCGTTTATCACCCCTACAACGCTAGGTACGTTCCAAGCGGTTGGGATGATGCAAGTGACGTTCAAGCACGGTGCTACGTGGTGCTACAGCGATGTCACGCACTCGGTTTGGACGGCGTTCTGTGAGTCGGAATCGCAAGGCAAGTTCTACCTACAGAACATCCGAGGTAAGTACACATCGATTCAGGTTCACTAGGCTACGGTTAGTTCGTTTATCTTGAGACCACGGTAACGGGCTGACCGAATATTCTCAGTGCCTTCCCATATGAATTCAATCTTTGGAATCGACAGGATTATGTAGTCACGAGCGTAGACTTGTCCCGGTGTTGTAATTGATTGCCATCCCGGTTCGTACACTCTGACTACATCTGTAATCCAAAGTGGTCTATCATCGTTGTTTCTGATGAGGAAATCGGAAGTCCATTCAACGATGTCACGCCCGGTTGTGAGGCGGGACTGAAGCACGGCTAGGACTTGGTCGGCGGCAGAGTCGGAGACGATGTTCTCGTTGATGTGTAGGACGGTTACGATTCTCCCACGCCAGTTACGAGGTCGTGATGCTGGAGCGGTCGTAGGATTCTGTGAGGCAACGTCGTTGTAGTTCCTGAAGATGAGTTTGTCGAGTCGTGGGTCAGCACCAAGGACTTGGACGTGGTTACACTCGGCGGGTTCGTAGAAGCGTTCGAGTTCACGGTAGGTTCGAGATGAAACAATGCTTGATGCTTGAGCCTCAGTCAATCCGGTGGCTAAGAGTGCCGTCCTAGCCTCGCTACTCGATGCGTAAATGTTCATTGCTGGTGTCGATGTTGGGTAGGTTGGTCTAACGAAATAGTACTTGTATCCCGTTAGGGTTGGATACCACCCCTTGTAGTAAGTCTGGGCATATGTACTCCAGATTTGTTGTAGCCATTTAGCAACAGTGTCACCACGTTCTGGAGCAAGTGCCCATTTCCCTGTTGATACGAGTGGTGAGTATGGCAACGTGAATGCGTCAGCGTCGATGAAGTAGTCCGATGCTTGGTAACCAGCGATGAGCAGGAGGTCGGCAATAGAGTTGGTGAGTGTGAATCCATCGTATGGAAGCGAATCAAGGAGTGTTGTGAGTTCGAAGTCGAGATTGCGGTCACGCCCGTCAAACTCAAGTTTCGTTAGGTTGAATAATCCATCACCCGGCTCGTACTGAATCTGTGGAGAATTGAGAGTGCCACGGAAGATGTCACAATAGGATGCACCCCCACCAACCGCTGTTGCTATTCTTACGGGTCTGTCTGATTGATATAGCACATTTGGCACTGATAGGTTGTCCATCAACTTCTTGCGTGTTGACATCTTGACGTTGACAGTGCCAGTCTCTTCAACTGACATCGAGAGTTGCTGTATTGCACAGGTGATGTCAATCGGAGCGTTAGCGGTGGTCGTCCTGACTGGGGCTGAATACATATCAATCGAGTAGATTCCCCACGTTGCCGTCCCATCGCCAGTGAGTGCTACCTTGGCTCGTACTGCTTGTTGAGGTACGGCTGGGTTCCACGCTGTTCCGTCGTCATTGACAACAGAGAAGGTTGCTCCAATCGTTCCAGCATTTTTACCAATTCGACTGTACCCACCACTCCACCCTGTCCACGTCGTCCCTACGGGAGGCACAGTTCGCATTGTGATGTTTTTACCCACCACTGAAGCACTTGTTTCAAATCTAACTTTAGCCACTTGGACAATTGGTGCGTTAGGCGCAGGTACTTCCCAATAGAATTTGCCTGCTGGTGTAATAGCATTTGGATTCTGGTCATAATCAACGCTGTCAGCAAGGGTTTCAATTGTGTGACAAAAGTTCACACCCCATGACGTGTAAACGAGTATGTCACGGTTGCGAGCCGGAATTATCGTCATCGTGTTGTACTGGTTTGCTGGTGATATCGGCTGGTATTTGATTACACTTCCAGCAAGCAACGCACCTTTTGAATCTG
>Ga0102860_1000217_pt1 | contig 14315 bp, 8 predicted proteins | sample Colrivmeta1449A3_FD_84496 | JGI IMG/M metagenome (GOLD analysis project Ga0102860, IMG submission 84496) | Estuarine microbial communities from the Columbia River estuary - metaG 1449A-3 | ecosystem: Environmental > Aquatic > Marine > Intertidal zone > Estuary | place: USA: Columbia River Estuary...
GATGTTATTTCTCAAATAATTGTATCTATACCTATCTTAATTTTATATGAAATCGGTATTATAGTTTCAAAACGAGTTGAAAAACAATCAAAATAATTTTTTGTAATTTTGATTCTTAATATAACTAAATATATAAATTATGACTAAAAAACTACTTTTTATCTTAGCAATAACATTTGCTTTTTCAGCTAAAGCTCAAAACATCCCTAATGCGGGATTTGAAAGCTGGACGGCTTGTTTTGGATACGATGACCCAAATTCATGGGGAACTTTAAATGCTCTATCTATTTTAGGCATGCCTATTTCTGTAACTAAATCAACAGAGCGTCATGGAGGTTCTTTTTCTGCAAAAGTGGAAACTATGTCAACTACTGATAGTACGGGACAAGAAACCCCAAGCCCAGGAGTTATGTTTATCGGATCAGTTGATTTATTTCAACAATCATTCATTAATGGCACTTCCTTTACTGCAAGACCTGATTCTTTGGTTGGCTGGGTAAAATGTAACTCTGTTAACGGAGATACTTCAGGTATCATCTTACAACTAACAAAATGGGACGCAACAAGTTTGACGCAAGAAGAGATTGGATTTGGAGGATACATCACAACATCTTCGAGTTCTACTTTTTATCGGTTTTCTGTACCGATAGAATATTCAAGCGAAAACACTCCAGATAGTTTATCTGTTATAGTTATAAGTAGTTTGGGGGCTGGGCAGATAGGTTCTGCTATTTGGGTAGATGATTTGTCTTTAATTTACAATACATCTTCAATTGGTGAGTTAAATGGCACTTCTTTTGAAGTCTTTCCTAATCCTGTAAACGATGAACTTTCCATATCTTCAAAAACAATTGATAAAATGGAAGTCTATTCTGCAACAGGAATTCTAATTGATCATATTGTAATAGATGCCGGATTAATTTATACCTATGACACAAAAAAATTAGCAAATGGGCTCTATCTTGTTAAAAACAGTAAGGGCGAATTAAAAAGATTCATTGTTCAACATTAAGAAATAAATAAAAATCTGACAAAAGGGGATGTTTAGCATCCCTTTTTTTATTTTCCCGATTTTTTTGCTTATATTCAAGTAATGAATTTAAAAATACAAGAAAGTTTTCTCGACCCTGCGGTTTTTACTGAGCGATTTATCAATCAAACAAATCGCAGCATTTTTTTAACAGGAAAAGCAGGAACTGGTAAAACAACTTTACTTCACAAAATTGTTTCTTCAACCCATAAAAATACCGTAATTGTTGCTCCAACTGGAATTGCCGCTCTAAATGCTGGAGGAGTGACTATTCATTCTTTTTTTCAGTTGCCTTTTGGAGCATTTATTCCAGATTTTAAAACACCACAAATAGGAATTGCTATAAAGTCAGAAAACAAAACAACTTTAAAAAGACATTTTTCAATGAATCGCCGTAGAATTTCTCTTATACGTTCATTAGAATTGTTGATTATTGATGAAGTGAGTATGCTTCGAGCAGATTTATTGGATGCAATAGATTGGACCATGAGGACAGTTCGTAGAATAAATTTACCCTTTGGCGGTGTGCAAGTCCTCTTTATAGGAGATCTTCATCAGTTGCCTCCGGTTGTTAAAAATGATGAGTGGGCCTTGCTGAGATTATATTACAAAGGAATTCATTTCTTTAACTCTGTTGTTTTTGCTGAAGAGCAACCAATATATATTGAACTCGAGAAAATTTATCGGCAAGTTGATAGTGTTTTTATTGAACTTTTAAATCACTTAAGAAATAATACTATCTCAGAAGAAGATTTGACCTTAATTAATAAAAACGTACAACAAAATTTACGAATTGAGGAACGCAAAGGCTATATAACTCTGACAACACACAATAACAAAGCAGATGAAATGAACCTTCGTGAACTTGAGTTTTTGAAAGAAAAATCATATTCTTATCAAGCAGAAATCACAGGAGATTTTCCAGCTCATCTTCTTCCATTGGACTCGCGACTAGAATTAAAAATTGGGGCTCAAATTATGTTTATTAAAAATGATGTTTCCTTTGACAAGCAATTTTATAATGGCAAAATGGGTTTTGTTGATTCACTTTCAAAAGATGAAATAATTGTGAACTTCCCTGAAGAGAAAAAGAAAATTGTACTAGAAAAATTTGAATGGACAAATATTAAATATTCCTTAGACGAGAAAACACAGGAGATAAAAGAAGAAGTCTTGGGAACTTTTGTCCACTATCCGATAAAATTAGCGTGGGCAATTACCATACACAAAAGTCAAGGCTTAACATTTGAAAAAGCAATCTTAGATGTGGCAGATGCATTTGCTCCAGGGCAAGCATACGTAGCTTTTTCTCGCTTAAGATCGCTAGAAGGACTGATTCTATTAAATCCATTAAAGCTAAATGGCATTCCAAACGACCAGCAAATGATGGCCTATTCTAACTCCAAATTTAAATTAAGTGATTTAGATGTTGCACTCCAAAAAGAAACGTTTGTGTTTTTAAAAAATAAAATTTTAGAAGCATTTGATTGGTACGACACATTTGCTTTATGGACATCCTACTCAGGTTCAATTTCAATTTTATCAGCAAAATCAGAGAAATTTAAACAAACTTCTTGGGTTAAGCGAATTACAGATGAACTTGCAAAAACAAATGAGCCAGCTACAAAATTTAGGAAACAAATTTCTGCATTGTTTCAAGCTGAAAAGACAGATTTAGTATTTATAAATTCAAGGATTAACGCAGCATTTTCTTATTTCTTTGATATCTTAGACCCTCTAGTTTTAGAAAGCTTCCGCAAATTACTGGAACTTAATCAAGTTAAAAAGACAAAGCAAGTAGTTGAAGAATTAGAGCCTTTATGCGAAGAATTACTGCAAATAGTTTTAACGCTAAAGCGCCTGCGTTTGTTTTTTGAAGCAATAACTAATGGAAAAGAAATCACAAAAGAAATTTATAGGGTTTCAGAAATAGAGAACTACAAAGTATCAAAATTAGCAGTAATACAAAATGATTTTAGGCAAAACAAAGTTACTACATTACTAGAATTTGATGATGGCATTGGATTTATTCCACTAAAAATAAAGAATAAAGCGCCTAAAGAGCAAAAAAAATCAACCTATGACCAAACTTTAGAATTAGTACACCTTGGAAAAAACGTTCATGAAATTGCCAAAGAAAGACAGCTTTCAGTATCTACAATTAATGGGCATTTCGCGCAGTTAATTCGAGTAGAAAAAATTGAACTAAGAGATGTGATGGAACAAAAAAGAATTACAGAAATAAAAAATCTTCTAGAAGGGAAAGAATTTTTCTCGCTATCAAAAATACGCGAAGAACTTAATAACCAAGTATCTTGGGACGAGCTTAGGCTTTATCAAGCATCTACAATTATTTAGGCACTTATTCAATAATTAAATCAACAAATCCTTAATCAAAGGTTATTTTCATTTCAACTCGGCGGTTTTTCTTCCGACCTTCCAAAGTTGTATTATCGATTAAAGGTTGAGTCTCTCCAAAATAAAAGGTTATTAAACGGTTTGTGTCAACTCCTTTAAAAATTAAATAGTTTTTTAGGGCTTCTGCGCGTTTTTTAGAAAGCACAAGATTAAAGTTTTCACCACCTATATTATCTGTATGACCTGATATTTCCAACTTCCACGTTGCTTTTTTAATAAGTACATCTGCAAGCTCATCTAATGCAACTTTTGAAACTTCCAGTATAATATCTTTTCCACTTTCAAATTCTAAATTATCAAATGCTGTTCGTAGAACTTCAACAATTTCAACTTCAATAATTGGGCAACCTTTATTTTCAATTGGTCCTGCTGTATTAGGGCAGTCATCATCTTTATCCAAGAGGCCATCACCGTCGGTATCTTTATAAGGGCATCCCTTATTCGCCGCAGGTCCTTTTAATAATGGACAATCATCATCTTTATCTAAAATTCCATCGCCATCAGTATCTGGCCAAGGGCAGCCATTATTTTCTTTTGGACCTGCAATTTCAGGGCAAGCATCGATAAAATCGAATAAACCATCTGAATCTTTATCAGGGCAACCTTGGTTTTCCTTAGGTCCAGCATTTTGAGGGCAAGCATCATCACTGTCTTTGATTCCATCTGAATCTGAATCTGGGCAACCTTTGAATTCAGCTAAACCAGCAACTTCAGGACAATCATCTAATTTATCCATTATTTTATCTCCATCTGAATCTGGGCAACCTTTGAATTCAGCTAAACCAGCAATTTCAGGACAATCATCTAATTTATCCATTATTTTATCTCCATCTGAATCTGGGCAACCTTTGAATTCAACTAAACCAGCAATTTCAGGACAGTCATCTTCTTTATCCATTAATCCATCGCCATCAGTATCAGGGCAGCCTTTAAAAGCCCAAATTCCTGGTGTAGAAATACAATTATCCTTTAAATCAGAGACTTTATCTTTGTCTTTATCTTTAATTGCTGAGTAAAGAATCGGTAAGCGCAGACCTAGATAAAATTCAGCGCCCCTAACCTTTCCTACTGAAAATAAGGTGCGAAAATCTGTAACGCCTATACTCAAAGGACCAAGACGAGAAGCAAGGCCTGTTTTAAATCCTGAATATTCATTCATGGAAATTGGTAAAAAAAGACCAAACCATGACCAATCAAAACTTGGTGTGATAGATAACTGATTTGGGACAATTACTTTTGTGTCTTTTTTCTTTAAAATAACATTCATTACGCCTGAAACATTTACATAGAAATATTTTCCTAATTGGTAGTCTAATTGCAAACTAAGTGCTGTTGGCGTACGCATAACAAATGTACTATTGGGACTTTGTTCAGAAGTCCAATTCGTATTTCCTGCAGCTGAAGATTCATTAATAAGTGAATCTATAATTTGATCAAAGTCGGATAGACTTGATGCTGTTGAAAAACTTTGCAGATCAAAGGGTGATGAATTATTCACTGAAAAATTGCGACTAAGCCCACCCTTTTTAAATCGCATGCTTCCTAAATCAATAAGTGAAATTCCCACTTTTGCTTTATATTTATTTTTATTTTTCATCCAAAGATTTGTTTCACCATCCATATCATATTTAAAATCTTTATATTTTGGTCGCCATTCATAAACAAATCCCAAATCTAAGCCTACACCAAAATTAGAATTGAATTTATTATCTAAACCATTTTCGATAAGACCAGGAAGATTATCTGAATATCCGTAATTGAGATTTCCAGTTATTAGCTGCGTTGTATCATTATTCTTTAAATTAAATTGTAAATTGCTTGTTTGAAAATATGCTGCTGAATAACCCTTTAAATATTTTATCGTGGCACCTAATTTTAGGAAATGTTCTTCTTGATCTAATACAACTTGACCATAATTAAAACCCACTTCAGCCCATGTGAGGTGATTTACATTTAAAAATTGCTCTTCGATTTTTTGATTCCACAATAAAGGATAATCAAGACCTTGTTCTATAAGTATTGCAAAACTCGGGTCAACGTTGCCAATGTTCGTGATACTTCTAGCTTTTGCTTTTAATCCTATCGCTATCTTTGAATTAATATGAAAAGCAAAGTTGAATAAATCCATCTGTAAATTAATGTTTGCACCCATTTTATCGTTCGAATTATCTGCATATCTTTTTACAATATGGCGATCCATAAAGGTGCTGTCAGGAAGAGCCCATGAGTTATAGGCTTCATCATTTTTAAAAGATTTCAACCATCCTCCAGGCATACCACTTGTATTAAATGATACAAAATTTTGATATGTATTTACATTAACGCTTCCAAGATTTAAGTCGAATAGAAATCTTCCATCAACAAAACTAGCAGGTTGTAAATCTGTTGACATCACGCCGCCATAATTACTAGTCATTACTCCTAAATAATTCTGAGCATTTAACTGATAACCAAGAAAAAAAAGTAGTAAAAAGAGTTTAATTTTTATCATTATTTTATTGTTTTGTATATTGTATAACCGTGTTCCTTAATAATGTTGTAATAGAAAAAGTATTTTCACTAAAAATACTAATTTGGAGTTTGTTTGACCCTTGACGTCCAATATTATCAACTAATTGCCCCGTTTTATCTAGTAAATATAATTTATTTTCAATAACATCCAATAATCCAATCAGAATTGTTCCATTTTTACCAGAACTTATGGAACAATCTATCATCTCAGAGGAAGGCAATGTAATAGACCATTTTTGTTCGCCATTTTCGTTAATAGTAAAAATACTATTTCCATTTTTTAATACTACAGTAAATAATTTATTTTCAAAAAAATGACCAATAACCTTACTGTTAATTTTAATAGTTATTTCTTTAATTATCCCACCCGAGTTAATCAGTTTTAGGATATTTTTTTCTATCCCAGCATAAAAAATTGATGAATTATCAGTAAATAATTTTGAGGTAGAATCACATGGTATTTTTCGAATTATAGTGCGATTAATTGGCTCAAATACATAAATAAAATTTTCTGTTAAAATCCCTATACGTGTGTTATTGCCATCCTTATATTTTGCTATTTCTTTAATATTCGAGAATACAGGAAGCTTTTTAATAATTATACCTTTTTCATTTAAAATTGCTATGTTATTAGGTGCATTAACGACTAAAAATTCTGTATTATTTATTTTATATTTTATAGGTGGAATATTATTATAAGACATTAAACGATGAATAACTAAGCCATTTTTATCAATAATTTGGGCTTCATTGTTTTGAAATAATGAAGCTAAAAATCGATCAGATGAAAACTCTTTTAATTGTGAATCATTAGTAAGTAATTGTTTTTCCCATTTTCTAATTCCATCAATAAAAGCTATAATTTTATTTGTTTGTGTTAATACTATAACATTTCCTCTTCCTTCTAATGCTAGAAAATCTTTTATGCTTTCACCCACATTCATTGAAAAATAATCTTTGTCTTTACTCTGATCAACAAGCATTTTAGAACTTAATGGAATAAATTCTGATTCTAAGGCTAAAGTACCATAGATACTTTTTGTTTTATGAGAATCTCCACTAACAAGACGACAAGCAACTTTTTTGGGTAGATCCCCATAGATATGTTTACATTTGATTTCATCTTGAGAAAGAGATTTCCCTAAATTAATCTCAGTTATTATCTCGTCTAAATAACTTTTAGCAGTTGATATAACAGAAAAATTATTAAATTCCTCTATAAAAAATCCTGTGGCAATATCTTGCTTAAAATAGTTGCTAAAAGGGATGTTTTTAAAATTAGCAGAGCTTTCATTTCTTTCTTCAATATTTAGTTTTTCATTTAAATTTTGAATAGGATTTTGCCCTTCTTTAAAGTAAAATATTACAGCACTTTGATTTTTATTTCTTATAAACACAAGTCCTTTATCAACCCATTTAGAGAAATCACTTTTTTTGAATTCTGAATCGATTTCCGACAAGTAGGAAGCACTGAAAAATTTATATTCTGAAAAATTAGTTGGAAGAATCGAGGAAAATAATTTTTTATCATCATACATAGAAGTTTTAAGGTTTTTAGCCTTATGCTTTGAATACAAATAACTACCACTAGATTTATTATAAACATCACATAGATTAAGATTTTTATTTTTAAAAGAAATAATCGAATAAGAAGCTTTTCGATCAACATCCAGAATTGGATGTACTTTAGGCACGAAATTTCCTTGAAATATGACAACTTGATTTTTCGAATAAATACCTCTGTATTCCCCGAAACTAAAATTTCTTTTTCCACGAAATAAAATTGGATAAAGCCCATTATTAAATAATTGTTTGACATCTTTTTCTGTCCAATTTTCTTTTTGCTCTATTAAAATAATTGGTCTTTTAGAACTTATGAAAATAGAACTTTCTCTTTTAATATTTGGAACTATAGAGTAATATAGTGTTTGATTTTTAGTGCTTACTTGAAAATTTTCTTGCTCCCAATCTACCTCCTTATGCTTATGAATAATTATGATTTTATAATCACTAGAATTAAAATAAAACCGCAGGTTACCGTGTGATTCATATTGTAATAAATCTAATGAAACATAAGTAATCCAAGAAATTAGAAGAAGAAAAATAAAGGAAAGTAAAATACGAAAGCGCATTTTTGTTTTTTTCCAAAACTATACATTTCGTTGTATGAATTGACTTTAGAATTATTATTAAATCAACACTCTCTTGTTCAATTGAATAAATTTAACTGACTATTTACCGCAAACAAACGAAAAGTTTTTCGGTGATGTATTGAAATGCCAAGATTCTGAAGTGCTTTACGATGCTTTAATGTTGGATATCCTTTATTTGTTTTCCAATCATAGCCTGGGTTTTTTTGGTGTAGACAGTTCATCAAATAATCTCGGTGTGTCTTTGCTAATATCGAGGCTGCTGCAATTGACTGAAATTTAGCGTCTCCTTTCACGATGGTTTCATGAGGAATAGAAAGATAAGGGTGAAAACGATTTCCATCAATTAGTAAAAAATCAGGGCTTATTTTTAATTGACTAATTGCTTTGTGCATTGCTAAGATACTTGCATTTAAGATATTTATTTTATCAATTTCTGATACCTCAACAACCCCTATTCCAAAAGAAAGAGCTTTTTTAATTATTTCATCTTTCAGAACTAATCGTTGTTTTTCATTGAGTTTTTTGGAATCATTTAATCCTAATATTACCTTTTTTGGATCTAAAATAACTGCCGCTGCCACGACTGGACCAGCCAAGCAACCTCTTCCGGCTTCATCGCATCCGGCTTCTAATCGATTTTTTTGTAAGAAAAGGTATAATTCTTGCATATATATAAAAGTGACGATTAATTTTGTATTTTAGCTTTAAATATTAACCTGATGAATATGAAAACTTTATTAACTTCCCTCTGTATTCTTTTATTTAGCGCGACAATAACAGCACAAACTGTAAATTCAGCATCTTGTAAATCTAAGGCAAATTTACTTTCTGGAAAAGAAAGTGGCAAAATTCAAATTACACTTCCTGAATCGGTAGTTAAAGAAAATGTAGAGGATTATGGTAAATATTATTTGAAAATGTTTACAGTTAACTTTGATGAAAAGACGCACCTCGCTACGTTTAACATGGTTACTAATGATGAAAATTCTCGACGCGTAATTATTCGCTTTTTGAGTGCTAATCAGATACAATCTGTTGTAGTAGAAAATAAAGTCTTTACACTTGGTGATTTCTACGATAATTTTCTGAAGTAAATTTTTATCTATCTTATTAAATTGACTTGACCAGTCACAGATACTCGTTTATCAATTTCTTTAATTTTATAGCTTATTTTGTAGGTGTAAATCCCTGCTTGAACTCCTTTTAATTTAGTTCCATAGGTTCCATCCCATCTAGCTGAAGCATTATAACTCAACCATATTAATTCTCCCCAACGATTGTATATTTCAAGTTCAAAATTATAGGGGTCAAAGCCTTGTGTAAATATTGGACCCCAAGTTTGATTATGCTCATCTTGGTCTGGTGTAAATGAATTTGGAATATAGAAAATTATTTCTTCATCTATAACAACATCCATGGATACAGGAACAGCACACATACTTATATTTGGAGTAAATGTATAATTAAATTGACCTATCAAACTTGTTTGAATTACATTTGGTGACCAAGTACCTGTTATAGGCGGTGAATCATTTGAAATTATTGGTAAGGGTGCAGGAATAGCAGCTTGAGTATATGGGCCTAATTGGTCAAATGATGGAATAATTGGATTAAGAACAGATATAGATAATGAACCTAAATCTGTACATTGGCTGATATTTGGCGTAAATAAATACACTGAAGTTCCTACAATACTTGATGATATTAGTGGAGGATTCCAAGAGCCAGCAATTCCTTCAATAGAAGTTTGAGGTAAAGTAATTTGTGAAACATCTTCGTTAATGCAAAAGGGACCTAACGCAAGGAAAGATGGTATGTTTAAAGGTGTGATTTCTATATCTATTGTCGTTGCACTAGCGCATTGATTTTGGGCAGGAGTGAATGTTAATGTTTGAATGCCTATAATTGATGTGTTTATAGTTGTGGGAGTCCAGGTGCCAGATATTCCTGGAATATTGGTTGAAATTAAAGGTAAAGAAGCTGGAGATGAATTTTGACAAAAAGGACCAAGTGTATTAAAACTAGGAGCAATGGAATTGGTAACTGTTATAGTTCCAGAAGTAGTTACTGTCTGACAATTATTTCCGGATGTAGTTACTGTATATGGATAAATTCCTGTAATTGTCGGTGTTCCACTAATAGTTAAAATTGAGCCCGTAGTTTGTGCCGTCAAACCAGATGGAAGTCCTGTAATACTAGCTCCTGATGCACCTCCTCCATATGTAAATAAGAGTGGTTGAATTGGCATATTTACGCAATTTTCCAAATCCAATCCTTGAGAAATAGTGTGGGCAGGATTTACTACAACTGTCATCGTCGTTATAATAGCGCATTCTGAAGGATTAGGGGTAAATGTATATGTTGTTGTGGAAGTAGTATTGATATTTGGACTCCACGAGCCACTTATATTATTTGTTGAAATAGTGGGAAGATTAATTGGCTCACCACTACAAATGGGAGTAATTTGAGTGAAAGTTGGTGTAATAGCAGCGCTTACATTTATAGTTGTAAATGCCACATCAGAACATCCAGCTGCGTTAGATCCATTTAATATTGCAGTATAAATGCCAGGCGTTGAATAAGTTATGGCATGAGGTCCGACTCCAACTGCACTTGTCGGAGAACCGCCATTGTTAAAATTCCAATTATATCCATTAGCACTAATATTGGTAGAATTTAATGCATCAAAAGTCACAGATTGACCAGCACAGATTAGAGTTGAGCTACTTGTTATAATTGGGTTCGGACCTAAAAAGGTTCCTGAAGTTGTTCCTGTTCCAAAACTAAGTGTAAAACCTGCAGATGTGCTAAAATTATTAACTAAAATCGAGTAACTTGTACCTACTGTCATGTTTACAAACTGACAATAAGAATTATTTCCAGGATTAAAACCAGGCATTTCTGAAATATCAGTATCTGTCAGATTTAAACCAACTGCTCCATTTGGATTTAAAAAAGCTGAAGCATTGCATCTAACAACAGTTCGGGTTCCACAGGGGTTAGTTCCAGATAGTTGAAAAACCATAAAGTCAATGTCATCATTTTGGTTAACAGGTATAATATCGAAAGTTAAAGGACCAGGAGTTGCACAGGTAAAAGTAAACCAAGATGAATTTCCCTCATCAGCTCCAGGAACCTCCATACAAGAAGATGCCTCAGGTTCATCAGTGTTAATACCACCACCACTTAAAACACCAACACTAACTGGATTATTGCTACATAAATAAGATGCACCACTACAATCTGCGCCAGGATTTGATATGGGAGTATAATTATTCACACACAATTCAAATGTTCCTTCATTGTTAGTGAGCGTACTAATCCTAATATAATAAACTGTACCAGGCATTAAGGCAGATTGGTAAAGTTGAGTAACACCTATGCCAGCTACTCCATTTGCACAGCCAAGTTGATTGATTGTTGTAGCACAATTACCTGAATAAATAGCTATTCTTGGTCTATTCATAGTGCCACCAGCTCCAATTCCCGAGGCGGAAATTAATATATCCGTTCCAATTGCAGTAAAGGAAAACCAGACATCCTCCGAAGCAACACCCGTAATGCAAGTTGCTTGTGGAAATAGACTCGCTGTTGAGTTAACATTAGTATAAAATGCATTTCCAGAGCAAAAATTACTAACGTTTGTTAATTGACTTGCTGAGGCACAATCATCTGCTTGGGAAAATGCAAAGGTCGAGCCCAAGAAAGACAAAATAGAAATCGTATAAATAACACATTTAAACATTTAAATAGTTATTAAATAAAAGAATATATTTAAAAATTTTATGAAAAGATACTAATTTTGAATTGTAATTTAACCAATTACAAGTAAAAAATAATAGTACTTAAATTTTTAAAGGAGAATTATCGAAGGTTTAAGCTATAAAAAAAATTTATAGCCGAATTCGTAATTCATTTAATTTACGATTATCAACAATATCTGCTTTCTTTCTTAAAGCGCCTAAGGCTTGACCTTGAACAGAGCCTTTAAGTGCAGTATACATTTGCTCTCGCTCAACTTTATAATTAGCTGCAACTGGTGGGTTAGTTGTTTTCTCGATTCTAATCACATAAACTCCAGTTTTTCCTTTTAGAGGCAGCGTTCTTTTTTTATCTTTTATTATTGATGCAAACAAAGACCCTATTATTTCTGGTTCATAACCGCCACCGGTAATCTGAGGATTAGAAAATGAAATTTCAGCATTAAGTACTTGAGAATTAAATGCGTTTGCTAAGCCATCCATTGTCTTATATTTAGACATAGATTTAATTAGTTTTTCAGCTTTCATTTCTATCATTAAATCTTCTTTCATTTTGGCTCTTATGTCTTCATATTTTGGCTCTCCTTTTTCTTTAATTGAAGAAATCATGGCGATTATATATTTATCCTTATCTTTTATTGGATAAGAAGTTAGATCTCCAATAGCAGCTTCTTCAGTAAATGCTAATTCTAATATTTTATTTACAGCAATAGAAGTTGTTAAACCTGTAACTTTAGGATTATTATCTTCTATTATTACAGATCGTGTAGTATATTTTGATGCAGTAACAATTTTATCAAATAAGGTATTTTTTTGAAGCGAAGAAGTTACTTTAGTAATTGACCTATCTAGTTTATATAAAATAGAACTTACTTCACTTTCCTTATTTAATAGTGTTTCATCTGATGCTTTAAATGTTTTCGTAACAGATACAAGAAGGGGAAATTTTGCTGAAGCGCGCTCAAGTACTTCAATTATATGGAATCCAAAATTTGTTTTTACTATGCCAATTTTGCCAATTGGTTCTGTTGCACAAAAAGAACTGAATTCAGGTACCATATCTGCTTCCAAAAAATCTTCATACAAGCCACCCGTTTCTTTTGAGCCTGGATCTTCTGAAAACTTTGTTACTAGCTCGGTAAAATTATCTTTATTTATAATATTTAATATACTGTCTGCAAGCTTTCTTTTAGCTGTAATAACTTTTTCTTCAGTAGAATTATTAGTAGCAATTAAGAGATGTCTTGCCTTTAATTTTTCAGGTGTGAAACCAATCACTTTAGACAAAATAATATTTTCTTGCATTTGATATGGCCCAACAATTTGTCCAATACTTGCTTTTTTGAATACTGAATCTAAAGTAGCAGGATAGCTTTGAAATTTATTTGCTTTTGGATTTCCTTCTGGCACAGCTGTAGCCCGCTTGTCAGAGAAATAAATGTTGCGATCACTATTTTTTGCAATAAATAATGAATCGTTTTCAGACTGAGAAAATTCAGTATTTAATTTACTAAAAGAAGTATTAAATAATAAAGAATCTTTTTTGGACGGTGCTGAAGATACCTCAAAAAGTTTGATTTCTCTATTTGATGTGAGATTTGCATACTTTTTATCAGATTTATGCTTTTCATAATATGTTTTTAGCGCACTTTCGGAAACTTTAACAGATTTATCTTTAATTTCATCAAAACGCCTTACAACAAAAGAAATATTTTTTGTTTTTTTCTGTGCAAAGTATTCTTCTTCTGCTTCTAAGTTTGTTACATAAACTCCTTGATCTAATAATGCAAGGTATTTTTCTTGTCTCCTTCTATCAGTGTAATATTGTTTAGTTCCTTTCCATTGTTCAACAGCTTGAGGCTCCTTACTAGATTTTAATTTATCTATTGTCATCTTTAGCTTCTGGCGTCCTTCAACAGTTGACTTTTCTGTGACAAGCCCACTTAGTGAATCCGTAAAAAACTGAGCGGATAAATCCTCTAAAATGGGGAAACCATCAGTCGCCATTAAATAGGCATTAAATTCTCTATCGCTCACCGAAACCTCGAGAGCATCGTATTCTCTTCTAAGTATTGTTGAATCAACTAAGAAATTCCATGCTTTATCCAAAGATTTCTCGATATCCTCTTCAGTAAATTCTTTTTGTTCCTTTTGAGCTTCACCTCTGTCCTGATCTTGAACTTTACCGCTTGTGACGCTATATTTATTAGGGTCTACTTTTTCTCCATACACAGTTCCAATTCCATATTCTCCTTCACTTGAGCCAAAGAAACTTTGATAATCACCAAGAATGAATGATAATAATGCAATACCAATAACACCAACGAGTAATCCTGACTTTGAACGGATTTTACCTATAATCGCCATAATTTAATTTTTTAGAGTTTGCGAAGATAGAAAAAAAACGTCAATAAAAGTAGTAAAAGCAAGAAAAAATAGCAC
>Ga0102860_1000227_pt1 | contig 13853 bp, 25 predicted proteins | sample Colrivmeta1449A3_FD_84496 | JGI IMG/M metagenome (GOLD analysis project Ga0102860, IMG submission 84496) | Estuarine microbial communities from the Columbia River estuary - metaG 1449A-3 | ecosystem: Environmental > Aquatic > Marine > Intertidal zone > Estuary | place: USA: Columbia River...
GCGATGGATCCATGGATGGTGCTCAACTCGTCAATGGTGAGTGGTGGCATCCCGTCCTTGGTTGCGACTCACTCCAGTACGCCGTTGACAACTTCAGATTGTGTATGTCCCAACCCTTTAGTGAGGAGAACTAATCATGGCTAACTCAATCACTCCACCGCCTGAGCTGGTGCGCCAATGGATGGAGCGCACCGAGTACGACGAACAAACATGGTTTTACGAAAGCTATATAGCAGAGCAAGCCGCTCGTTGGGGCGCCGACCAGGAGCTGGAGGCGTGTTGTGCCGAAGTCTCCTTCTTGGCAAGCAAGTTACTAGCAACTCAAGTGCGCGCCGCCCGCCGCCCCAAGCCGCCGAGCTTGAAGAAGCAGGCGCTTAACGCCTTGGAAGTAATCCCAAAACTTGTTGGCTTTGAAAGCGAACGAGACGACATCCGTCAGGCGTTAGAGACATTGCCCAATGACTAATTTTCATAATCTTTGCATTCGCTTGATCCATGCCATTGATGCGGATCAGTATGAAAATCAACGACTAGCTATTGATGCCATTCGTCTTGCCTTACATCAAGAATATGGTGGCTTCATGAACGAAACAGAAAAGCAGGAACTTGCCACTCAAGACGCACGCATTGCTCCGTATTAACTTTCTGTCATGACAAAAGAACCTGATTTCCGCGCACTATGCGCCAAGCTCATGGACCGATGGACTAACGGCAAAGACTATTGGACAGTATTAGCTGAAATTCAAAGTGCATTGGCTTATGACCCACGCAACGACTCAGACTATGACTCCTACGAATACGCCACTGAACCCATCCCTTACGACACCACATGGGCGCAAACGAAAGTCCCTGACGATGGAGGAATGGAAAGAACTCTATGAATGGCGCATTTACATTCTTTATCGGCAAGCAGTTGATTTCTAAAGAAAAAGGGCCTTGCAGCCCTTTTTTAATGGCGACGAGATTCCTGGGGCTCCGAGAAGCTGATTGCTTCACAAGCTTGAAGAATGCTTGCCTTCCATACCATTGTCACTATATCATGACAAAAGAAAAGAGGAGCTTACTGTCTTCCGATGCGGAAATAAATGAGCTATTCTAGATAAAAGATTAACTTGCCGTGGACTTGCCGTCTAGCAGAAAGGAAGCCGAACGGGTCGGAGCAAAAAGATTTTTCACTGGAGAACCTTGTTCTAGCGGGCACATTGCCCCACGTTATACACTAAATTGGGCGTGTTCCGAATGCAAAAGAATTAGCAAAAATAAATATAGAAGTGAAAATATTGAACGACTGAGAAAGCAAGACAGGGAGTATGCTCGTCTCAACGCTGATAAAAGAAAAGAAAATTCAAAGAGATGGACAAATCTTAATCCTCATAAACGTTTGGCTATCAGCTCCCTTCGACGAGCTACCGAAAGGCAGGCTGTTCCTCCATGGTTAACAGAAGAAGATCGTCGCGAAATTGAAAAAATTTACGCTTTATCTCAGTGGATGACAAGCGCTGCTGGCGAAAATTTTCATGTAGATCATATTTACCCGTTAACTAGTGATTTTATGTGCGGACTTCACGTGCCATCGAATCTCGTAGTGCTTTCTGCGTCTGACAATGCAAGGAAATCTAATACTTGGTGGCCAGGGCAACTTGACTGCCAAAAAGGAAGAGGAGTTAGTCATGATTGGTGGAGAGATTTACAGCAACCGCAATAAGTTTCGACTGCTGTTGTCAAGTCTCCGTCCTGCATTTTGTGACAAGTCAAAAGAAAAGGGCCTTACGGCCCTTCTCCTTGCAAATCTCCGATAATGCGGCTCCTGAGCTTCGCTCAAAGGGAATGGATGCCTTACAGGCAAACCATGAGCGCCCGACTAATCCTTGCGGAAGAGTCCATCCATTCAGCACCGTCCACCCTCACGGGCTCCCTTACGAGAGCGGAACCGAAGTTCCAGGACCGACTTGCTTGGAAAGCATAACATGGATAGGGGGAGCAATGGCAAGAGGAATTGTGGTAACGTTGGATTTGCTGCTGGGAGACTGGTAGCCCTTGCTCACTATTTCTCCAAACAAGTGCTTAAAACTATTCTTCTCTCCGCTTCCCTTGCTCTTGGTGCTTTTGCGCCTGTTGCAGTGGAGGCTGCTTCTTCATGCGCTCATGCAAGCTTTTATGGGCTTGGAGATGGCTTCCACGGCTTACGCGCTGCAGACGGCAGTCGCTTTGATGCTCATGGCCTTACAACCGCCCATAAGACGCTCCCTTTCGGCACACGCCTGCGAGTGACGAATCCCGCCAACAACAGGAGCGTGACCGTCACTGTTACTGATCGTGGGCCGTTCATTGCAGGCAGGTCATTGGACCTGAGCTATGGCGCATTTTCTCGCATCGCTAGTCCTGGCCAAGGAGTTGCCAGGGTGTGCTTTGCCAGGGTATGATCCTTGAGGAAATATCTGAGGCGTCCCTTTCGGCTGGAGGGGGCGCCTTTTTTTTGATAAAAAATTCTTATCATCAAATACCTTGACCACGTTTGGGTCGCCATGTACTCTTAGATGGTCACCAAGACATTCCTTACTTCCATGTCTAACGATTTTTCAGTTGAACTTGTGCAGATGACGCCCGAATGGGCAACAGATCTTCTTCGCTCCAACACCAGCAACCGTGGCCTTTCCAAAACTCGCGCTAAGTCGTTTGCCAAGCAAATTGAAAAGGGCAAGTGGCGCAAAACTGGACAAGGTATTTCCGTGGCTGCAAACGGTCGATTGCTCGACGGTCAAACTCGCTTAAGTGCTGTTGTTCAAAGTGGCATTTCAACAGCCATGGTGGTGGCATGGAATTGCGATGAAGACTCTTTTTCCGTGTTTGACACCGGACGTGCAAGAAGTGCTACTGATGTATTGAAGATTGCTGGCTGTGAGCAACATCAAAACATTGTTTCAGCAGGGCTTCGACTGGCTATTCCTCTTATTGAAAACCCAGAGGCTTATTTTGCAATTTCTCAAGGAATTACCAACGAAGAAATCCTTGATTTGTGGGAACAAAGTAAAGAGCAATGTGAATGGTGTGCCAACACTGCATCGTCTGTACACAGTCAATTCAAAACGTTTTCTAAGTCTATTTATTTTACCTTCCTTTATCTTGCAGCCAATAAGGGGTGGGAGCACTACCAGCTTGCTGATTTTTCTGATATGTTTGCTAGCGGTGCTGACTTAGAAAACAATTCACCTATTCTCGCTTATAGACAATATGTCAACAATAATTTCCTTAAATGCAATATGAACCAGCAAAGGCTTGCTACATTAGCGTCGCTTATTCGCTGTTTTAATTTGCACGTAACTGGTGCCTCAATGCGCAAATTTCAGCCTCCTAAAATTCCCCCTATGATTCAAATCGAAACGCCTGCCGAAGTGTAAGACAATGCTCTTGCAACGGCTTTTTTAGATCCAGCCAGCCTTGTAAAGGGGAATTTCTTTCCCCTTGCAGGGTCCGGCTCGTGTTGTAATGTGCTCTTGTCTTCCTTTCCACCATGCGCGACATTCCTTCAGCTACTGCGTTTTTCTCAATTGCAGCAGGCGTTTCTCTAATCATTGGCGCCAGTATTATCAGCATTCCAGCTCCCGCAAAAGACACATTGGCCTATGACAAGTGCATTCAGCTACACCCGCAAAGGTACTGCGCCATCACTTATTTAGGAGCTAATTGACTTTTCCCGTTGGCACCATTGTTGACTTCAATGACGACCTATTTGGTTGGCGGGGACAATACAAAGTGGTCACGCAGAAAAGTAACTTTGAACTGATTAAGATTCAAAACCTTGGAACAAAATCCGCACAATTTGTAGCTCCCGACAAGCTCCGCCTAAGCCGTTTGTCACAATTCTTCGTAAAGGGGCTCCAGGGTTGACAGAGGGCAATGGCACAGGCAATAATGGCACATCCCCACGAAACCACCATGATCACTGTTGTTCACGGCGACCAAGAGCTGGACATTGAAACCGTTGAAGATGCTAAATGGGCGCTGGAAGGCGTGTTGCAGTCCATTGATGACGGCGCTCGTGGCTTGGAAGGGCTGGCCGAAACCCTCCAGGACATTGTTACAGAGTATGAAGCAGCCACCGACGAGGGCTGAATCCAGGGTATTGTTCCTTCACGAGGCGCAAGCCTCTCCTTTCCTTCCAACCATGTCTCGCGTTCTTAAGCCTCAGTCCAAGACCGACCTCGTCAAAAGCTTTATCTTTGATGCTGGTTCTTCCATTGTTTCCGTAGAGTTCCGCAAGGCTGATGGCAGCCTTCGCAAGCTGCAGTTCAACCCTCGTGACACCCAGGAGATCAAAGGTACTGGCTACGCTCTCAAGGCGCCCAGCATCGTTCGCTGCCGTGACTTCTCCATTGCTCGCAAAGAAGGCCAAGGTGCTTGGCGTTCCTTTGACTGTGAGCGCGTGGTAAGCATCAAAGCAAACGGCATCGCCCTTTACTGTTAATCAATGGGGCAGAGAGGGGGATTAGTCATCCCCTAACTATGTGCTCCCTTAATATGCTTACCACTACTCGTGCCAAGTGGTGGACTAAAACAATTGTTGGTGCAGTTGTTTATCCTAGCCTCTATTTTGTACAGGGTCTCATCGAAGACTACGGGTGGTTACAGCGTGGGACACAGCGTGATAGGCCCGTAGTAAGCACATTTTTCTTGTAAGTCCCCAACTATTCCTGCCAACTACTCCTGTTATTTTCATCTCTAAAATCTAATGGAAACACTAGCAACAGTGCAAACACTTTGCGAAAACTCTCACAAGCCTATTGTGAAAGGCTGGGCCAGTAAAGTTGTCAACAGAAGCTTCCTAGTTGCTGATGACTTCAGCGGATATAACCATTCAACTCTTGTTAGTCTTTGCCGAGAAATTGACCAGGATATTACTTTCATCAACGAATGCATTAAGTCCACCAAGCAGAAGAGAGGTATGTATAAGGTGATACTTGCAACTGAAGCTAAGTATCAAAAAGAACTAAACAGAATCAAGGGACGACGAACGTTTCTTGTTGCAGTTAAAGGATGGGCAACATGGGCATTAATGAAAGAGAAGGCGGAAGCTGCTTTTTCTATTCCTCCCGAAAATCCAACGGCGGAACACGTTAACAACACAGTCCTAATCAGCGGAGCCCTCGCAAGACAAAAAGCATCACAGTCCCTTGAGAATATTGCACAGCGCAAATCTGGCAATTGGACAGATAAAGTATTTGTTCAATCTAAGCGGCCATCAACGGATGCCTTCAGCGCACGGATAAAAGAAGTGCTCAAATCTTTAGTCATTGAAAAACTAGGCTCGCAATATTATGATTTTTGCGAACAAGCGATTGATACTGCTGCTGCCGAAGCTCGCGACTACTTTGAGCGTTTTCCCAACAGCAGGAATAAAGAGCGATGGACACACGCTTTTGATTCACACGCTAATTCCTTGTATTCTGAATTAACAAAAAAGCATTAATCATGCCTGCTCTTCTTGATCGCCCTAATCAAAACGTCTGGAGCCTTTGGAGCTGGGTGGATGGTAAATACCACCACATGGACACCAGCAACGACGAAGCTGCCATCAGGCTCAAGGCTGAAAGCTTACGCAGGATCTTCACCAATAGAAGGTTTCGCGTGGTGGGAGGGGCTTCCATGCCTGCGGACTAATTGTTACAGAGTGTGAAGATTGCCGCTGGCGCCTGGAAACGGGCGCCTTTGGGCTTATTGTTGTTTCACGAGGCGAGAACCTCACCTTCGTTTTCCTTCCATGGCAACCGTTCCCACTGTCCATCTCAACGGCACCAGCTTTACTGATCTGCGCGACGGCTACGCTGCTGCTTACCATGCCATCGACAAGGCCATGGATGCTCTGGCAAAAGCCGAGTTAAATGGTCGGGATTTCTATGTGCAAGGGCCTGCGGCTTATTCACAGGCTCGTGCAGAGCGTGATGCTGCATTCAGCAAGCTTCGCGCCGCTCACGATTATGTGGGCGAGATGCTCTCTGGTATCTGCGACCAGCAACGCTGATCGTAAAGTTTTGTGAACGGGCTTGACTTCAGGCCCAAAACCAGCTAATTTTCTTTTTGTCAGCCAACTTTCCTTCAAAGTCATGAGCCACCAATTCACCTCCGGCGTTTTCTTCAACAACGAGCCCGCCTGGCACAAGCTTGGCACTGTTCTAGATGGCACCCAGCCCGCTCGCGAAGCCTTCGCTACTGCCAATGCCGACTGGAGCACCATCAGCACTCCCGTGTTTGATCCTGCTGGCCTGCCCATCCCTGGCTACCAAGCCATCACTCGCGGCGACACTGGCAACGTGCTTTCCATTCAAAGCGAAAGCTACTCCATTGTTCAAAACGAGCAGCTAATCAGGGTGGCAGAAGCCCTGCATGAAGATGCAACGATGGATGCCGTAGTAGTGCTCAACGAAGGGCGCAAGGTTGCATTCACTGCCAAAGTGAACAATTCCGAAGCTGACGTGCTGCCTGGTGACACCATTCACCAATACCTCGTGGGCTGCACTTCTCATGATGGCACAATTGCTTTCCAAGTGATGTTCAGCCCCATTCGCGTGGTGTGTCAAAACACGCTTTCGTATGCTTTAGGTCGTGCTGCCGCTGGTGCATCTACTAAAAAGATGCGCATTCGTCACACCAAGAATGCTAATTCTTTAATTGATCATCTCCCTTCAATCATTGATATGCAGCGTCAGCAATTTACTGCTGGCATTGAAGAGCTAGAAGCAATGGCTGCAAAACCATGTACTGCTGCTCTGTTCCGTCAGTATTGCGAAGGCGTGTTTGCTGATCAGCTAGTTGGCACCACCAACGACAAGCGAGGCGACAAAGCTTCCGCTCGCCCTAAAAAGCTGGAAGACCTCACTGCTTGGGACAGTGTGGCAAATAAGTTCCATGGCGAAGGAATTGGCTTTGACATTCCTGGAGTGCAGGGAACCATGTGGGGTGCCTACCAGGCCATCACAGAGTATTTCTCTCATGATGCGGGCCGTGCCATTGATTCCACTGACGCTGCCCGCCAGAGGCTAGAGAGCCTCTACTGGGGCACTGGTGCCACCACCATCGCCAAGGCTCACTCCCTGGCATTGGTCTGACTGCTGCCATGAAGCAATCTGGGCTAGGGGCTTGCGCTCCTGGCCCTTTTGGCTTATTGTCTTTTCAACCGAGAGGCGCGAGCCTCCGCACCCCCCTTAAGCCATGACTACCACTAGCGAAGTCTGCACCTGCCCTAACTGCAACGGCACCGGCAAGCTTTCTCACTACAGCCACATCGCCAACGGTGATTGCTTTGCCTGCGGTGCTACTGGCCTGATGACGCTCAGCCATTTCATTGGTGACAACAGCGACATCTCCCTTGAAGTTGAAACTGCTCAAGGCAAGTTCTACGGTGCCACCATCCGCTGCCGCACCTGGAAGAATATTCCTGACAGCACCGGCAAGGTGTACCACACATGGGGGCGTGATTTGTGGTTCCGTCAGATCACTGACGCCGAGGAAGCCCGCGCCATCTGGCGCACCGCTAAGCAGACCGGCATCAAGACTTCCTTGTACGACGGAAATTGACCTTTGCTAGGGGGTTGCTTTTAGCCCCCTTTTGGCTTATTATTCTTTCAACGGGAGCGAGAGCTTCCACCACCCCCCCCAAGACCATGACCGTTTTCAAACTGCTGCCCAAGGCCGCCGCCGCCATCCTGGCCATGCCCGGCGTTGAATCATTGGAGCGCTGCCCCGATGGTTGGTGCTGCCATCTCGCCTTTGGCTGGACTACTGAAGCCCTGAGCGGAGGCGGCACGATTATCGACTCAAATCTGGCCACGATTCGCTCCTATGTCCGAGGGGCCTACCGCCTGCCCCCTGTTCCCGCCCCTGCCGCCAAGCTTCCTTCCATTGCTGTTGCTTCCGAAGGCAAACCATCGGGCACCAGCCTTCAGGGCTACGTCAAAACCACCTTTGCAGCCCTTGTTGCCACCATGGGCAAGCCCCACGAGTGCAATGGCGATAAAACTACTGTGCAGTGGTGCTGGAAGCTGGAAAACGGAGAATCCTTTACTGTCTACGATTGGAAGCAAGCCTCCACCCCCAAAGGCGAATACCAGTGGCACATTGGCGGCCACTCTGAAACCGCCCTTGCCGCTTTTCAACGCTTCACTGGCCTAGCGCCTGCTTCCATGGCTGAATTTGCCTGGAAAGCTTGACTTCTGGCTCGTTTGAGCTTATTGTTCTTTCAACGAGCTGAGAGGCTCTCCACCCGCTTCAAAACCATGCAAGACATCATCAACATCATTGCTATCAGCGACAAAGGCAAAAGCCGCATTGGCAAAAAGCTAACAATGGCAATAATAGAACAAAACCACCATGACAAAATGTTTATTGTGATTCCTGGCACTAATCAGTGTCGATGGATTAAAAAGGACAATGATCCTGATTTTCGTATTATTGAGGAAGATTGATGACTTCTTCATTCATTAAAGACCATTCCCTTGCCATTGCTTCTTCTTTCATGACTACCGTCCGCACTTATCAAGATAATGGCCCTTACTTTGGGGCCACGACAATGAGCTACCAAGCAGCAAGCATTAGCGACATTCTGCGCCACGTAAGGCTAGCCATGGCAGACCGTGAAGACACCATTGCCATCTTCGACGCAGAAGGCTCCTGCAGGGGGCTGTGGGAGCGAGAGCTGGAAGGGCACGTAGACAGTGCTGGTGACACCATTGTCGACCATGACGGTTACGAGCTAAGGCGGCCAGGAGGGCGCTCCCCCAAGACTTTCGCAATGGCTGTTGCACGGTTGCAGAGGGCAGCATGATCCTCATTGATTTCTTCACTGAAGCCTGCTGTAAGGGCACTGAGCTAGTAGAAGGCTGGTACTGGTATGAAGACGATGGCGACAATGTGGGAGGGCCGTATGAAGACGCAGAAAAAGCCGCTCAAGCGGCGAACAATGGCAAAGGATGGTGAGATCCGGCCAGAAGCCTAACTTGGGTCCGGCTAGCGGCCTATCTTGGACCCGGCCAGAAGCCTATAAGACCCGGCTAGAGGCGTATAGGGTCCGGCTGGAGGCGTATAGTAAGAATGATTTTCATTTCCAGTGGTACATTTGTACTAATAGTAGTACATTTGTACTATTGTAACATTTCTTAACATTTTGTAATATTTCTTCACATTTTGTAACAATTCGTAACATTAGCATTCCTTATCATTCCCGGCAGTTGGATCAGCATCCCTTATTATATAAGCGATTCTGATCATTCCGGCAAGTTCCATAAGCATTCCTTATCATATAAGCGATTCTTATCATTTCAGCCGGAACCATTAGCATTCCTTATCATATAAGCGATGGTGATCAATCCCGTCCGGTGGATTAGCATCCCTTATTATATAAGCGATTCTCATCCCCCGGTTTGTCGATCGGAGAACCGGGGAATCTATGGGCGGCCGATTGTGAACAATTGTGACGAGACTCGCGAGACTCAACAAAAACGTGCTAGGCGGCCAATTGTGAAGAAATTCTTTATAGGGGTTGCTTTTTGCCGGTTTTTGTGGTTGCGACTGATAAAGAGCGCTGATCAATTCTGAGAGGCGTCTAGAAGGCGCTAGAAGGCGATTAACCCCTTTCCGGGTATGGGGACACCTAGAAAGTATTTTGGCAGGTTTCAAGCTATGGCTAGCGTCTAGGCGCCTAGGTGCTTGCCGCGCTACAAAAAACGGTTTTATTGACAAAATGGCCGATCCGTGGTTTTCGCGCGCGCGCTCGGTTCTTTTATTAATCGGCGCCATCTTGCGGGTTTTCGTCTGCCGGTACCCTATGGGCCGCCCTTATGTCAACGCAACTGCGCGGATCAGTGGACACAAAAAAAATCGGCCATTGAGGCGAGGCGTTGGCGGTTTTTGGCGGCATTGTTGGTTCAACCGGGGCGACGCCTCGGGCACCTAGACAACCTGATCCCAGGCCTCTCCCAGGCCTCTCCCAGGCCTTTCCCAGGCCTCTCCCAGGCCGCAGCGATGCGGCAAAATGTTCTTTATTTTTTCTTGCCATGATTGAATTTTCTTCAGTTAATAAAGCTTGCGATTTTCTCACACTTAAAACAAAAAAAACATGGGAGGCTAAGTATGAAATTTTGCACGGTCAAAGGTTTTACTTTATTTACCGTTGCGACCCTATGCCATTTCATACACTCCACCGGACTCTAATCTGCAGGGGTGATAAAGAACAGATCCTGCAAAAACTAGCGCGAGTTGCCAATTCTCCCATCCTGCCACAATTGCCGACAAAAACATTTTATCGGCAAACTGTATCGGGCAGCGTTATTCAATGGGACGAGCCGGGAGAAAACTTCTAGGTTTTATTCTTTATTCTTTATTTTTTCCGTTCTTTATTCTTTATTCTGCAATGCCGACCCTACAAAAAACCGCGCTAAATTCACGGGCTAAGTTAACTCCTGAGCTTGCTGCATTCTGCAAAAAACATAATCTAAGCGCTAGGGCGCTACTCTCGGTTAATCCAAAAACTGAAAAAAGCTTAGAAGAGACCAGAATTTTACACTTGGCTCCTAGCATTATCTCAGGACAAAATGTTTGTCCTAACGCTGGTAATTGTGCCAAAATTTGCTTACATTTTGCTGGCATCCCGTACCTAATGGGCGGCAAAAAAACCTGTAGAGTTAGAAAAACTCTCGCATTCTTTGATGATCAACAATTGTTTCTAGAGTTAACCGCAACGGCTATCCTATACAATCGGAGCCTATTGTCAGAGGACGAGCTATTGGCTGTCAGGTTAAATGGCACCTCCGACATACTATGGGAAACTCTAGAATTCACTGTTAGCCCGGAACTTTCTAGAGTCTGGCAAATTAAGTTCGGCGTCTATATTGTGCCGACAGTATATAAAAGTATCCCCCATATGTTCTCACACTACCCGGAACTGAGAATAAAACTCTACGATTATACAAAAAACCGCCACGATTGGAAAGAATGCAGCGATATAGGATATCACCTTACATTTAGTTTCGATGGCTGGGATAACGAAAAAAATCTATACCTAGCCTCCCAGGCCATGGCCAATAATGTTAACCTAGCCGCTGCATTCAATATAAAGAAAGGCAAAAAATTGGAGTGGGATAAAGAATCCGCCGATAAAGTTAAGCGCTGGCTAGGTGCCGTGCCGATAATTCTAGACGGTGATAAAACCGACTTTAGGCCTGGCGATATACAGGGCGGCGTTATTATCGGCTTAAGGTTTAAACTCCCCCATGGGATAAAGTACACTCAAGCCGAAAAAATGGCGTTCTGCATTGCATAGGCTGATGCCAGACTAGGCGTAGGCGTTACAGTCTACGCCTAGCATTCTGGCTAGGTAAGGGTAAATTAGCCCAAAAATACAAAAATATATCAATACGAATCATAATCAATACGAATCCGTACCAGGCCCATCTATCAGGACTGCTGATCAGTTACAAATCTTAACAGGGAGCAGTAGTACGGACGTACTAGCGCGGGTGAGGCGGGGGTACCCCCTTCAGAATCGACGCCATTTTTACATCGAAATTTCAAACGTTAAATATCACTTACTCACATTCCTAATAACCGTCATTTAGCTGTAATACGACTATTTAGGAACAATTTACTACTGTGTCCGTAAGTTTACGAACATGCTCGTAGCTTGTGCGGTACTTGTACGGTATATACATTGTATAAACGCTTTCTTTCAGCAGGGCAATGGCGACTGACCGAACGATTGCACGGTTACGAGCTGTAGTGAGGTCACTACGGTGTAATCCTCGCACTTTCTTTACCATTGTTCTTAGGACGCATCGAGAAGGTAGCTCCCCAAGAGCGTCAATCATTGCGTCCTTTCTTCTTCTTCATATCGTTTTAGCTAATTTCTACTGCCTGGCCGTGTGCGATCACAATTTCAGCGGCGTCGTCAGCTCTCGCTAAAGAAATATTGAAAGGATGGTTAGGAAGGAGCCCTTATTGTCGTAGGCGCTTGGGGCTTTGCGCGTAGGGCTCCTAGCGGAGGTTACGTGGTGCGGTGTACGAGGCTCCTGGTCGAGGAGTTTCGTAACCGTGTGCATCTCCTTTACCTATCGTAAATCACAGTCTTATGAGACGTGAATGAGACTCAGATGAGACTTCAGTTATAGCTTGAAAGCTTAAGCTTATGCCAATTAGCAAAGTGGCTAATAGTATGATCTGACGATGGGTTATTACGATTCTCAAGAAGCTCTTGTCACGGTTACGCAGCACTGGCATGTGCGCGTAGCAGCAAGGCGTTATTTCAATCAGGCAATAGCAGAACTAAAGGGAAGGCTCCAGCCAGAGCACACATGCCTCTGGAAATCCTCTGTGGCTAAGTTCAATGGTTACCAAGCCGACCTGGTTTCTTTCACCATTGACTCTGCCCTTGACTCTGCCCTTGCTGGCTCCTATCCTGACTGGTGACCAGCGTTTTTCCCATGGAACCTTCTTTCAACGAATTCAGCAAAGTAGTTACAAAGTATGTACTGGGCTCTCAGGAGCGTTTCAATGAGCTAAAGGAGCGCATGGAAATGTGCGAACATGCAACGAGCAAAGCAGGAGCTGCTGCTCTTGGTTATTTAATTGCCATGGAAGAAAAAGAAAGTCGGAATATTTACGATGTTGTGCTTGAGCAAGTAGAAAACGATGGCGAAGACAGTTGCGTTCGCACTGAAGCTATTTTTCTTGCCATCTACAAATGGTTAGATGGAAAGTTTGACGGCGAGGGCTACCCAGATCATGATGGCGGCGTCCGCTCGGTACTGCGCGAAGCCTTTGGCATTTACATGGTTTCGTGGAAGGAGGGCTAAGCTTGGGTTACAGTAGGAAGTGTTCGTTCTGAGGGGGCTGTGGCCCCCTTTTGTTGTCTCATGAATCTCAAGGAAAACGCAAGGTGCGACAAGATTGCACGCACTGGCAGGGTTGAAGATTGGCTGGCATCTCCCGAGGGCAGGCTTGGAGTGAGCTGCACTGTTTTCGTGGTAGAAGATGCAATGGAAGGGAAGGAAGGCATTGAGGCCTCCTGGCGCTTTATTTCCCATGCTCTTCGCAATGGCGCTGGCGCTGCCGTGCATTTGTCTAAGCTGCGTGGGCGTGGCGAAGAAAATGGCAAAGGACTTGTGGCTAGCGGTCCTGTCAGCTTTGGCAAGATCTATTCAACATTAAATGAGATTTTGCGTCGCGGCGGTTTGTATAAAAATGGGGCCGTAGTTCTTCATCTTGACTATACGCACCCTGACGCCCTTGAGTTTATTCAAGCGTCCAGAAAGGAACTGCCTTGGGCTAAGCGTTGTCTGAACGTAGACGATAATTTCCTAAAGGATTCTTCGCCTGAGTTTATTGACGCCTTGCTGCAAAGCATTAGCTCTGGCGACGTTTGGCTGAATAAGATTCGTTACGACGAAAATGGCGAGCGCATCTATGCCAATGTTTGCTTGGAAGTGTATTTGCGCCATCGTGCCACTTGCCTGCTTCAGCATGTGAACATGGGCGCCTGTGGTATTGACGACTTGTCGGAGGCATTTGTCGAAGGCATGGAGCAGCTTTGCAAGCTCCATCCAACTACGGGCGTGGGTGACACTGGCGAATACCTTTCCCCTGCCATTGATAAGCAAGTGGGCTTGGGAATGCTTGGCTTAGCTAATTTCTTAGCCAACGAAGGGGTGTCGTATGAAGATTTTGGTAAAGCTCTTGAGGCTTACCTAAGCAATGATCTTCGCGCATGGGAAACTAAATGGTTCGATACCATTGCAGGTCAAATCGTGTGGAAGCTTGACAATGCCATTGAAGATGCAGCGGCAGTAGCTCGTGGCTATGGAATGGAC
>Ga0102860_1000234_pt1 | contig 13540 bp, 12 predicted proteins | sample Colrivmeta1449A3_FD_84496 | JGI IMG/M metagenome (GOLD analysis project Ga0102860, IMG submission 84496) | Estuarine microbial communities from the Columbia River estuary - metaG 1449A-3 | ecosystem: Environmental > Aquatic > Marine > Intertidal zone > Estuary | place: USA: Columbia River...
ACTTTGGCCGCCGTTGGGAAATTGGGTTTTAATGTCACACAAGTCTATGGGCTGACCGAGACCTATGGGCATGTGGTGGAATCGCTTTGGAACCCCGCTTGGGATGCTTTGCCCCCCGAAGAGCAATCGGCCCGCAAGGCCCGCCAGGGCATCGCCATGCCGATGATGGATCTGACGACCGTTGTCGATGAGACAGGCCAGCAGATTGCAATGGATGGCGTGACACAGGGTGAAATCGTCATGCGGGGCAACTCGGTCATGAAGGGCTATTACAAAAACCCCGAAGCCACCGCGAAGGCTTTTGCTGGTGGATTTTTTCACTCTGAAGACATCGCCGTTCAACATCCTGATGGCATGATGCAGATTGCCGATCGGATGAAAGATATCATCATTTCCGGCGGTGAGAATATTTCAAGTATCGAGGTTGAAGGCGCTATTATGGCCCATCCGGCCGTGAGCCTATGCGCCGTTGTGGCCAAGCCCGACGATAAATGGGGAGAAGTGCCCTGCGCCTTTGTTGAGCTGCTGGAGGGCAAATCAACCACAGAGGCGGAGGTCATCGCCTTTGTGCGCGCGCGCTTGGCCGGGTTCAAAACACCAAAGCGCGTCATCTTCCAAGAGCTGCCCAAAACCTCCACGGGCAAGATCCAGAAATTCGAACTTCGGGGCATCGCAAAAACTGCCTAGGCGCGCGGAGATCAGCGCAGATCACAACAGCCCATTGCGTCGGTGCGCCGATCAACCTATCTTGCTCGAAAAAGGCAGAGCAGGCCCATATGACCGCACTTAAAGCATATGAACGGCTGGAATGTACCGGCCTTTGGCGCAGCGGCCCTGCGATGCAAAGGCGTGAGGTTGTGGTGTCTTGCGGCCAAGCCACCTTGATATTGACGGATATGCAAAACCGACCGCTGGCCCATTGGTCTTTGGCCGCGATTGATGTTCAAACCCATAAAGAGGATGCAGCAACCCTAAGGCCCGCGCCAGGCTCAGAAGAAAGCTTGGAAATTTCCGATAAAACCATGCTTGAGGCCCTGCAAAAGGTGCAAAAAGCCATCGATCGCAGCCGCCCCCATCCGGGCAGATTGCGTTTCATTCTTGCGGTCTCCAGCGTTGTCCTTCTGAGCTTTGTGACCCTGATTTGGGGCCCACAAGCCATGGTGAGCTACGCGAGCAACGTCTTGCCCGAGGCCAAACGCGCGCAGCTTGGCAGGGCGCTTGTAGAGCGCATTGGTCAATTGGCAGGTCCCTATTGCACCAGCCCTGAAGGCATCCGTAGCGCCGCGCTCCTGGTGGAGCGCCTGGCACCAAAGGCCGCGCTTGAGCTGCGCGTTCTGCCCGGCCAACGCACAGCTCCCATTGTTTTGCCCGGCGGCAAAGTGATATTGTTTGATAATATGGTGGGGCAGTCAGATGATCCAGCGGTGACGGCCGCCTATGTCGCCGCTGCCATTGCCACTTTGAATGACGCAGATCCGCTTGGCCTCTATCTCGAAGACGCCGGCCCATTTGTCTCCATTAGCCTGATCACTTCAAACGAACTCTCAAACCGGCAGCTGGACCAACTGGCAAAAATAGCCCTATCAGATCAGCGCAGACCAGCATCCGCCACACAGCCCCCCGCACCAACCACCCTTCCCGCCCTTCCCGACGGCGCATGGCTCGGCCTACAGGCGATTTGCAACCCAGGGTGATATGGTGAGCGCTGGGAGAGAAGTTGGTACGGCGGTTTCCGCCGCCTTTTAGGTGCTTTAAAAATCCACGCACACCCTGACGACCTGGCAAATCGGCCATGAAAGAGGCAAACTCGTTCCTCTGCCGCACGTCCCAACAATCAATATTTTCACCGATACAATCAATGAGATGATCCGCCTGAGACGCGGGATCACCATCTTCCAAAAAATCATGAGAGTCGTCGCGGCGGAGCATATCCCCGTGGCTTTGGCCAAATTTTCCAAGACGCATTGCGATGTCTTCAATCACCCTATCTGACAATCGCATCCGTAACCCGGTTTCGTCAGCCACGATCACATCCCCATTTTCAGCCCTAATAATGGTTTGGGGTACCGCAATTTCAGTGGGGTCCAGCACGGTGGTCGAGGTGGGTTTATTGTTCATCTAAAATCTTACATCAAAAAAATATTTTCTATCAAAGTCACGCAAACATCGTGAATCATGGCTGACCTTCAGGGATTATGCAAGCCTAGCATTAATAGACCAAACCCGACCCCTCACTTCGTCCCAAACATCCGGTCGCCCGCGTCGCCGAGGCCAGGAAGGATGTAGCCGATATCGCTGAGGCATTCATCAACCGCGGCCGTCGTGATATCGACATCAGGATGCGCCTCTTGCATGCGGGCGATGCCCTCAGGGGCGGCCAGGAGGCAGAGGAATTTGACATTGCGCGCGCCCGCCTGTTTGAGCAAGTCAATCGCCGCAACACTCGAATTGCCGGTCGCCAACATGGGATCGACGGCGATCACAACGCGGTTTTGCAGATCATCGGGCACTTTGAAATAATATTGCACCGGCTGCAGGGTTTCCTCATCGCGATAAAGCCCCACAAACCCCACTCTTGCCGAGGGAATCAATTCCAAAACCCCATCCAGCAACCCATTCCCAGCCCTAAGAATGGAAACCAAAGCCAATTTTTTTCCCGCCAACACAGGCGCCTGCATAGAGCGCAGAGGCGTTTCAATGTCGCATAGCTCCAGCGGCAAATCCCGCGTCACCTCATAGGCAATCAGATGGCTGATCTCGCGCAGCAACTGGCGAAATTGATTGGTCGGTGTCGTCTTATCGCGCATCAAGCTCAGCTTATGTTGGACAAGCGGGTGATCAACAATGGTGAGAGTCATGCGGTTTGGCCCAGATTCAAGGAGTATATGGTTCGATACTGGTGCAAAATTGCCGTTTTGACAATGCGCCAAGACCTCAAATGGGGTCATTATTGCCCCAGCGTGCAACCGAGCCTTAATTTTCCAAAATTTTGGCCAAAGCCTTTTTGGTGTCAGCATCACAAAACGCGGCCTCAAGGGCGGTGGCATTCAGCGCGCGGAAATCATCGGCGCCCCAGCCAAACACCCTCTCCAATTGCTCAAACTCTTGGGTCATATCGGTGTGAAAAAATGGGGGGTCGTCGGTGCTGACCGTGACCTTCACCCCCGCGTCCCGCAGCTTGGCGATCGGGTGCTGTGCCAGGCTTGGATAGACGCCAAGAGCAATGTTTGAACCAGGGTTCACCTCCAGCACAAGCCCCGTTTCGGCAAGGTAATCGACCAACTTAGGATCTTCGATCGCATGCACCCCATGGCCAATCCGCTCAATGCGCAAATCGTTAATCGTCTCCCAGACCGATTGCGCCCCGCCCCATTCACCCGCGTGGGAGGTCAAGCGCAATCCAGCTTCGCGTGCCATGTCAAAAGCATAGGCAAAGTCCCCGGCCTTGCCGGCATCCTCAGCCCCGCCCATCCCAAAGCCAACAACCCAATCTCCTGCTGTCTCGGCAGCGCAAAGGGCTGTTTCCCGCGCTTTGTCTGGGCCAAAGTGGCGGATGCAGGTGACGATGCCTTTCAGTGTCACCCCCTCCACATGCGCCTCTTGCATCGCCTGCAGATACTCGCGCCAAGCGCCCAGATCTCTGCCACCACAGAAATCGGGGGAGACAAAGGTCTCCGCATAAATCACATTATGTTCAGCAAGGTTTTCCAAGACCGATTGCGTGAGGCGCTGAAAATCCTCAGGGCTTTGCAACGCTTGGGTGGCGGCCTCATAAACCTGTAAAAATTCACCAAACCCGCTGTATTGATAAGCGCCTGCCTCGTCAAAAATTCCGCCAATATCAACAGATTTCTCTTGCGCAAGCCCCCGGATAAAGGAAGGATCCGCCGCGCCCTCCAGATGCAGATGCAACTCAATTTTCGGAAATGTTTTCCAGCTCATAAAAAATTCCTACCCTGACCCTGTGCCGCAACACCCAAATGCGCAGCCACGGTTGCGGCCACATCTTGAAACCCAATCATGCGATCAATACCCTGATTTTGTGCCAAATTCTGCCCATGAACAAGCACTGGCACCTGCTCGCGTGTGTGATCTGTGCCGCGCCATGTCGGATCATTGCCATGATCGGCTGTGAAAATCACCAGATCATCAGGCCGGCTTTGGGCCAAAATGGGACCAATCTGCGCATCAAACCATTCCAGCGCCCGCGCATAGCCTTCCGCATCGCGCCTGTGGCCAAAGAGCGTGTCGAATTCGACAAAATTGGCAAAAATAAAACTGCCCTCTGGCGCCTGCTGCATCTCATCGGCCAAATGTTCCATAAGCTGCGCGTCACTGCCCTTGCGGCAGCGCGTAATCCCGCGCATTGAAAAAATGTCACCGATCTTACCAATCGCATGGACCGGTCGCCCGGCCTGCATCACCCACTCGCAGAGGGTCGCAGACGGCGGATCCATCGCAAAATCCTTGCGATTCAGCGTGCGCTGAAATCCCGTTTCCTCAGATCCAACAAAGGGCCGGGCAATGACCCGCCCGACCTTCATGTCATGAAGCATGCCCGCCATATCTTGGCAAAGCCGATAAAGATTTTGCAGACCGAAATGCTCTTCATGGGCCGCAATCTGAAACACGCTGTCCACAGAGGTGTAACAAATCGGCAGGCCCGTGCGCAGATGCTCGGCTCCAAAAGCCTCAATCACCGGCATCCCAGAGGCGTGACAATTGGCCAGGCTGCCCCCCGCAAAATCTTGAAGTGCCGCCAAGACCTGCGGCGGAAACGCTGGGGTTTCATCGGGAAAATAGTGCCAATCCCAGGGCACCGGCACCCCTGCCAACTCCCAATGACCCGATGGGGTATCTTTGCCCTTGGAGCGTTCGCGCGCCACCGCCCATACCCCCGCAGTCGCCGCCGGCCATGGTGAGGCCATGCCGCTGGAGTGTTGCAGCGCCTCGCCCAGGCCCAAAGCGGCCAAATTCGGCATGTGCAAATCACCCTGACGCGCCTGGATAATGTGGCCCAGCGTATTGGCCCCCAGATCGCCAAATTCCGCAGCATCGGGCGCGCCCCCACATCCCAAAGAATCCAGAACCACCACGAAAGCCCTAGCCATGTCTTGAAACCTTTGGTGGCATAATACGTTCAATGATCAAAGCCGGCAAAACCGGAGGCTCTGCGCTCAAAGTCAGGGCGTCCTGAACGGCGCGCAGGGCGATTTCAGCTTGTTTCGAGCTTCGGCAATGCAGCCGGGCGATCAGCGCGCCCTTGCGCAGATGCGTGCCCAGAGGGGCAATCTCCGACAGGCCAACGGAATGGTCGATCCGATCATCTTCGCGTCGCCGCCCGCCGCCGAGGGCAACCACGGCCTGCCCCAGCGCCGCCCCATCTATCGCAGTCAAATAGCCCGTATCGGTTGCGCGCAGCTCATAGGCGGGAGCAATCTCCAGATACTCTTGCCAGCGATCTGCAAAATTCTCAGGGCCTCCCTGCGCGCGGACCATCGCTCCAAATCGGGCCTTGGCCCTGCCATCTTGCAAGGTTGCCCGCAAGCCGTCCCGCGCGCCAGTCTCGGTTCGAAAGATTTGAGCTTGCAGCAACAGCTGCGTGCCAAGCTCAAGAGCCACCTCGACCATCGCCCCTTGCCCGGTCTCAAAGGCGCGCATCACATCGGCAATCTCAAGCGCATTTCCAATACTGGGAATCAGCGGTTGACTCATATCCGTCAAAATCGCGCTGGTCGGGCAACCTGCGCCATTGGCCGTAGCAACCAAAGCCAGCGCCAAATCTCGCGCTTGAGCAAGATCTGACATCACCGCACCTGAGCCGGTTTTGACATCCAGCACCAGACCCTCCAGCCCCGCAGCCAATTTCTTGGCCAGAATAGAGGCGGTGATCAAATCACGAGATCGAACCGTGCCCGTCACGTCGCGCACCGCATAGAGGCGCTGATCGGCCGGCGCTATATCCGGGCTGGGTGCCACAATTGCGCAGCCAACATCGGCGACAATGGCGCGAAATTCGACCTCGGTGAACTGCGTTTTCAGGCCCGGGATAGCCTCCAATTTGTCTAAGGTCCCGCCCGTATGCCCCAATCCGCGCCCGGAAATCATCGGGACAAAGGCGCCAACCGCCGCCAGCATCGGCGCCAAAATCAAGGAAACTGAATCGCCCACGCCGCCGGTAGAGTGCTTATCGACCACCTTGCCCGGCAGGTCCCAGTCAAGCCGTTTGCCGCTGTCTCGCATGCCCAGTGTCAGAGCCACGCGGCCCTCCTCGCTCAGCCCTTGCAGACAAATTGCCATGGCAAATGCACCGGCCTGTGCATCACTTATATCGCCCGCGCCCAATTTGGCTCCAAAGGCCCGCACCGCTTCAGGCGGCACGGGCCAGCCTTCTCGCAAAGCCAAAAGAAGGTCACGGATCAGCATCAGGCTTTCGGGTCCTCCGCGCCAGATGTCAGATGATCTTGATCAAAGGCACCGGGCAGCAAATCGGCCACCATGGTACGCTCCTGCGCGCCGCTGGTCGCCAGGAGGGTCACGGTCACCGGCCCCTTGGCAAATTCGGCCAGCTTTTGGCGGCACCCGCCACAGGGCGGCACCGGTCGGTCTCCCCCAGCAATAACGGCCACTTCAGAAATCTCGTATTCCCCCGCTGCGCACATGGCCGCAATCGCGCCAGCCTCGGCACAGGTTCCCTCTGGATAGGCCACATTTTCGACGTTACAACCGACATAAATCGCGCCGCTGACACTGCGCAGCGCCGCCCCGACCGCGAAATTGGAATAGGGCACATAGGCTTTCAGGCGAACCTGAGACGCTGCGAGAATTAATTCCTTGCTCATCATAATGACCTTTCAATATCGGCGCCCCGCGCCGCTCCTGCGTATTACATACCCAATGGCAGACCCCGTCTACCCTGCAAATGCCAGTGTCGTTGACGGCCTAAGCGCTGTCTTCCAAATGGGTCTCAAAGTCACCGGGCAATGTGACCTCCAAAAGCTCAAGATCCGCGGAGGGCGCGCTATACAGGCAGGCCATATCCGGCGGGATAACAAAGGCATCGCCAGCCACAAGGGTCTGCGCCGCCTGCGCCTTACTTTGCAGTGTCAATTGACCATGCAGGACAAAGGTAAAGTGAATATCGCTCGTGTGGCGGGCCCAAACAGGCTTGCCCGGCCCTGGCTTGACCACCTGAACCCCCGCCACCGCGCCCGTATTGGCACAAATCATCGTATCGCGCGCGACAAACCCCGGCAGGCGGAACGGGCGCCATTGGGTTTCATGAGCTTTGTAATGCACGAACTTCTGCCCCTCAAACAGCCGATCTGGGCGCATATGCTCGGTTGGCAGATCCATGTTGTGATCAATGGTTGTGATATGTTCAGCGGGCACTCCGATCTCAATCACCTCCAAATCCTCACTGGCAAAGAGCACACGGTGACGAATTTCTGGCGGTTGGATCACGCAGTTGCCAGCTTCGAGGCGAAACGGTGGTCCCTGATCCTCATAGACCAAATCCACCCAGCCTTTGTAGCAATAGATCAGCTGAAACCCGACGGAGTGGAAATGCACCATATCCGGCACAGGCCCGCCGCCGGGAATGCGGATATGACTGGCGATGATTGAACCGCCCAACCGGCTGGGAATAAGATCGCGATAATGCATGCCGGCGCGCCCAATCACCCAGGGCGCTTGATCGGCCATGCGGCGCATCACGAATTCATGCGCCACCGGCGGCATCACCACCGGCGGGGCAAGGGGGGCAATTTCGATGCGCGTGCCATTGGGCGCGGTCAAATGCGTCTGACCACCTGCAATCAACATCGGGTCATCACAAAGAATGCGCAACAACCCTGGAACAGTCTGGGCGTCCTTTTGCACCCGCACCCGCAAACCATAGCCCGAAAACACCGCCACGCTCGGATCATCGGCCGGAAAAATTTCATCCATCCGCATCCCAAGGGTCTTGGTGAAAAACGGAATATCATCTCGCAATTGCCGGGTGGGCAACACCACTTCGGCGCGTATGTTTTGCATGGTCTCTCTTCTGATATCACAATGGGTTAATGGTCATTAACCACGAGAGTTCTACAGGATGCAATGGCGGATCGTCGCATGCCAAACTGTTAGCGCAAGCCCAATGTTGCGTCCAAGCCTGTGATAGGGAATAACCTTCTCAAAACTGACGTGGAGGCGAACGGATGTCCTATAAAGAAGTTTATACCGGTTGGCAGACAGACCCAGAGGCATTTTGGATGAAAGCGGCCGAGGCGATTGATTGGATCAAAGCGCCCTCGAAAGCTCTGTGGGATGACGACGCCCCCCTGTACGAATGGTTTAAGGATGCGCAGGTCAACACCTGCTACAACGCCGTTGATCGCCACGTTGAGGCCGGCAATGGCGATCGGGTGGCCATTATCTATGATAGCCCTGTCACAGGGCAAAAATCCAAAACCACCTATGCAGAGTTGCAAAAGCAAGTCGCCGCCCTTGCAGGCGGGCTGGCCGCCAAAGGGGTCGTGGCGGGAGACCGGGTTGTCATCTACATGCCCATGGTCCCTGAGGCCTTGGTGGCCATGTTGGCATGTGTCCGTATCGGCGCGATCCATTCGGTTGTCTTCGGCGGTTTTGCCGCAAATGAACTGGCCGTCCGTATTGATGATGCCATGCCAAAGGCAATTATTGCAGGTTCCTGCGGCATCGAGCCCGGCCGCATCGTAGCCTATAAACCACTGCTCGATGGCGCAATCAATCTGGCTGCGAATAAACCTGAATTTAGCGTTATCTTGCAGCGCCCCCAATGCGAAGCAGAATTGGGACCGCGGGACATCGAATGGCATGAATTGCAAAAGGGCGTAGCCCCCGCGCCCTGCGTGGCCGTGTCCGGTGATCATCCGGCTTACATTCTCTATACCTCGGGCACAACCGGCGCCCCAAAGGGCGTTGTCCGCCCCACCGCTGGCCATTTGGTGGCGCTGAACTGGACGATGAAAAACATCTACAATGTGGATCCGGGCGATGTCTTTTGGGCCGCCTCTGACGTGGGTTGGGTCGTTGGACATTCCTATATTTGTTATGCGCCCTTGATTCACGGCAATACAACGGTCGTCTTCGAAGGCAAGCCGGTCGGCACACCTGATGCCACGACCTTTTGGCGCGTTATTGCCGAACATGATGTGCGCAGTTTCTTCACGGCGCCCACGGCCTTTCGTGCCATCAAGCGGCAAGACTCAAAAGGCGAATCGATCAAAAATTTCGACATGAGCAGGCTGCGTGCACTCTATTTGGCGGGCGAACGTGCCGACCCCGATACCATAGAATGGGCGCAAGAGGTTATGGGCGTGCCCGTCTATGACCACTGGTGGCAAACCGAAACCGGTTTCACCATCGCTGGCAATCCGGCGGGTATTGAGGCCATGCCAGTCAAAATTGGCTCGCCAACCGTGGCCATGCCGGGCTATGATGTGCAAATCTTAGATGAGAGTGGCCATCAAATGCCCGTCGGCACGTTGGGCGCCATTGCGGTCAAATTACCCCTCCCGCCGGGCACCCTGCCCACCCTTTGGAATGCCTCGGATCGTTTCATTAAATCCTACCTCACCACCTTTCCCGGCTATTATGAAACCGGTGATGCCGGCATGATTGATGAGGATGGCTATCTCTACATCATGGCGCGGACCGATGACGTCATCAACGTCGCCGGGCACAGGCTCTCAACCGGCGGCATGGAAGAAGTTTTGGCCAGTCACCCGGATGTGGCCGAATGCGCCGTGATCGGTGTGAGCGATGAGCTCAAGGGGCAATTGCCTCTTGGATTTCTCTGCCTCAACGATGGCTGCACCCGCACAGCTGAGCAAGTTGTCGCCGAGGTCATCACATTGGTCCGCGAAAAGATTGGCCCGGTCGCCGCATTCAAACTGGCCTGTGTGGTGGATCGCCTGCCCAAAACACGCTCAGGAAAAATCCTGCGGGCAACAATGGTCAGCATCGCTGACGGCAAAGCCTATAAGGCCCCCGCGACGATAGATGATCCCGCTGTTTTGGACGAAGTCCGTTCTGCGTTGCAGACCTTGGGCTACGCGCAATCATGAGCTGCGCAGTCAAACACGGCCGGATACTCTCTTTGCCTGTCGCGCTTAACGTGATGTTAACCCGTAATAAGTTTTACTGACAACTCTTGATTGTTAGCAAAATAGTGTAACATCGCCGGGTGAGCTTGGCGCGTTAGCGCCGTTTTCGAATCACATGACGTCAATGTTTTAAATGGAGATCCATTATGAAAAAACTCGTTCTTGCAGGCGCATTCGCTGCATCCATGGTTGGCACAACCTCTTCCGCACAGGTAACACTCGCGACATCCTCCGTGGCAAACTTTCTGCCGCTGGTTGCAATCGTGGCAACAGTGGCCTTGGCTTCCTCTTCAGGGACCTAAGAAAAACGACAGCCGGGCCATGCATGCTGGTCCGGCTGTTACGTCCAATTGCGCAAAATCCAATTAGGCAAATTGCTCGCGAATGAGCCGCTCTTCTAACCCGTGATCGGGATCAAACAACAAGCGATGCGCCACATCACCGGCGCTTTCAATCTCCACCGACATCACATTTTTGACCGAGCAATTGTCCGCATCGGCCATGACGGGCCGTTTGACAGGTTCAATCACGTCAAACCGCACCTTCGCCGCCTTGGGCAACACTGCCCCACGCCACCTACGCGGCCGAAAAGCGGCCATAGCCGTGAGCGCCAAAACCTCGGACCCAATCGGCAAAATCGGACCATGCGCGGAATAATTGTAAGCCGTCGAGCCCGCTGGCGTCGCGACCAAGGCCCCATCACAGGCCAATTCACTCAACCGCAACCGATCATCAACAAATATTTGTAATTTTGCCGCCTGCGGTCCCTGACGCAAAAGCGAAACCTCATTGATCGCCAGAGCCGTCTGGGTTTGGCCATCGACACAGGTTGCCCGCATGCGCAACGGATTGATGACAGCCTCTTCTGCCGCCGCCAGTCGCGCAATCAAGCCCTCCGTTGAGAACTCATTCATCAAAAAGCCAACTGTACCGCGATTCATTCCATAAACGGGCAGGTTCAAATGCTGAGTAGCATGCAGTGTTTGCAGCATGAAACCATCGCCACCGAGCGCCACGATCACCTCCGCCGCGCTTGGGTCGCAATCGCCAAAACTGTGCACAAAGGTATTCCTTGCAGACTGTGCCAAATCTGCGCTACTGGCCAAAAAGGCGATGCGTTTGCTCTGTCTCGTGTGCATTTCGGAAACTCCGTTTCCGCACCCTATGCTGGGGCAGGCTAAAAACGCAAGCCATGGCTAAAATAACGGGAATAAGGTCAAAAGGTCGCGGCAGGAACCTTTGACTTTTCCTATAGGAAACACGCAGTAAGACACAAACCGCCCAAGGAGCAAAATTATGACATCCAGCCTCTCCCAATTTTTCAATGCAGATCTGGCCGACACCGATCCAGCCTTGGCGCAGGCCATTGATAAAGAGCTGTCCCGCCAGCGCGATGAAATCGAATTGATCGCATCTGAAAATATTGTCTCCAAGGCGGTGATGCAGGCGCAGGGCTCTGTCATGACCAACAAATATGCTGAGGGCTATGTGGGCCGGCGCTACTACGGCGGATGTGAATATGTGGATATTGCCGAGACCTTGGCGATAGATCGCGCCTGCCAACTGTTCGGATGCGAATTTGCGAATGTCCAGCCCAACTCGGGCAGCCAAGCCAACCAAGGTGTCTTTCAAGCACTCTTACAGCCGGGCGATACGATTCTTGGCATGTCCTTGGATGCCGGCGGCCATTTGACCCATGGAGCCGCGCCCAACCAATCGGGCAAATGGTTCAATGCTGTGCAATATGGCGTGCGTAAGCAGGATAACCTTCTGGACTATGATCAAGTTCAAGAACTGGCCACGCAGCATAAGCCCAAGCTCATCGTGGCAGGCGGATCTGCCGTTCCACGGCAAATTGATTTCAAGCGCATGCGTGAGATCGCCGACAGCGTTGGCGCCTATCTGCATGTGGATATGGCGCATTTCGCGGGTCTTGTGGCGGCGGGTGAACACCCAAGCCCCTTCCCCTATGCGCATGTGGCGACAACCACAACGCACAAGACCCTTCGCGGCCCTCGCGGCGGTATGATTGTGACCAATGACGCAGATCTTGCCAAGAAATTTAATTCGGCCATCTTCCCCGGCATTCAAGGCGGGCCTTTGATGCATGTGATTGCCGCCAAAGCGGTCGCATTTGGCGAAGCTCTAAAGCCTGAATTCAAGACCTATATCCAAAACGTGATCGCGAATGCGCAGGCCCTGTCTGATCAGCTCATCAAAGGCGGTCTGGATACGGTGACCCATGGAACAGATACGCATGTGTTGCTGGTTGACCTGCGCCCCAAAGGCGTGAAGGGCAATGCCACCGAGAAAGCCCTGGGCCGCGCCAATATTACCTGCAACAAGAACGGCGTGCCTTTCGATCCAGAAAAACCAACCGTGACCAGCGGGATCCGTCTCGGCAGCCCGGCGGGCACAACCCGCGGCTTTGGAGAATCAGAGTTCCGCCAAATTGCGGATTGGATCATCGAAGTGGTCGATGGATTGTCCACCAACGGCGAAGAGGGCAATGCGGCCGTTGAAGCCAAAGTGCGATCCGAGGTTGCCGAGCTCTGCGCGCGTTTCCCGATTTACTGAACCACGGGACGGCGGGTGGGGCGCCTGTGATGCGGGCCCTGCCCGCCATCACACAGCGTCACCCGCCGGCCTATACATCCGACAAGCTTGGCACCTGCCGATGCACCAATATCGCCAAGGCTTCTGCCACATGCCGATCTGCAATCGCAGCATCTCCAGCAGCCACCCGAATGCGATGCGCCTCAAACAGCACCCGTGCATGAGATACCCCCTGCGGCGGTGTGAACTTATAAGACGCCAATTCAATCAACAGCCCCAAGGGCTCGCGAAAATAAATTGAGCCCATAAAACCCCGATCTTTCAACCCCGAATGCGCAATGCCAAGCGCATCCAGTTTTTGCGGCAGATGGATCGATACCGCTTGGCTGACAGAAAAAGCAATGTGGTGCACGGCGCCTGGCACAATCGGGGTTTTGCCCGGCAGAGGGGCCCGGGTCTCATCGCAAAACACTGTGATCAAACGATCATCCCCAGGATCAAAATACAAATGGCTCTCATCGGGGTTGTCGAGGTTGGGCTGTTCAAAAACGAAGGGCATGCCCAAAATCCCCTCCCAAAAGTCCAGGGTGATTTGCCGTCCCGCTCCGGTCAAAGTGATGTGATGCAGGCCTTGGGTCGGTATGGTTTGGGAAAGCGTTGACATGGTGTATCCTCATTACAGCACAGCCACCCTAGCGGGGCTGGCGCAGAGTGCAAACCCAGATTAGATTACAGATATGTTACATATGATCTCCCATGGCCCTGAAAATGGCGTTGAAGCCGGTACACCTTTGATCATCGCTCACGGGCTTTTTGGCTCCGGCCGCAATTGGGGTGTGATCGCCAAACGATTG
>Ga0102860_1000238_pt1 | contig 13401 bp, 20 predicted proteins | sample Colrivmeta1449A3_FD_84496 | JGI IMG/M metagenome (GOLD analysis project Ga0102860, IMG submission 84496) | Estuarine microbial communities from the Columbia River estuary - metaG 1449A-3 | ecosystem: Environmental > Aquatic > Marine > Intertidal zone > Estuary | place: USA: Columbia River...
ATTATCCTCTAAGCCCCCCTGCCATCCCCGGATGAACCAATAACCCACCAGTGGAAGGCGTATCAAAGTAGTCAAGAAAGACAGTGAACTGAGGGATTTGAGTTGTCGTTTCCGTAAACGCACCAGTGGCACGGGCATTCCTCGTTACCTGTTTTGCTACAAGCCCATTGAAAACACTATCAAATGTAGTTGCTCCGATATTGGCTACACGAAATTGATGAGTATCATCTGCGGCATCGCTGTAAACAACGTAGTACTTATTGCCACCAGTTAATACTGGGCAAGCGTCAAACGCATATTGCCTAACACCTTCAGCAAAAGCGGCTGAGTCTCTAGCCACACGCTTGTCATATGCATTTGAATCAAGAATCGTTGTGCCGTTAGTGTCATAGAGCCTTAGTTGAAATGTGTTACCCCTCGTCATGTCAGGGATGTGCCCAATGAATACAATTGACTTTATCTTGTACAAGATGCCAGATGGCATCTGAAACGATACGCCCCACTCAGTTTCGTTATTTCCAGTAAATGAGACTAATGTCTGATGAGTGGTTGTTAACGAGTGATAGCCGTACCAGTTCGTTCCATCAGAAAACATCACCGCTGGATGTCCAGAAGACTTTGTTACTGCCGTTGTAACTCCAGTGGCTACATATTCGAATTGCTGTGACGTAGTCAAGTTACTCGTGAATGATGTCCTGAATGTAGCCGAGTTACCTGTCGCCCAGTTGTTTGCAGTGAAGCCAAACCAGTATCGAGTCCCCTTAGTAATCGAGGCACTAATACCAGACAGGTTATATATGCCAGTCGCACCACTGAATGTCGCCGAGCCAGTACTACCAACAAGCCCTGACGTGAAGTTTGGTGAGCCAGCCGAATCGAGCGTATAAACGCCACCAACAATTGTTTTGTTGTTGACCGTTCCAGCCGTTGCCGTACAACACATTGCTATATTGGTGACAGTCATTGTCTCAGTTGCGTACAACACGCATCCCACACAGGTATTTGATGCACTGTTACCCAAAGCAACGCCAGTAGACGTAATAGCACCTGCGTCAATTGGGGCATTCCAACCATACGGAACTGTTATCCATCCGTCATACGTCACTGCCGCCATTCACTCACCTCTATCCAGTAGTAGGCTCAACTCGAACCATCACGTCAGTTGATGGGTCGATGACAATGGTGTTCCCTATTGCATTGCTTTGCATACGGTCAAGATAAGACGCTAGGAAGTACATCAACCCGTCGTCACATAGTCCATTTTCAGTAATCGGATTCTGTTGATTGGGCTGATTGGGTTGTAAGTCACTACGTTGAATGTACAGGTAAGACCCGGGTTCAGTTTCAACCACCCAGTTCAGACCATCAGCCCACATAGACAAAATCTGAATCCGTTGCATTACGACTTGACTGTCCTAGTATCAATCCGATTGAGACTGTACCAGCAATAAAACGCCCATGAAAAAAGTAAGCCTATACCACAATTGAGAAGTATCTCAGACCAGTGTGGAGTTGAAAGAGTTATCACATTGAACAACCCTCCTGCCGCCATCGCCGTCAGGCTTAGTCGAATCCATGAACGTATAAAGAAACTCATCTTCTGGACAGGTGACGATTCCTGTTGAATAAGAAACATGAATCCCGTAATTGAGATAGTAATCATGCTAGATGCGACTAGGTTGATGTATGTCAAAGTACTCATCACGATTCCTTCTTTGACTCAGTTTTAGTATTGAGTTTTGCGATGCCCGTTTTCTCAAGAATGAGTTCAACACCCTTTAGTCCAAGCACCCCCAACAGGAATGCGAATCCAAGCATATACTTTGCGTCTTTGACGTGAAGCATATCGGCAACGATAGGGGTCAGGTATGTAGCCGATGCAGTACCAGCCATCACAGACCCAAAAGACGCTCCAAGGTTCTTACTTGAGTCCTTGCTCGCCATAATCAGAGAACCAACGAACCCAGCAATCGCTTGCCCTACGTTGATTCCGAGTTCTTCGATTTTCATACGTCCCTCGTTGCTGTACTAACTGTCACGTACCTCTCAGAGTCCTTCTGTACCTGAGCGGTATTAATCTCATTCTCAGTCTTCTTCTTGATGGAGCCAACTGAGAACGCTGGTGTATCAGAATCTTGCCTCATGAAGAATGCAATCATAGCCGTGACTGTCGCTGGAATACCAGCACGAATGCCCTCTATAGATGCCAGAGTAAACGCCTTCATTATTGAGCCAAACGTAGCAGTGTCAGGGATGTGTTGGGCTTTCCAACAAGCATCAAACTCTGGAGCGGCACTAGCCATGAATGCACCAACAGCGATGATTACCAGCCTTCCGTATGCTACGTCTTTCATAATAAGTCACCGTCCTCATCACTCATGATGTCGCAACTCAGGCTCAGGAGCAACGCATTATCACGACCATTGTCAACGGATTCGACAGAGAAGACACGCCCTTCAATCAGTCCACTTGTTACACGGATTCGGTCTCGTGGAAGTACGTCGGTATCAAGTGGTACACGGATTGTCCAATTGGAACGGGCTTGCATGACACCGCCTTGGACAGACTCATTCCCAGATGACTGGACAATGCGGCACTTACAATAGGATGAGATTCGCCACTCGGTCAGAATCCCGCCAACACCGTCAGAGAGAGGTGAGTTACGGAGGATATCAGCGGTGGTAGGCAATGCTCGACGTGCCATCTCAGCACGGATAGGTGTTAGGTGGTCTTCAGGATACATGGCATCAGACTATCTCCATCGGTCTATATCGGCTTGCCGCTTTCATGCACTGGTCATACAACTGACTCATACGCACATTCACGCTACCGTCTGATGCATCCGTGAGTTCAACACACCGTTCAGCCTTCATCAACCAACCACGCCAAGCGGCTCGTTTGATGTCATACAGTTCTTTGTATGTAGGGCCTACATCGAGGAATTCAACCCCGTTGTCAGTGGTGAGGCTGTTTCTACCAGAAGTGTTCCAGTCTGGTTCTGTACTGCTGGTTGTTCCAGCAACGGTCACTTTATAGAGGCGACCATTGAATGTAGCGGGGAATACTAAGTCACCAATGGTGTAAACCGTATTGGCTTCCCAAAGTACACCCCGCTGAGATTCGTCAACAACCGCAAGGATGTCGTCCGTAGACAATAGTGGTTGTCTGTCAGATGCACACATACGTGCGACTTCAAGAGCGACTTCCTCACGAGTTTTCATTAGGTTACCAACATCTCCCCACCATTTGCCCCACGAAGTAGAGCAGTTGACGGGACTTCTTTAGAACGTGACAAGATAGCAAATGCCGTAACAAATCCACCAGTAGCACCATTACCTACAGTTAGGACTAGGTCAAGGTAGCGTTGCCTGCGTCGCATATCAATATGGAAGACAAAGAACCTATTGTCATCAGTAGCCGTAGGAGACAGAGAGGCAACTCCCCGCTTTCCAACTACATCTACAAAACCAGACCCAGATGTATTTGACTCCTGAATCTTACATGAGGTTATGGCTACGTCTGTTGCACCAAGATACACGTAAACGGATGCCCAGTCATACTTGATGCCATTTTGAACCGAATCAACTTCAGCCGTTGTGAAAGAAGCATTGTTGACGATTGCGGCAGGTGGAGTAATGCCAACAATACGCTGGTCGAGGAAATTAATCATTGGTGTTACCAGAATAGCCCCCTCACTAGGAGAGGGCTATTCAATGAGGCACTAGATGAGGAGTTCTGCGCCAGTTACACCACGGGTAACCGCTGTGAATGGTGCTTCCTTCATCTCGAGGATGGCGAATCCACAAGCAAGTGTAGCGGCGGCCGCAGTACAGGTTACACGGAGGTAACGTCGTGTCTTGCGAGTATCTACGTTGATTGCGTAAATCTTGTTGTCATCAGTCGATGATGTAACAACACCAAACGTACCACCAGTGCCATTACCAGAAACAGGAATGTCTACGAACCCGGAACCGGATACGTCAGAATGCTGGAGTTTGAAGTTTCCAGCGGTGATTCCACCAGCACCGACTGCACCTAGGATGTAGTAGATGGCGGCATAATCAGCCTTAATTCCGCTCTGGACAGTGTCGAGTTCAGAGGATGACAAAGCCGTTCCCGATTGAGGGGAAAGGATTCGAACAATTCTCTGGTCAGTTGTACTAATCATTGAAGTTCTCCAGTGGGAGGTGATTACTCACCCCCCACTATGTCAAATCACTACGAAGATGCAGTGATAAGTCCGACGATTGGGCCCGGCGTACGGTTTGCCGCTGTAGCGGAAGCATTTCCAACGTCATGGACGTTGATATCGAAACGCTGTGTTCCACGGAGCGTAAGTTCGTCCGTCGTGAAGGCGGCGTGTTCGGATAGTGCAAGGGTTACATCACGTCGGTCACCAAGCATGGAACCCATGCGGAGGTCGCCGAGGAGTGCTGTAACTTGGCTGACGGCACTATCCTTTGGAAGAACCTGTGCAAACTCCACTGGGTATCCAAGGAAGTATGTACGAGCAATTCCGTTGATGATTTCAACGCTGGAAGTACCAGCGGTTGCTTCAGCCAAGCGCACCATTACTTCATGGTAGAAGGAACGGTGGACATACCACTTAGCATTCGGCGTGTCAGCAAACTGTGGGAGGCGACCAACGATACGGCGGAAGTCACCAAGCGTCAACGAGTTGAAGTTTGTGGCGTAGCCTGTACCAGTACCAACGACAAGACCAGCGACGTTTGCTGGGGTTGCGTCTAGACCCTTGAGTTTCTCACGGATACCGACGATACCACCGAATGTGGAAGTACCATCACCGTTGAAACCAGCACCGTCCTCAGCGAGAGCGAATGCGTATGCGATTTCATCAGCAACCGTGGAAGCGAGGTCGATTGCACTGTCTTCGTTAAGTTCGACAGACAACTTAGCAAGTGCCGCCAACTTCTTAGCAATCAGGCGAACTCTGTCCCACTGGAGTTCGGACTCAGTTACGTTGGTTGCTTCACCAACGTAGTACGCAGTCAAGCCACCCTTACGGCGTGGGCGAGTCTGTGTGTCGGACGACATCGGGGTAACACGGGAGTTACGGCGGAATACACCATATTGCTCACGAAGGTCGATGAGGTCGGAGAGGAACTCTTCAGGTACGAGGAATCCACCAGCCTCGTTCTCGTTCTCGACGTGACCCTTGATTTCGATGCCACGCTCTTTGCACCAGCGTTGTGCCTTGGACTGACCAGCAGGGCCTGCAAGGAACCACATACCAAAGCGGTATGCCTTCAATGCTCGCTCAGACTTGGTCTCGCCTTGGAAAGGGCCGGTCTTCTGAACAGCGGACAAAGATGCCGCCTTCATTGCGTCAGCACGGTCATAGTTCTTGACAGCAGGAGCCTCTTCGACTTCCTTGACCTCTGGATAAGGCAGTGCATTGTCACTAGCCTGACCAGCAAGAGCCTTGAGGGACTTGATGCGAGCGAGGAGCGTGTCGTTCGTCGCAATCAGTTCCTGAGCGTCATCCATCGAGAGATTCGTGTCACCAAGGATTCCCTCGGCTACCTTCTTGTTTTCCGCAATTTGTGCTTCATAATTGCGGATTCGTGCATTGATATCCATCTTTACTAACCTTCCTGTGATGCGAGTTGCTGAAGCATCAGTTGACGCATAAGCGTGTCACGTTTTGCTTCGGAGATAGCCTTTGCTTCTTCAGATACTTCATCGTTGATGACAGCAGGTGCATCATCAGCGGAATCATCGTCATCAGCATCCGTAGTAATTTCAGAAACCGACTTAGCGTCTCCAACCGGAGAAACTTCATCGACAACTGGTTCAGCAACAGGCGTAGCGACCTGCTTCTTACGGGGCTTTTTTACAGGCTCCTCGGCGATTACTTCCGGGGCATCCTGTACTACTGGCTCTTCTACTTGCGGAGCATCTTCCCAGATGATTGCTTTCGATTCGCTTTCGACCTCATCGGTCATTGCGGCAACCCCTGCATCGCACAGGGCTTTCCAACCATGAGAAGCAACAGTTTTTGCTTCTCGTCTTGATAATCCGAATGCATCACGCACACGTTTCTCAAATTCACTTACAGTCAATGGCTTTGACTTGTTGAAAGTCACTGGAATCGACTGAACTTCGTTTAGTGGGCGAACACGCTCTGACAAGAACGACTTGCCAGCGGCATGGAACATATCCCACTCTTTCATCAACTTACCATGATATGCGTCGTAAGAACCCTCGTCTTCGCCTTCAGACATAGCCTGAATCATCTCATAGTACGCTTGCATCAGATGGCTGAGGATTGTTGAGAGTGCCTGTGGATTAACTTCCATCTCTGGCTTCTCACGCATCATCTCGCTAACTACATCTTCTGACTCATTACGCAAACGAGCCATAGGCATTGGAGCCGTAGGCATCTGGTAATCACCGTTCTTCTGGGCCGACCCACAGGAAGGACAGAACGACATACCCTTGTGCATTCCACTCCCACACATCTTGCAAGCGGTGAATGGGGATTGCATCGCCTGTGAATAATCAGGCATATAGCCTTGCATCTCAGGCATCTGATAACGCATACGACGACGCATCATCTCATCTTCGGACATAGGAGCATTTGAACGCCCGTAACCAACCATTGGCACAGTTTGCATATAACCTTGGGGAGCATAAGACTCATCCATGGATTGCATTGCTGGGTACTGGGTGGACGGGGACATAATTGGCATATAGCCTTGAACGGCAGGATATGCGGTCGTATTAGGCATGACTGGCATATAGCCTTGCATAGAATCTTCCCGTGGAACCATGTAACGACGACGCATCATTTCTTCCTCCGACATAGGAGCGTTATTAGTTATTGTATTCATTCCTCGTGCCTCTGCACGTACCGGGAACATATAAGTGTACGGTTTTGGTCGTACAAGTACTACTTGAGGACTTGACTGCTGTGGATAACCCATCCCGCACTTCATTGGATTCTCAATCTTCGTCAATGACCTTGCTCGATGAACAACTGTAATTCCAGTCATTTCCATCTCACCTGAATCATCTGACATGACTCGCACTAAGTATGCTGGGTCACTCTCTACACCAATCATCTCATTACCCCTTGGTTCAGGAGTAACTCGACCGTTTGTAGCAACACGCTCAATGCGTCCTACAGCATTGCCGCCAGATGAAGACCACCGGACAAAGTCTCCAACGCTTAGGTCACCGGGGGTCGCTTTAACTTCCTCAAGCATCAAACTCTTCAGCGACTTAAGGCTTGCCATATTGCGAGGCTCGGCTGGCTTAGGAGTAAGACTTGCTTCAGCAAGGTTCCATCGAATGATTTGGCTTGCGGCTCCAACCGATTTTCGCTCAACAAGGTGGCTTGCCGCCCCACTAGAGAATCCAAGACGACCCTCTTGTCCGAGTTTTGCAATCATCTTGCGATACTCGTTGCTAATCTCAATCTGACCCTCGTACCAGAGTCCAGCGTCTTTTACGACGACTCTTCCAGTACCAACAGTCTCCTTGCCAACAACTTCATCCATGCCATGAGCATAGTAGAGATTCATCTTGAAGGAGTCGCCAACATTTGTCGGTCTTCCAAAATCACACGACTGGGTAAAGAAGTCACCATCCAAGTCCGTTCCACCGAACCGAATTAGGTAACCACTGACCTTCCCACTCGACGTGACCTTGACTTCGTCACCGAATGTAACCAGTAAGTCTTTCATTGTCTTAGTTCCGTTGTTATCCAATGCTTCATCCTATGCATCGTAAGGACTTGGACGGCACAAGCCGTCTCACTTACATTACGTTGTTTTTCTTCGTTGTCAACTTGACACTACAAGTTCGCTAACGGGTGTCAGGCGAACGACATTACCCCACTTGTCATCCATGTACGTCGTTGCAAATGACGACAGAGGTGTTCCGTTTTCCCAGAACTCGTAACGAGACTTACCAAGTGTACTCTTACGCTCGTCTGGACTCAGTGCCATAAACAGTTGCTCAGAGGTTGGGATGTCCGTATCAAGACTTCCATCAACGACTGGGACGGTTACACAACGGCAACGGGGATGGACGTGAGGATGTTGAGTCAATGGGGATACAGCACCATGCAACCCCCAACAGACAGCACTAGTCTTTACATCAGCCGAACACACACGCTTGTAGCCAAGTACATTGCTCTTGTTCTTAGCGTAAGCCACCATTGCTCCAGCACGGGATGCATGAAGCATCTCATTCCGAACAATGTTCTCATACTGATTGAACGCATTCATACGGATACCGTTCAACACAGCCATCATGTACGACTGGTCTGATGTTTCTAACGCATCGTCGATATTCCGCTTTAGCAATACAGACACATCATTCAATATGGATGCTACTGAATCACCACTTGAAGACACACCAGACAAATCACTGATGTCGTAACTATCAACATCAACCCATTCCGTATCGGGATTCTGGAGTAAAGCCATATCCTTGACTTCTTCGGAAGATGTCTCAGCCACACTAAACTGACCTGACTCAGTCAATTCAGTTAGTTTCTCAGTGAACGAATCGAGTGCCGCTATATGTTTCTTGCACAATGCGGTTGCCTGACTCTTTGTCATTCCATCAGCCAATTCAAGTGACATCTTTTGACTAGAAGCGAAAGCCTTGCTCCAAGCCTTCTGAGCCGACTCTACAACTGCTTGTTCCTGACGGAAGACATCACGTTGAAGTTGCTTTGCACTCGAATACAGAGCGGAATGGAAAGACTTCATCGATAGACCATCTTCTACAGATGACATATCCTCAGACTTCTTAGCCAAGATACGGTTACGCATTCGCCTTGCCCACGCAAAGCCGTCATCGCCACCCCATGCATCCCACGCTACACGCCCCTTTGATGGGAATCCGTCTTCACCCTCATTGAACCCCGGTGCTTTTTTATCTACTTCATGCCTCGAGAAGAATGAGTACATACGCATAACGGTATCAGTGGAGAGTTTTTCACGATTGACTAGTTGATTAGCCCTTGCCCAACCGACTCGTGTCGCACCCGGGTTACCAGCATCACGCCAAGCGATAGCACGTCTTGCGGCAGTAGCCATGCTTGAGGTTGGGATGAATGTGTCAGCCGAGCGAATCTCATACTGAACAAGTTTGAGTTCCTCGTCGATATCCAAGTTATCACTCTTGACCTCAGTTGACTTGACTGGCATCTCTGGCGACATGACTCCACCAACCATGCCAACGCCCTTCGCATGGAAGACTTCAGCATCTTGAGGTTGAACGAGTTCACCAACAATCTTCCTCGCCTCAGCACGGTCAATAATGCCGCTTTCATACAACGCCGTTGAGCGAGCCACCTTAGTCGTGTTGTCTTCGTCGAGTGCGTTTACATTCGAGTTATCAAATGCAATAACGTCACCATCTTGAATATCAGGGAACAGCGAAAGTACCTTCAGAGTCAACACATCAGCAAGTTGCTGTTGAAGAGGAACCATCCCATCTTCCCACGCCGCCTTACGAGCCTCAGCGTAGTTCGAATAGGTGTTACGCTCAAGTCCAGCACCTAGGCTAAGAACCATACAGTTCAATCCTAGTGCGGCACTGATTCGCTCTTCAGGCTTTCGACGTAAGCCATCTAGATTCATCTCAGACGGGCTCATCGACAAACGACTCACGTTGTACGGAGCGGTCATCACAGCAATGCCACCAGCGTAGTCAGACGTGAAGTCCTCAGACAACTTCTCCTTCATGGAACGAGCGTCATCAACTGACATCTCAACCATGTCTCCGGGAGAAGGCCCGACCATCAAGGAAGGCATCGCATTGTTGCGGACAAGTGCATACGCTGTTGTTGAAGATTGGTTATCTGTAGCAATCTCTTTTAGGACGGCACTCAACTGGGCACGTCCAAGCCGTATGTCTTTCGGGTCACGGAGGTACGCCCAGTGGATTATCTCCTCGGACGGGATAATGAAGCGTCGCCCATCAACCGTGTAGACAAAGTTCTCAGTAGTAGTTGTCTGGTTACCTTCAGGTGAAACCATGTCTCCGGGGAGGTACTGGAGGTAGTACTGTTGCTCACCATCTTTAGCACCCCTAATAGGCATAATGCGAGCGTAAGCGTTACCAAGAACCTTGTAGTCCTGAATAATCCATCCCCACCAACGGCTTGCTGGAATATCTGGATATGGATTCTTAATGACGTTTAAGCACGGATGCTCATCGATAATCTCATACTTGTCAGCACTGGTGTTAGGAGTGTTACGTCGGATAACAGGCTTTGACAATCCCCAGTTTCGAACGTACCAGTCAATACCAATAGCAACGATTCCGTTTAGACCGAGGTCACCAGATTCTTTAGCCCAGTCACGATTAGAACTTGGGAGACGTGTCGTAATTAGACTCGTCAGTTTGCCATTGCCGTATCTTGCTACGACCCGACTCTGATTACGGGATAGCGGAAGTTCTCCCGCTGGGGCACTTTGCTTGAAGAACCCCTTCATCCGTTCCCAAATTGCCATTGCTATCCCTCGATGAATTTCGTGACGTTTGCATCAGCCCACACAACATCATTTGTGTTCCTAGCCCTGATGAACATCACGTTACCATCAGCCCCCATAAACTCAAGTCCGTAGCCCTTGCCAAAACTGTAAGCAATACCCTTGAACTCACCCTCTGTTCCGCAAGGTAATAGTGCTTTGAGGCTTACCTTCTCATCTAAGAGTTTCTGATATTTAACGATATTCATGCTTGTACTATATGCAACCGTATGCATACACGCAACAGAATAGGCACTAAAAAAGAGCGAACCAAGTATCTGGTCGCTCTTTATCCTAGAGTCGCTGTATGAGCCTTGTAGGGGCTCACATGATGACGTACACAATCCTGTTGTGACTATAAACGTCGTACCCCATGGATTCCAACGCATCATACATATACCCCTCGTCTTCTTCACCACAGTAGTCAGTTGATATGGCGATTTTCCCTCCATTGTAGATAAGACTTGATGGAGTCGCTATGGCTTGCATCGGGTATTCAAGTGTGTGACCCTTATCCGCTATAGCATTGATTCCATTGATGACTTCGGGATTAAATCCCGTAGTCTTTAACTTATGTCGTAGGTCTGACCACTCGACTAATTGTGCGTCCATTAGTTCACCTCCGGTGCTTCATCCGCCATCACCTTGGAATGATTGGCTACTGCTTTCGCCTTTGCATCTTCATGCTTCAGTGCAATCCGTGTGGAGTCGATGAAGAACCAGACGAGTGCGATGACGAGGATGACTCGCCCAATAACTTGAAGACTAGTCTTCATTGCGACCACCTTTACCCTTCCGGGTATAAGCCTTACGGCTTTTGAATACCGTAGGACGTGCCCACGGTCGCTCCGACGCTGGGATGCGGTCTTTGACCGACTTACGGGCTTTTGCCATTTCCCGCTCGCTAATGATGATGTTTTTCATTGTAGTTTCCTCTTTCCGAACTTGATTGGTTAGAGTATCCCACACTCTAAACTAGTTGTCAATACTTCCGCAAAGTATTTTCATAACAATGTCATCCATACCTTTTGATTCCCACGGCTTACCAAGCAACTCACGGTTTGAACGAGTAATTGGGTGGTCTTCGTCGATATCAAACCAGAAGACGTGTTCGTCACCCTCAGTCTTCCATTCGATTGCCATACTTGAATCAGTCGCCTGAACTGTCTGGTATGCATCAGCGAACTGCATTACAGTCTTCACTACACGTTCCGCATATGCATTGAAGTCATTTGGTGTGTAATCAAACTGTTGGACGATTACAGACCACGAACTTGAATAGATGTGTCCCTTTTGGTTATGCGTAATTCGCACTGCTACAGCGTTCACAGGGAAGCCTCATAATCAGCCTTAGCATCATTGAATGCAATGCGAAATTCCTCCTGACGGAACTCAGTACAAGCGAAACAGCAAGCGTGTCCCTCAAACGTGTAGGAATCACCTTCTTCGTATGTCCAGACTTGGGTATCTGTCACTTCAACGATTTCCTCCAACTGACCACAGTCAGTGCAAACCGCTACTTGACCTACCTTGATGTCGTTGGTGATGACTGTCGTTACCTTCATTTGTTTACTCCTCGAACTTGATTGGTTAGAGTATCGCACACACTTTACATACTTGTCAAGTAGATTGTAAAGTATTTTTAAATAAAGTTTTACGTGTCTATTGTCACGAGTCTAAAGCCAAGCCAATCACGCCTGAATATAGGTATCTGGTAAGCCCTAGATTGACACATACCGTAGGTTTGTTCGGCTGAGTACCATGAACCCGTCACGAAACACTTCTGACCATCCTTAGAGTCCTGTAACCATTCAGCAACATTGCCTGATACATCGAGAACTCCATAGCCGTTCAAGTACGTGTTGTGTGTCCTTGCAATCGACACTGTACTGAAACGACGTGACCGAACTGATGTCCAAGTCGAGTTGTCTATATATGCGTCACCCCACGGATAAGGCGTAATCGTTGGGTGTAGTCCACCACGGGCTATGATTGTCCATTCATTGTCGTATGGCAACCGAACCTTCTCTTGGTAGTACGACTTAACCCACGCACAGTAGTCCTGAACATTGTCCCAATTTACGTTCACCATTGGGTGGTCTTCGAACCAACCAAAGGACGGCACTTGTGGCATTTGTCGGGAGGTCAACGAACAGTAGTGCCTGTACATCGCTACGGTTACCGGGTACACCCCGACGTTCATCCGTAATCCAACCTTCGTGTATTTGTAGTCTTCGTATGTAGTCACTCGGGCATTAGACCACGCTTATTTGTTTGCAACACTATTGACACCAATATTATTTTGTGTTACTGTATACACATGAGAAGAAAGAAGAATTGGAAGTCTAGCGACTTCTATTCCGTGCCAGTAGTCTTCGATTGCCCTGACAAAGCAGTCCGCTACTCTAACCGGATGATTGTGAAGTCCGTGGCATTCGCCGTGGATGGAAAGTGCTGGGTCATCAATCCTGTTGATGCTCCGAAACTGGAGAGGGCAGGCTACATGGTTCTTGACGAATCACTGGTTTCCCGTATGCACAAACCTTAGACAATGACCTAGCGTCGTCAATATGGGACGCTAGGCACTTGTGCGCTAAAGGGCTCCACATACGCATGATGTCATCACTAACCTCACGCCGACCGTGCCACTTACGACTCGCTGTCATCTGAGCATCCTCTGGGCGTAATGGTGTCCAAAGTGTTGTCAGGAAGTGGAGCGGCACAGTGATGTAGTCATCAACGACGCACACCCTGACTGTTGATGGTGCAAGTCCGTATCCAACCTTACGAGGGGGGAACACGACTCGACAAAGCGTTCCTTCAGGAATAGTCACGGAACTCCCATGAGGTTTAAATTCACGGGCAAACTCCATTAGATTCCCAACCC
>Ga0102860_1000255_pt1 | contig 12776 bp, 17 predicted proteins | sample Colrivmeta1449A3_FD_84496 | JGI IMG/M metagenome (GOLD analysis project Ga0102860, IMG submission 84496) | Estuarine microbial communities from the Columbia River estuary - metaG 1449A-3 | ecosystem: Environmental > Aquatic > Marine > Intertidal zone > Estuary | place: USA: Columbia River...
GGTGGCGCGCTGGGGGCTGGCATGATGTCCGGCCTCAACGCCTACCAGCACGCGCAGCAGAACCTCACCAGCACGCTCGGCGGGTCGTTCCTGTCGGGCGGCAACCCGTACCTGCAGCAGGCGATCCAGAACGCGGCGCAGCCGACGATCGACGCCGTGCAGAGCCAGTTCAGTGCCGCCGGGCGCCTTGGCAGCGGGGCGAACATGGATGTGCTGTCGCGCAACGTCGGGCAGATCGCCCAGAACATGGCCTTCGCGAACTACAACGACGAGCGCACGCGCCAGATGCAGGCGCTCGGCATGGCGCCGGCGATGGCCGCTCAGGACTACGCCGACTTCAACGCGCTCGCGGGCGTCGGCGATGCTCGCCGGCAGCAGTCGCAGGCCGAGCTGCAGGACCAGGTCAACCGCTGGAACTTCGAGCAGAACACGCCGGCCGAGAAGCTCGCCAAGTACATGGCGCTCGTCGGCGGCGGCCAGTTCGGCTCGACCGGCACCGACACGCGCCCGGTGTTCTCCAACCCGCTGGCCGAAGGCCTCGGGCTGGCGACCGGCGCCGCAGGGCTCGGGAACATGCTGTTCGGCAGGGGCGGCGGGCTCACCGCGCCGGGCCTGCTGCGCGGTGCCAACGGCAACATCTTCGGCATGGGCTGAGAGGAGGAGCGAATGGCAACCCAAGACGAGCTCCTCGCCGGTCTCCTCGGCGGCATCCCCGGCGGTCCGCTGACGCAGGGCCTGCTCGCCACCAGTGCCGGCCTGCTCTCTGCCGGCGGCCCGTCCTACGAGCCGCGGTCGCTCGGTGGCGCGCTGGGGGCTGGCATGATGTCCGGCCTCAACGCCTACCAGCACGCGCAGCAGAACGCGCTGTCGCAGTATGTCGGCGCGACCAAGCTGATGCAGCAGATGCGCCAGCAGCAGGCGCTGACCGACCTGACGCGCGGGATGACGCCGCAGCAGCGCGCGCTGGTCATGGCGAACCCAGAGGCGGCCACTGGTGCGATGGCGAAGGATGCCTGGTCGAAGACCGACCTCGCCAAGAAGATCGGCGACTACCAGGCCAACCTCAACCACCCCGATCCGCTGGTCCGCGAGGCGGCGGTCGCGCAGCTGGCTGCCGAGACGCCAGCCTTCAAGGCGCTGGTCGCCGGCGCCACCGCCCGCGCCTCCGAGCGCGGGCGCTTCGACGCGGTCTCCACGCAGGAGCTCGCGGCGCGTGCCGGAGCCGAGGCGGGCGCCCGGGAGGCCGGATCGTTCTGGGCGGTTCCCGACGCCGCCCGAGCCGCTCGTGCCGGCGCCACCTCCGCGGCGCAGGCGGCGGGCAGCTTCTACGGGGCGCCGCAGCGCATCGGCGACAGCTTCGTGTCGATCCCTGCGCCTGGCGCTCCAGTGGCCCCAGGAGCGCCCAGGATGGGCGCAGGAGCGCCTCCGGCCGGTGGTGGTGCTCCCGGTGCTCCGGTGGCGCCTGGCGCTCCTGCGGGCCAGCCTGGCGCTCCCAGCGTCGTCTACAGCGCGCCTCGAGACGCCGAGAAGACGGCGTCGATGGAGGACACACTGCGGCAGAACTACGTCAAGATGCCGGAGGTCACCGGGTACAAGGAAGTCGTGACGGCGTTCAACTCCGCCACGACCGCGGGCAACACGCTCGCTGGCGACCTCAACCTCGTCTATGCCTTCGCCAAGGCCATGGACCCCGGCTCCGTCGTCCGCGAGGGCGAGCAGGTGATGATCGCGCGGACCGGCGGCGTGTTCGATCGCCTCAAGGGCATGGTCGAGTCGATCAGCGGCGGCGCGAGGCTGACGCCCGAGATCCGCATGGCGCTGATGAACGAGCTCAACACGCGCGTGCTGGCGTGGCAGCAGCAGCATGACGCGGTCAGGTCCCAGTACGAGAACATCGCGCGCTCTCGCGGCCTGAGCGTCGGCAACGTGGTTGATGCGGCACCCACGATCAACCTGCCGATCACGCGCACTCAAGCCGACGTCGAACGGCTGCCCCGCGGCCAGATGTTCCGCGACCACCTCGGCAACATTCGCGTGAAGTGAGGTCGCAATGCCCGACATCGATTACGGTGACAGCCGGATCGTCGTCCCTGCTGGGCGCGCCACGCCGCCCCAGATCGACTACGGCGACAGCCGGATCGTCGTTCCTGCTGGATCGGCAGGGCGCTCCTTGAACATCGACATGCGTGGCGCGCCGGGCTCGGTCAGGGCCGCGGTCGGCGGCGCGCCGGCGGCAGACAGGCTCGCGACGCTGCAGGCCTACTACCCCGACGCCAGGCCGCTGGGCGACGACAACTTCGTCTTCACCGACCCGCAAACCGGCCAGCAGACGATCTACAACCCGCGCGGGCTCGACGTTGGCGACTTGTTCAGCTTGCGACCCGAGGCCGCCGAGATAGCCGGCGGCGCGATCGGAGGCCTGCTGGCTACGCCGCCCGCGCTGCTGACGGCGAGACAGAGCGGTGGCAAATCGGTCGCCGTCGGCATCCCGGCGGCTGCAGCCGCTGGCGCCACGATCGGCCGCGAGCTCGAGAACCTCTACGCCACACAGTTCGATGGGCGCGTAGACACGCGCTCTGGCGGGCGACAGGCAGCGGACGCCGCCACGACGTTCGGCGTGAACGCGGCTGGCGGCTACCTGTTCCCCCTGCTCGCGCAAGGCGTCAAGCGCGTGCTTGGCGGCGGCGGGCAGGCAGCCGTTGACACCCTCGGAGCCTTCGAGCGCCAGGGCGTCACGCCGCGCGCAGGCGCGGTCTCCGGCAGCGGCGTCGTGCAGTCTGCGGAGGCCGCGGCGGGCTCGTTCGGCGGCGCCGGCGTGATGAAGGACGCCTACACGCAGACGATCGACGAGGTGACGCAGGCCGCGCGCCGTGCGGCCACCAACGTCGGCACGCCGATGGAAGGCCAGGGCATGGCCGACGCCGTGCGCGGCGGATTGAAGGAGGCCGCCCAGCGGTTCCGCGATAGGCAGGATCAGCTCTACGGCGACGTCTACAAGTTCTTCTCCAAGCAGACGCCGGTCAGGGCCGATTCGACGTTCAAGCTCCTCAACGACGAGGCGGCGGTGTTCTCCTCTGCGCAGGAGCTCGGCGCCAAGTACGGCAAGGACGCGGCCGACCTGCTCAAGCGGTTCAGCGCCGACGCCAAGGGCGGCACGCTTCCGTTCGAGGTTCTGCGAAAGGTCAGGACGGAGATCGGAGAGAAACTCGGCAACCCGGTCCTCGTGGCCGACGAGAGCCGGGCGCTGCTCAAGCGGCTCTATGCGTCGCTGTCGGACGACCTCGACGCCGGCATCGCGAACAACGCCGGCCAGGCGGCGCAGAAGGCCTACGACAAGGCCAACCGCTACACGCGCATGCACATGACCCAGCAGATGGACTGGGTCGAGAGCCTCGCCACGCAGGAGGTCGACAAGAAGGTCGTGTCGATGCTGCAGGGAGAGCTCGGCAAGGACGGCGGCCAGCTGCTGCGGAAGCTTCGCTACAACCTGACGCCTGACCAGTTCGACGACGTGGTGGCGTCGGTGGTCAATCGGATCGGTGTCGACCCGAAGACCGGCTCCTTCTCGCCTGCGCGCTTCACGAGCGAGTGGGGGAAGATGTCGAGCGAGGCGAAGGGCGCGCTGTTTGGCGGTCAGCGATACAACGAGCTGCGGCAGTCTCTCGACGACATCGCGAAGATCGCCACCGCGCTCGAGGACAGCGGCAGGATGCTGAACCGATCGAACACAGGCCGCGTCCTGCTCTTCTCGACGCTGCTCGGCGGCGGGGGGCTCGGCGGTGGCGTGGAAGGCATGGCGACCGCCGCTGCTGCTGGCGCCGCCACGTTCGCAGGCACGTTCGGCGCTGCCAAGTTCCTCCTCGCAAACCCGACCTTCGCCAAGTGGCTGGCGACCGGCATGAAGATCGGCGGCGGCCAGGAGGCGCTTTCGGCGCATCTCGGCCGGCTGTCGTCGGTCGCTGCGATCGAGCCGCAGCTGAAGGACGCCATCGACCAGTACGAGGCAGCCGTCAGGTCGGCGATGCCTCAGAGACAGAGGTGACCCATGCCCATTCGCGACTACTCCCAGACCGCCGCATCCAACACGTCGATCTCGTCGATCAACATCGGCGAGGGATGTCCGCCGTCGAACATCAACGACGCCATCCGCCAGGCGCTCGCCGACATCCGCGAGCTGCAGGCCGGCTCGACCATCGCGTCGGCGGCGACCTGCAACATCGGAGCGGCGAACGCCGAGTACCTCGCGGTCTCCGGCACCACGACCATCACGGCCTTCGATACCGTGGCGGCCGGCGTCTACCGGGTGCTCAAGTTCGACGGCGCGCTGACCCTGACGCACAACGCGACCTCGATGATCCTTCCGGGCGGTGCGTCGATCACGACCGCGGCGAACGACGTCGGCGGCTTCCGGTCGCTGGGGTCCGGCAACTGGCGGTGCGAGTGGTACAGCCGGGCGTCTGGCGCTGCGGTCATCACGCTGCCGATCGCCAACGGCGGCACCGGCAGCACGACGGCCTCGGCCGCACGCTCGGCGCTCGCCGTCCCCGGCCTGGCCGATGCCAACTCCTTCACCGCCGCCAATCGCGGCGCGATCACCGCGCTGACGGACGGGGCAACCATCACGCCGGACTTCGCGGCCGCGAACAACTACTCCCTGACCATCGGCGGCAACCGCACGCTGGCGAACCCGACAAACCAGACCGCAGGCCAGTCCGGTGCCATCGTGATCACGCAGGACGGCACCGGCTCGCGCACGCTGGCCTACGGCTCAAACTGGAAGTTCGCAGGAGGCGCCGCGCCGACCCTGACGACAACCGCCAGCGCCGTCGACGTCCTGGTCTACTACGTCGAGAGCGCGAGCCGCATCACCGCCACGATGCTCAACGACGTGAAGTAACGCCATGATCGTCCCCGGCTCCGTCAATCCGTTGCTGCTGGCAACCGGCGGCTACAGCGTCCCCTACTCGCTGCGCTTCCGCGCCGCCAATAGCGCATATCTGGAGCGAACTCCCGCAAGTGCAAGTAACCGAAAAACTTGGACATGGTCGGCGTGGGTGAAGCGCGGGACGCTTGGCGGCGCGGTGTCGATGAACCTGTTTGTCGGCAATCGCGCAGGCACGACCGACTCAACCTATACCGACATTGTCTTTACTACGAGCAATCAGTTCGCGTTTCGCGGATATTCCACTAACTGGCGAATTACGACCGCTGTCTTTCGGGACACAAGTGCTTGGTATCATCTTGTTGTCGCGCTCGACACGACGCAGGCGACGGCTGATGATCGCGTAAAGATCTACGTCAATGGGACACAGATCACCGCCTTCGGCACCAGCAATAATCCGGCGCTGAATGCTGACCTCGGCGTAAATACCGCACAGCCGCAGTCTATTGGACGCGATGTAAGCGGTGGCGGCACGTTTTTCGACGGCTACATGTCCGAAATAAACTTTATTGACGGTCAGCAGCTATCGCCCTCCTCCTTCGGCCAGACCGACAGCGCCACCGGCGTGTGGGTTCCGAAGAAGTACTCGGGCACCTACGGCAACAACGGCTTCTATTTGAAGTTCGCGGATGCCTCTGCCGCTACCGCCGCCGCCATCGGAAAGGACAGTTCTGGCAACAGCAACAACTGGACGCCCAGCGGCATCTCCGTGACGAGCGGTGTGACGTTCGACCAGATGCTCGACACGCCGACGCTGAACTACTGCGTTCTCAATCCTGTAGACAAAAATGCCAATCTTGCATTGTCCAATGCAAATCTAACCGCAATACCGTCAAGCACGGCTGACTATTGGCTTGGTCGCGCCACGATGGCATTTCCGGCTACGGGTAAATGGTATTGGGAGTTGACCCTTAACAACACTCCATACCTTTATCAGGCGGGCATTTATTCTGGCAACAGACCAAACAGCGGTGCCACATCTGCTACAGGGAATGAATATCAAGTAGCGTGGGGGACTGCTTTTACTTACATTCAATTTCAATCGAACAATGCAGCATTTGCCGCGTGGGGCACCAACACAAACCCAACCAATGGCGATGTTCTGATGTTTGCTGTTGACGCTGACAACTCGACGATGTGGGTTGGCAGGAACGGCACTTGGTACAATACAAGCGGAACGGCAAACCCCGCGACGAATACAGATCCGAGATTTTCGTCAATTCAGTCTGGGATGTTTCCCGGCGTGAACTTGCCAAATCCGGCTTCTGGTGGCGTCACGATGAACTTCGGCCAGCGCGCCTTCTCCTACACGCCGCCCAGCGGATTCAAAGCGCTGAACACCCAGAACATCGCATCGGCTGCGGTGACCACCAGCGGCTCCTTCACCGGCAATGCCGCCGCTGACGGCCCGTTCATCTGGGCCAACGGCAACCCCGCCACGCTGACGATCAACGGCAATGCCGTGACCTTCGGAACCCATGCCGACAAGACGGCTGGCGGCTTCAAGCTGCGAACCTCGTCGGCCTCGTACAACACGAGCGGGACCAACAATTGGACCGCGACCGCCGGCAATCGGTTCGTGCAGAGCAAGAAACCCAACAACGCCCAGGTGAACCCATGAGGTACGTCCTCCCCGACGGCCAGACCGTCCGCATCGACCAGCCGTTCGATATGGCTGGCATCCAGTACCCGGACAACTGGCTGCGGCTGATGACGCCGAGCGAGAGGCTGGAGTTCGGCGCGGTCGAGCTGCCGGAGCCGCCGGTCGTGGACGGGCGCTACTACAGCGCGCCTGGCGTGCCGCACGCACTCGAGCAGCTCAAGGTGCAGAAGCGCAGCGAGGCGGCGTCGAAGCGCTGGGAGCGCGAGAACGCCGGCGTCGAGGTCGGCGGCCGCTACTTCGCCACCGACGAGCGCACCCGCACGGTCCTGATCGGCTCGCGCATCGTCGCGAAAGAGGACGCCACCTACACGGTCGAGTGGAAGTTCGCGGACGGCTTCGCGACGCTGGCCGCCGCCGAGCTGATCGCGGCGGCCAATGCGGTCGGCGCGCATGTGCGTGCGTGCTTCGCCGCCGAGCGCATGCATGTTGCCGCGATCGAGGCGCTGTCCGATGCGCAGGCGGTGATCGACTACGACACCAGCGTCGGGTGGCCGTGATGCAGCACCTGCAAGAGACCGAGAAGCATCTCCTGGACGCCGCCGCCATCGGAGCATGGATCGGCGCCCTGGCCGGCTGGCTTCCGGCCATCGCCGCGGCCCTGTCGATCGTGTGGACGGTGATCCGCATTTGCGAAACGCGCACCGTGCAGCGCTGGCTGCGGCGACAGTGATGCGCGCGGCCGTCGTCGTCGGGATCGCTGTGCTGGCGGTCTCGCCGGCGGCGGCCCAGCAGCCGGCGTGCATGCCGGTTGACCAGTTGCAGAAGATCCTGCGCGAGAACTATCGCGAGGCGCCGGTCATGACGGCGCGGATCGACAACGGAAACATGCTCGTGATCTTCGCCAGCGAGGACGGCTCCTGGACAGCCGTGATCGTGGCGCCGACCGGGCTCGCATGCGTCGGCCCGATTGGCGGTGCGCTGCGTTTCACCGGCAAGGGTGCTTGATGCCGTTCCCAAGGATGTTGCGGTCAGAGGCGCTGCGCAGGATTGAGTCAATCGAGCAGGCGCTGCGAGAGGGCTGCCCTCCGATCGGCGTGCCGTGCAAAAGCGGCCAGCGCAATGCGGTGGCGGTCGGGCTCGAGCGGGCAGGTGTGCGCAGCAACAGCAGCACGCAGCTGCTCGAGCGGGTGCAGGAGTCTGCCGGCCGTCGGATCGACTGGAGCCTCTACCCAGGCGAGGCACCGCGCGCGCCTATATCGCCACGCTTCGATCCGCCGCCAATCCCTGCGGATGACATTCCGGTCGAGCAGCTGATCGACCAGCTGGCCGAGCGCTTCGAGCGCCGGGCCGAGAACGCCGCGGCGAAGCGGTGGATGCGCTTTGCGCTACATGATGCCGGACCGTATGTGCTGGCCTTCGTCGGCGATCCTCACCTCGACGACAACGGCTGCAACTGGCCGCTGCTGCGGCGTGACGTCGAGCTCATGCGCCGGCCGCATGTCCACGGCGTCATGCTCGGCGACGTCACCAACAACTGGAGCGGCAAGCTCCAGCGCCTCTACGCCCACCAGGACGTGAGCCGCGACAGGGCGTGGAAGCTAGCGGAATGGTTCTGGCAGGCGGTCCCGTGGCTGCTGCTGGTCAAGGGCAACCACGACATCTGGTCTCAGTCCTACGGTCAAGGCGACCCGCTCGACTGGATGAGCCGGGGATCGGCGGCGCTCGAGGACTGGCAGGCCCGCATCGAGGTCGTCGCCGGCGAGCACAGCCTGCGGGTATGGGCATCGCACGACTTCAAGGGAAGCTCGCTCTACAACCCGCTCCACGGCCCGATGCGCGCGCAGCGCTTCTCGCCTGGCGACGCCGACATCCTCGCCGCCGGCCATCAGCACCACTGGGAGATCTTCTCCGGCGAGGATGCGGACAAGACAACGCGGCCGCACTGGCTGGTCCGCGCGCGCGGGTACAAGTACCTCGACCCGCACGCCGACCGTCACCAGTACGCCAGCCAGCAGCACGGAGCGACCATCGCGGCGGTGATCGACCCGGGCCGCGACGGCCCGGCGGCTGTCCAGTGCTACGCCGACCTCGCCGAGGCGGTCGAGATCCTCGAGTTCAAGCGCGCGCGATGGGAGGCCACATGCCGAAGCGTCGAGCGGAAGACGACGACGACTGGAGCGAAGCGGCGAACCACGCCGGCGAAATGATGGCGGGCTCGATCAACGAACTCCGCAGCGCTGATCCGCCAGGCCGCCCATACGAGCCCCAGCGCGGGCCGCTCGGCTTCTGCATCGACCCGGCGGCGTATCGCGTGCGGCGCCGCGCCAAGAAGGCAAAGCGATGATGGAAGCAGAGGCGGCGTTTCGGCTGATCGGCGACGTTGGCTTCCCGATCGCTTCTGCGATGGGCGCCGGAGCGTTCGTGTTCCTCACGCTCAAGTTCATCCTCGCCGGCGTGGACAGCAGCATCCGCAACCTGACCGCCATCATCTCCGCGCTCGATAGCCGCGTGAAGACGATGAACCACGACATCGTGCGGATCGATCTTCTGATCTCGTCCGCGCTGAACGTGCAGCCGGACACCGAGCGCGTGGCGAGATCCGACAGAGACGACGCAAGGAAGGACTGATGCAGCAGCTCTCGACATTCGTGACGCAGTACGGCTTCCCCATCGTGGCGGCCGTCGGCATGGCGTACCTCGTCTTCTATGTCTGGCAATGGGCCACGACGATCGTGAAGCCGGTGCTGAGCGAGGCGAGCGCCACGCTCATCGCGCTGATCGATCGCATCCGGATGCTTGATAACGACCTCATCCGGCTGCGCCAGAAGATCTCGGTCATCCTGCAAATGAGGAAGCGCTGATGGACCTGCTCAAGATCGTTGGCGCGGTGGCGCCGAGCATCGCTACTGCCATCGGCGGGCCGCTCGGCGGCATGGCGATGAAGGTCGTCGCCGAGGTGCTCGGGCTGCCGGGCGACAGCAGCGAGAAGGATGTCGCCAAGGCGATGGCGTCGGCGACGCCGGACCAGCTGCTCGCGCTGAAGCAGGCGGACCAGGACTTCGCCGTGCGCATGCGCGAGCTCGACATCGACCTCGAGAAGATCGCAGCCGGCGACCGTGATAGCGCCCGCCGGCGCGAGGCGCAGGTGCGAGACTGGATGCCGCGGGTGCTGGCGTTCGTGGTGGTGGCCGGCTTCATGGCGACGGTGTTCCTCGTTCTGCTCGGCCTCGTGGACGGCATGAAAGACCCGCTCATGGCGACCACCGTCGGCACGCTGATCGGGTTCGTCAGCGCCAAGGCCGAGCAGGTGATCGCCTACTACTTCGGCTCCTCCTCAAGCAGCCAGCAGAAGACGCAGCTGCTGGCCGGCGGGCAGAAATGAGCGCGGCGACCTGGCCGACGGCGCTGGCCGCTGTCCTCAAGCACGAGGGCGGCTACGTCAACCATCCGGCCGATCCTGGTGGCCGCACCAACCTCGGCGTCACCCAGCGCGTCTGGGAGAGCTGGACGAACCAGCCGGCCGACGAGGCGGCGATGCGGGCGCTGACGCCCGAGCTCGTGGCGCCACTGTACCGCGAGCGGTACTGGAACGCGGTGCGCGCCGACGAGCTGCCGCCAGGCGTCGACCTGGCGGTGTTTGACGTGGCGGTTAACTCCGGCACAGGCCGCGCCGGCAAGCTCCTGCAGCAGGCCGTTGGCGCCGCGGTCGACGGCTCCATCGGGCCGCGTACCGTGGCGCTGGCGACCGCCGCAGACCCCGTCGCCACGATCGATCGGATCTGCGACCTGCGCCTCGAGTTCCTGCGCGCGCTGCCCATCTGGCCGACCTTCGGGAAGGGGTGGAGCAGGCGCGTGGAAGCGGTGCGGAGCGAGGCCAGAAGCCTCATAGACAATCTGGTCGCAACCCATTGATTCGCGGTGGCGGCGCCGCAGGGCGATAGACACGCAAGCCATTGATGCAGCAGGCCAAGCCGCTGCCTCATAAGCCCTTGGTCGGCAGTTCAAATCTGCCCGCCGCTACCAGCGAAATCAACGACTTAGGTGGTACTGGTTCCGTTCTTTAGACAGTTTTCCGAGGGGTCTTAGACATTTTGGCCCCGGTTTTGTTCTTCTTGCTCAAGCCGACGAGCCTCTCCACGGCGGCTCCGGCAAGCCTCGCCTGGTCGGCCCGCCGCGTGTAGTGCGAGGCCATCTGCGAGGTGCGGTGACCGAGCACCGCGCGGATCTCCGCCTCGCTGCAGCCGGCCTCCGCCAGCGCCTGCGCCGCGGTGTGCCGCAGCCCGTGGAACGTGATCCCCGAGACACCCGCCGCCGCCCGCTGGCGCTGGAACAGCGTGCGGAACCCGTTGCCGGTCAGAGGCCGGCCGCGCGCCCCGACCACGATCGTGCCGAGCTCGATCCGCGGCAGGCGCTCGAGATACGCCACGAGCTCAGGGTGCGCCGGGACGACCAGCTGCTCGCCGGTCTTGGACTGGCGCAGCGTCACCGCCTCGCCGTCGAACTGCGCCCAGGTCAGGCGCAGGACATCGCCCTCGCGCTGGCCGAGATGGGCGCCCAGCATCACGGCGGTGGCGATCGGCCCCGGCACCTTGGTCATGGCCGCAACCTCGGCCGGCGTCCACGGCCGGTTGCTGCTAGCCGACGGCCGCCACGCACGCTTGAACCTGGCGGCCGGGTTGTACTGCAGGCCGTAGCGCGACGGCCGGTCGAGCGCGAAGTACAGCAGCCGGCGAAGCACCTGCAGCATCCAGTCTGCCGCGCGCGGCTTCGCCGCCAGCTTGTCGCGCAGCGCCACCACGAACTCTCGGTCGATGCCTGAGACCTGCAGCGCGCCGAAGCGCTGGCGCAGCCAGTCGATGCGCTCGCGGTAGTCGCCGCGCGTCGTGAGCGCGAGGCTCCCGTAGTCGTCGCTGCGCAGGTAGGCGTCGCAGAGGTCGTCGAACGAGCCCGGCGCGTAGACCGCCTTGCCCGTCAACTTGAAGCGCTCGCGCTCCTTCTGGATCTCGAGCACGCGCATGGCGCGCGCATGCGGCTCGTCTGGCAGCCGCTCGCCGGTGGGGCGGAAGTACCAGTAGGTGCGCCCGCCGCTGACGTAGCGCTTGATCCCGCGAAGCCTAAGCGTCTGCACGGTCGAGTGCCTCCAACCATTCGCTGCGAGGCGGCGCAGGCTGCTCGATCCCGCTGGCGCGATCAATCGCACGTTCGATCGCATGCCTGTCCCAGACCGCCGTCCCCGGCAACGGCCCAGGCACGATGCCCGCCGCCTGCCAGCGATGCAGCGTTGATCCAGACACGCCCAGCAGCTCGAGCACCTGCGCGCGGCGGATGAGGCGGGGCGTCATTTCTGCGCCATCCACAGGGTGATGACCCACAGGGCGACGTAGCTCGTGACCGCGACGACGGCGGCGATGATGTGGAGGCTCATAGCTTGGCCTCCAGCTTGGCGAAGTCTCGCTCCAGCCGACCAAGGTCGCCGTGCCAGACGTATGCCAGAACCGCGCGCAGCTTTTCTCGGTCGATCCCGAGCTTGGCTACCGGATCATGCTGCGAGATGAGGAATGAGCAGTTTCGCCGCGCCTGAGCGATTTCTAGATGTGCGCCCGCGCTGTCGTGTTCCGCCGTCCAGCGACGCACCGCTTCCTCGTCGATCATCAATTTGGCGAAGTCGCTCATGGCTTGGCCTCCTTCACTTCGAGCACGTGGAAGAACACATGAACGCGATGGCTTGCACGTCGTTGCTGTCGAGCATCCAAGGCGCGTAAACGTGAATGCAGAAGCGCTGCGCTCCGACACCAACTGCGATGCAGACGCATATGAAGGCGACGATGCAGGGGATTATGAAGCGCCCGCTCATGGCTTGGCCTCCTTCAGCTTGGCGTGTATTGGGGTTGCGTTGAGTAACCGACCGCTGGCTGGATGGATGCGGTCGTTCAACGCTCCAACGAGTTCTTCAGGTGGGCGCGGCAATCTGTCATCCCTCTCCAGCTCCGCCACTCGGGCGCGGAGGCGCTCGATCTCCTGCGCCATGCGAACCTCGGCGGCGGTCGGGCCTGCGTTCTCACTGTCGCGCAGAACGTCGACCCCGAACTCCCTGTAGATGTTGCTCACCGCCCATCCTCCATTTCCACGACCGCCATCCCGGCGGCCTCGATTGCGTTGACCACGCGGACCAGGAACGCCAGCCGATGCTGATCGACCGGGCAGTCCTCGTCGGGCGCGTACTGGTAGAGA